>Ga0265798_10007438_pt1 | contig 14158 bp, 10 predicted proteins | sample P3T30metagenome_FD_192430 | JGI IMG/M metagenome (GOLD analysis project Ga0265798, IMG submission 192430) | Plant litter microbial communities from East Loma Ridge, Irvine, California - P3 T30 | ecosystem: Environmental > Terrestrial > Plant litter > Unclassified | place: USA: California...
CTGGTTGTCCTGGGCGAACCACCACGGCACCATTTCGTCCAGCAGTGCCGACAGCTGGTACGTGGCCACGACGCTGCCGACGTATGTATCGCCACGATACAGCGGCAGGTGGTAATCCAGCATGTAGGCGCCGGGCGTGCCAACGGCCTGCAGCGGTTCGCCGCCAGGCTGGCTGTAGACGGGATTGTGGCTGCGGCGAGCGCGGTCGGCCGCATCGCGCGACGCCGCCGACAATGTCGCGGTTGCCGGCGGCGCGGCCTCGGTGGAGGCGAGGATGCGTTCGTGCGGATCGATCCACATCAGGCGCTTGAGTTCCGTGCCCGTTTTCAGCAGGCGCAGCATGCGCTGGTGCACGCGCTCGGGCGGCGTGCCGGCCAGGATGTCGTTGCCGATGGCGCGCATGCTTTCCTCGTGCCGGCCCATCTGGAAGCGGATGGTCTGCTCGACCCACAGCGTATCGGCGATCAGCTGTTCCTGCCGTTCGCCCCGTTCCATCTGGCGCGCCTGCCACGGCAGCCAGATCAGGATGGCGAGAAAAAACAACACCAGCACGACCGGCATCAGCCATCGGACCGTGTGCGGAAAGGGCAAGCGCGCGGCCAGCGATGGAGAATTGGTCATTGTCGGAGAGTAATGAAATTGCTACACTACGGTATTGTGGTTTTCCACAGTTGCCCCTTGCGTTGCACTTGCACAGAATGGGACGGCAAAACAAGGGCCTGGAGGCCCGAGGGTGAAGGAAACCGATGTGCGGCGCGCCGCTGCCGCCATCGACACCCGATAATAAACCAACTCATATTTGGGGACACACATGAAGCTGAAGACCATCCTGGTCGCGTTTGCCGCGACTGCCTGCTTTACCGCCAACGCCTTTGCCCAGGCACCGATCGTCATCAAGTTCAGCCACGTCGTGGCCCTCGATACGCCGAAAGGCCAGGCCGCCGAGCGCTTCAAGCAGCTGGCGGAAAAGGCCACCAACGGTCGCGTCAAAGTCGAAGTCTATCCGAACAGCCAGCTGTACAAGGACAAGGAAGAACTGGAAGCGCTGCAGCTGGGCGCCGTGCAGATGCTGGCGCCTTCGCTGGCCAAATTCGGTCCGCTGGGCGTGAAGGAATTCGAAGTCTTCGACCTGCCGTATATCTTCCCGACCAAGACCGCGCTGTACAACGTGACGGAAGGCCCGATCGGTAAAGGCCTGCTGAAGAAACTGGAAAGCAAGGGCATCACCGGCCTGGCTTACTGGGACAACGGCTTCAAGATCATGTCGGCCAACAAGCCGCTGCGCGCGCCAAGCGACTTCCGCGGCCTGAAGATGCGTATCCAGTCGTCGAAAGTGCTGGACGCGCAGATGCGTACGCTGGGTGCGAACCCGCAGGTGCTGGCGTTCTCCGAGGTGTACCAGGCGCTGCAGACCGGCGTCGTGGACGGCACCGAGAACCCGCCGTCGAACATGTACACGCAGAAGATGCATGAAGTGCAGAAGTTCGGCACGCTGTCGAACCACGGTTACCTGGGCTACGCCGTCATCGTCAACAAGAAGTTCTGGGATGGCCTGCCGTCCGACATCCGCACGGCGCTCGAAGGCGCGATGCGCGAAGCGACGACGTACGAGAAAGCCATCGCCCAGCGCGACAACGACATGGCGCTGGAAGCGATGAAAAAATCGGGCAAGACCCAGTTCATCGCCCTGACCCCGCAGCAGCAGGCGGAATGGAAGAAAGCCCTGGCGCCAGTCCAGAAGCAGATGGAAAGCCGCATCGGCGCGGACCTGATCAACGCGATCAACAAGGAAGGCGCGAAATAAACTTCGCGTAACCGCAGCAGTAGTTTCAGCTGTAACCCGGGGCGGCGTCCTGCCGCCCCGCAGTCTCACCCAAAAGAGCATCCCTTCCCGGCAGCGGCGTGCCTACGCCGTTTCTATTGAAAGAACCTCATGAAATTCCTGGACCACCTGGAAGAGTGGATCATTGCGACCCTGATGGGCGCAGCCACCTTCATCATTTTCGTGGCGGTCGTGCACCGCTACCTGTCCGGCCTGCCCATTCCCTGGCTGCAGGACGAACTCATTCAGATCAACACCAGCTGGGCGCAGGAACTGTGCATCTACATGTTTGTCTGGATGGCCAAGTTCGGCGCCGCGTACGGCGTGCGCACCGGCATCCACGTGGGCGTGGACGTGCTGATCAACCGCCTGTCCACCCCATGGCGCAACAAGTTCATCGTGTTCGGCCTGCTGGCCGGCGCCACGTTTACCGGCATCGTCGGCACGCTGGGCGCGTCGTTCGTGTGGGAGATCGGCCACACCGAGCAGACGTCCGCGGACCTGGAGATGCCGATGTGGCTCGTCTACCTGGCCGTGCCGCTGGGGTCTTACCTGATGTCGTTCCGCTTCCTGCAGGTCATGGTGCACTTCATCCGCACCGGCGAGCTGCCGAAGCACGATCACTCCCACGTTGAAGGCCTGGAAGACGAAATCCAGGGAGCCAAAGCATGAACGCACTGATTATCTTTGTCCTGCTGCTGGTCCTCATGCTGACCGGTATGCCCATTTCCATTTCGCTGGGCCTGACGGTCCTGACGTTCCTGTTCACGATGACGCAGGTGCCGATCGAATCGGTCGCGCTGAAGCTGTTCACGGGCATCGAGAAGTTCGAGATCATGGCGATCCCGTTCTTTATCCTGGCCGGTAACTTCCTCACGCACGGCGGCGTGGCGCGGCGCATGATCAATTTCGCCACGTCGATGGTCGGCCACTGGCACGGCGGACTGGCGCTGGGTGGCGTGGTCGCGTGCGCGCTGTTCGCGGCCGTCTCGGGTTCGAGCCCGGCAACCGTCGTCGCCATCGGCTCGATCATCCTGCCGGCCATGGTCAAGCAGGGCTACCCGAAGCGCTTCGGCGCCGGTGTCATCACCACGTCCGGCGCGCTGGGCATCCTGATTCCGCCGTCGATCGTCATGGTGATGTATTCGGTGACGACCAACACGTCCGTCGGCGCGCTGTTCATGGCCGGCGTCATTCCGGGCATCATGCTGGCGTTCCTGCTGGGCCTGACGACGTGGGTGCTGGCCAAGAAGAACAACTTCCCGCGCATGCCGAAAGCCACGTGGGGCGAACGCCTGGCCGCTTTCCGCAAGAGCGCGTGGGGCCTGCTGCTGATCGTTATCGTCATGGGCGGCATCTACTCCGGTATCTTCACGCCGACGGAAGCGGCGGCCATGGCGGCCGTGTACGCATTCATCATTGCCGTCTTCGTCTACAAGGACTTGAAAATCAAGCAGGTCGGCAAGGTACTGCTGGATTCCGCGTCGATGTCGGCGATGCTGCTGTACATCATCACCAACGCCGTGCTGTTCTCGTTCCTGATGACGAGCGAAAACATCCCGCAGCAGATGGCAGCGTGGCTGACGGCGCAGGGCCTGGGCCCGATCGCCTTCCTGCTGGTCGTGAACGTGCTGCTGCTGGTTGCCGGTAACTTCATGGAGCCGTCGTCGATCGTGCTGATCATGGCGCCGATCCTGTTCCCGGTCGCCGTGGCGCTGGGCATCAACCCGATTCACTTCGGCATCCTGATCGTCGTCAATATGGAAGTGGGGATGTGCCACCCGCCGGTGGGGCTGAACCTGTACGTGGCGTCCGGCATCACCAAGATGGGCATTTCGGAACTGACCGTTGCCGTGATGCCATGGCTGCTGACGATGCTGGGCTTCCTGCTGCTGATCACGTACGTGCCGGCAATCTCTCTGTGGCTGCCGAACCTCGTGTACGGCTCGGTCGGGTAGTCGCGCTTACCACAAAATTTGCCTTCGTTACCACATTCATTTGCATGCCAGCCACATTGTGACTTGCTGAAAAAAAACTGGAGAAAAAGCAGGACGGATCAGTTATGATTGCCTCGCTCCTGATTGGTGCAGCGAATAACGATATGCACCAAGGTAGCAACGGACATGCAAGTTAGTGGGGAGTGGTAAATAAGAAGGCTGCCGGAGACGGCGCAATAAAGCGAGGAGACACGCGGTTCACAAAGATGCTGTTGGCATCACTGCTGCAGGCGGCCACAAGCTACGCCGCAGCGGGACCAAACAGCCGGGACCGTGCCAAGGCAAGAGTTAAAACGCACCCGAGGGTGCGTTTTTTTTCGTCTGTGGATGTCCGCTCTCGCTGTTGCCCAATGGATCGTGTAGCATGTTTGCCACAGTAGCAGGGAGTGTAACCGTGACTAAAATACAACAGGCAAACGATCTGTTTGCCGCCATCGTCAGGACGCCGTTCGGCGCCCTCGGCATCCGCACCGGCGGGGCCGTCATCACCGAATTGGTCTACCTGCCGGACAGCTTCGACGCAAAGGCGCCGCAGGACGCCGTTGCCGAGCAGGCCGTATCCCAGGTGCTGCGGTATTGCGACGACCCCGACTTCGTCTTCGACCTGCCGCTGGCGCAGGTGGGCAGCGAATTCCAGCGCAAGGTCTGGAGCGCCATCAGCGGCATCCCGCGCGGCGAGGTGCGGACGTACGGCGAAGTGGCGAAATTCGTCGGCTCGATGCCGCGCGCGGTAGGACAGGCCTGCGGCGCCAACTATTTTCCCCTGGTCGTGCCGTGCCATCGCGTCACGGGCGCGCAGGGGCTGGGCGGCTTTGCTGGCAGCGATGACCGCAACGGCTTCACGCTGAACGTCAAGCGCTGGCTGCTGGCGCACGAAGGACTGCGCGAATACGCATGGCAGCAGACAACCTTGCTCTGATCGACGCGTTCTGCGACAGCCTCTGGCTGGAAGACGGCCTGTCGAAAAACTCGCTGGACGCCTACCGCCGCGACATGCGGGCCTTTGCACGCTGGCTCGACGTGACGAAGGCCGGCACCTCGCTGCTGGCCGTGAACCGCGCCGACATCGACGCCTACTTCGCGGCTCGCCACGAGGACACCAAACCCAGTTCGTCGAACCGCCGGTTGTCCGTGCTGAAGCGCTTCTATCAGCAGGCCTTGCGGCAGAACCGCATCGCCCAGGACCCGTGCCTGAAAGTGTCGTCCGCGAAGCAGCCGACGCGCTTCGTCCACACGCTCTCGGAAGCGCAGGTGGAAGCACTGCTGGCCGCGCCGGATGCGCGCGAGCCGCTGGGTGTGCGCGACCGGACCATGCTGGAAGTGATGTATGCGAGCGGGTTGCGCGTGTCCGAACTCGTCGCGCTGAAGATCACGGAACTGGGTCTGAACGAAGGCGTGCTGCGCATCACGGGCAAGGGCAGCAAGACGCGGCTGGTGCCGTTCGGCGGGCAGGCCCGCGCATGGCTGGAGCGTTACCTGGGCGAGGCGCGCCGCGTCATCCTGGGCGGCCAGCAGGACGACGCGTTGTTCGTCACCGCACGTGGCGCGGCGATGACGCGGCAGATGTTCTGGGTGATCGTCAAGAAGCACGCCACGCGCGCCGGCATCACGGCGCCGTTGTCGCCGCACACGCTGCGCCACGCGTTTGCCACGCACCTGCTCAACCACGGCGCCGACCTGCGCGTCGTCCAGCTTTTACTCGGTCATGCGGACATCTCGACCACGCAAATCTACACGCACGTGGCGCGCGAACGGCTGAAGCAATTGCATGCGGTGCATCATCCGCGCGGATAAAATTTCTGCGATGCTGGCGCTACGGCATAATGACGGCAAAGGAGGTATGACATGGCAAAGACAAATTTCTCGTACGAGAAGCGCCAACGCGAGTTGGAGAAGAAACGCAAGGCTGAGGAAAAGGCCCGGCGCAAGGCAGAGGCCAAGACCCGGCCGGCAGGAGAAGCGGGAACTGAAGGGGAGGCCGGGCAGGACGCCGACGACGCCGATGAGGATGCCGACAGCGCCGACGCGGATACGGCGGCCGAGCGCCAGGAGTAGATTGAACGTCGACTTTCAGGTCGGCTTCCACGTCGGGGACAGGCACCAGTCTGCAGGTCTCCGACCTGAAGACTGGTGCCTGTCCCCGGTTTTTTACGCGGCGTTGGCCAGCTCTGGCTTGGCCGGCTGCTCATCCGGCGCATGCCCGAACCAGCGCTTCGCCCGTTTCCCCAAATTGTCCAGGTACGTATAAGCCACCGGCACCACGACCAGCGTCAGCAAGGTTGACGTGATCACGCCGCCGATCACCGCGCGGCCCATCGGCGCCTGCGTCTCGCCGCCTTCGCCCATGCCGATCGCCATCGGCAGCATCCCGAAAATCATTGCCAGCGTCGTCATCAGGATCGGCCGCAGGCGTACCTGGCCCGCCGCCATGATGGCCTCGCGCTGCGACTGGCCGGCCTGCTGGCCGTGATTGGTGAAGTCCACCAGCAGGATCGCGTTTTTCGTCACTAACCCCATCAGCATGATGACGCCGATGACGGAGAAGATGTTCAGCGTCGATCCCGTCACCAGCAGTGCCAGAAGCACGCCGATCAGGGACAGCGGCAGCGACATCATGATGGCGACCGGCTGCAGGAAGCTGCCGAACTGCGACGCCAGCACGAGGTAGATGAAGACGATGGCGATGCCCAGCGCGACCATCGCGCTCGTCATCGTCTCCTGCATCTGCTTCGCATTGCCGCCCACGTCGAAGCGCACGCCGGCCGGCATCTCGATCGCGTCCATCGCCTTCTTGACGTCCGCATCCACGTCGCCGCCGGGACGGCCCTCGACACCGGCCATCACGGCCACGCGCCGCATCAGCGCCTGGCGCTTCAGCACCTGTGGGCTGAACGACGGCACGAACTCGACGACCTGGCGCAGCGGCACCATCAGCGGGCTGCCGTCCGGCCCCGTCTTGCTCGATGCGAGCGACAGATCGGCCAGGTCCGCCACGCGCTGGCGGCCCGACTTCGGCAGCTGCACGTTGACGTCGTAGTTCTGGCCGTCCTGCGCCAGCCAGTAGCTGACCGTCTCGCCGGCCACGAACGGCCGCAACGCCGCGCCGATCTGCTGCGTGGACAGTCCCAGGTCGCTCGCCAGTTCGTTGTTGATGCGGATGAGCGTGGCGGGGTTGGCGCCTTCCTGGCTGTATTCCAGGTCGGCCACGCCGCGGATCTTGCGCATCTTCTCCATCAGCTGGTGCGCCACCGTGTCCAGCTTTGCTTCATCCGTACCGAGGATGGCGATGAAGATGGGCTTCTGGCCCACCGACGGCGTGATGCCGGGGATAGCCGCCAGCCGCGCGCGAATGGCCTTTTCCAGTACCTGCTGCGAGCGGCGGTGCGTCTTGTGCACGTCCGTCAGCTTGACGTTGACGTACGAGATGTGGCGGCCTTCGTCGGCGCCGATATTGCTGAACACCGTGTCCACCTCGGGGAACTCGCGCAGCGCCGCTTCCACCTGCGCCACCTTGCTGGCGTTGTATTCGAGGCTGGAGCCCACGGCCACCTTGAACTGCATGTCGATCCAGCCGCGGTCCGTCTCGGGGAACATCTCGCCGCCGATCTTCGGCACCAGCAGCAGGCTGCCCACGAAGATGGCCAGGGTCAGCGCCAGCGTCGTCTTGCGCCAGTCCAGCGCTACGGCCAGCACCTTGCCGTACCAGACGTGCACCTTGTCGATGCCGTGCTCGATGGTTTCCATGAAGCGGCCCAGCCACGGCACGTATTTGAAGCGGTCCTGTACGGGGTCGTGCCAGACGGAGGAGAGCATCGGGTCCAACGTGAAGCTGACGAACAGCGACACCAGCACGGCCACCGTCACGGTAATGCCGAACTGCAGGAAGAAGCGGCCGATGATGCCGTCCATGAACGCGACGGGCACGAACACGGCAACGATGGCAAACGTCGTCGCCATCACGGCCACGCCGATTTCATTGGTGCCGTCTTCGGCCGCCTTGCGGTGGCCCTTGCCGAAGCCCAGGTGGCGCACGATGTTTTCGCGCACGACGATGGCGTCGTCGATCAGCAGGCCAATGCACAGCGACAGCGCCATCAAGGTCAGGAAGTTCAGCGTGAAGCCGAACGCCTTCATTGCGATGAAGCTGGCCAGCACGGAGATCGGCAAGGTCAGGCCCGTGATGATGGTCGAGCGCCACGAATGCAGGAAGAAGAACACGATGATCATCGTCAGCACGGCGCCTTCGACGATCGTGCGCTTGACGTTACTGAGCTGGTTCTGCACGCGGTCGGACTCCGCATCCGCGATCGTCAGCGCCACGCCCTCGGGCAGCGACTTGCGCATGTCCGCCACGACAGCCTCGACGCCTTCGCCCACCTCGACCACGTTCGAGTCCTGCACCTTCAGCACTTCCAGCGAGATGCCGCGCTTGCCGTTGATGCGCGCCAGCGAGCGCTCTTCCGCCTCGCCATCCACGACGTCGGCTACCTGCTCCAGGTAGACGGGACCATTGGCGCGGCGCGCCACGATGATCTTGTTGAAGGCGCGCGGGTCCTTCAGCTTGCCCTCGACGCGCACCATGCGGTCGTTGGCCTCGCGCGTGATGGTGCCGGCCGGCAGATTGGTGTTGGTGTCCTGGATTGCCCGCATCACTTCATTGACACCGACGCCCTGCGCCGTCATCTCGGCCGGTTTCAGGCTGATGAGGATCTGCCGCTTGGCCTGGCCATAGCTGCGCACCTGGCCCACGCCGGGCACACCCTGCAGGCGCTTGACGATGACCTGGTCGGCCAGCGTGGACAGCGTGCGGATGTCGACCGTGGGCGACGTCAGCGTCAGCCGGACGATGGGCTGCGCGTTATCGCCTTCCTCGCGCACGATGAACGGGTCCTTGGCCTCTTTCGGGAAGCGTGGGCGCACGATGCCGACCTTGTCGCGCACGTCCTGCATGGCCCGGTCCATGTCCGTGGACAGTTCGAACTCGAGATAAACGCCGGCCTTGCCTTCCCAGGAGTTGGCGCGCAAGGTGCGCACGCCGCGCACGGTATTGACGATGTCCTCGAGCGGGCGGGTGATGTCCGTCTCCACCGCTTCCGGCGACGCGCCGGGATACTGCACCTCGATGGCGACGAACGGGATCTCCACGTTCGGCATGCTCTCCACGCCCAGGCCGCGGTACGACGCCAGGCCCAGCACCATCAGGCCGATCATCACCATCGTCGCGAAGACGGGCTGGCGGATACTGATTTTCGTGATCCACATGGCTTACCCCTGCGGCGGCTTGACGGCCGGCTTGTTGTCCTGCGCCGTCGTGAGCGCGGGCAGTTTCACGCTGGCGCCGGGTTTCACGGCGTCCAGTTTCGAGACGATCACGTGCTCGCCGTGGGCCAGGCCTTCCGTGACGGCGGCCATGCCCTCATCCTCGTTGCGCAGGCCCAGCGTGACGGGTTGCGCCACCACCTTGCCGTTACTGATCTTGTAGACGGTGGCGTGGCCATTCTGCTCGTGGACGGCGGCCACGGGCACCTGCGGCAGCGCGGCCGTACGCTCGGTGACGATGCTGCCCTTGGCGAACATGCCGCCGCGCAGGGCGCCGTCGGCGTTCGGCACGGTGATATACACCAGCATCGCGCGCGAACCGGCCTCCGTGGTCGGGTTGACGCGGGCGACCTTGCCGGCAAACGCGCGGCCCGTGAAGCCGTCGACGCGGAATGCCACGTCCTGGCCCACCTTGATGCGCGGGATATCGGAGGTCGGCACCTGCGCCTCCAGCGTCAGTTCGGCCAGGCTGACGATCGTGTAGACGGGCATGTCGGGCGCCACCTTCTCGCCGGCCTGCACATGGCGCTTGCTGACGATGCCGTCCATCGGCGCGCGGATCACGCTGTCGGCCAGCGCGATGCGCGCCAGTTCCAGCTGCGCGGAGGCCGCCTTGACGCTGGCGCGTGCCAGGTCCACGGCGTTGGCGTTGGTGTCGTAGGCCGTCTGCGAGATGTATTTCTGCGCCAGCAGCGCACGGCTGTTGTTCTCGTTTTTCTGCGCCATCGCCAGGCGCGCCTGCGCTTCGTCCAGCATCGCCTGCTGCTGCGTCATGCGCGCGCGCGGGTCGGCCTGGTCGATGCGTGCCAGCACCTGACCGGCGCTGACCGGCATCCCCTCGCGCAGCCCCGATTCCTGCACGACACCCGACACCTTCGACTTGACGGTGGCCTGGCTGACGGGCACCAGGGACCCGGACAGCGGCAGCTGCACCGCCAGCGGTTTCTCGGCCACGGCGACGACGTCCGTGGCCGCCAGTTCGTAGACCACCGGCTTGGCGGGCTGCGACGCCGCGGCGGCAGGCGCGGGCGCGGACTGCGGGCGCAGCACCGTGTACGCTCCACCGGCGACGATCAGTGCGGCGATGGCGATGGCCGGCTTGCGCCAGCGCCGGCGGGAAATGATGGGCAGTGCGTCGGTGGTCATGGTTTTTATCGGAATGGTTGGCCGCTGCCGGCAAGGAGACTGCGCGATGGTGGCACTGTACGATTTGACAAGGGCGGCGGCCAGCGGGATGCGATGAAGTGCGTTTTTGCGCGCCTGAACTGCTGCGGCGGCGGATGAAGCGCCGTATCTCCGCAGTCGCCTCAGTGGTTGGCCCTGGGAAACAGAAAGTGTCTTGTGCGACGGATTATGTTGAGACTGCGCAAGTGTGCAGGGAGGGGACGCGGCAAGATGTGTGGATGGGCGAACACGATCAAATCTATCCTTCCGCAGTGGCAGGCCAACCGGCAAACGAGGCGTTGGGCTGGATCACGCGCCTGGTGGCCGCGCTTGACCTGACGCCGCTGGTCGCCGTGTGCAGCATCGACCGCGAAGGCATCGTCCGCTTCTGCAACCGGGCGTGCGCCGAGTTGTGCGGCGTGGCGCCGGATCAGGCGATCGGCCGCCCGCTGCGCGAGCTGCTGTCGCGCGGCGAACGGGAGGCCGAACACGATGCGCTGCTCGATGCGGTCTGGGACACGGGCCGCAATGGACCGTCCGGCGACTGGAAGGTGCGCACGGCGGACGGGCGCGAACGGTGGATCTGTTCGACCAAGGTGCCGATCCCGCACAACGGCGAGCCGGGGCAGATCTTCTGCATGGACGTCGATATCACGGTGCGCAAGCATGAGGAAAACGCGCTGCTGGCGGCCGGCAGCAATTTCCGCCAGATGTTCGTCAAGTCCGGCGATGCGATCCTGCTGCTGCGGGACGGCGTCATCGAACAGGCTAACCCTGCTGCGCTGCAGCTGTTCCACTGCATGGACCCGGACGCGTTTGTCGGCCGGCGCCTGGCCGGTTTTTCGCCGCAGCTGCAACCCGGCGGCGCGCTGTCGGCCTTTGGTGCGCGCCAGCTGGAGCAGCAGGCGTACGAGCAGGGCAACTGCCGCTACGACTGGCGCTATCGCGATTGCCGCGGCCATCCGTTCTGGGCCGAGGTGCTGATGACGTCCATCACGCTGGATCACGAACGCCTGTTCTACGTGGTCGTGCGCGACATCTCGGCACGCAAGAACGCCGAGCGCACGCTGTACCTGGCGGCGCAGGTGTTCGAGAACAGCCGCGATGCGATCCTGCTGACGGACAGCGCGCGCCGCATCATCTCCATCAACCGCGCCTACTCGGAGATCACCGGTTTATCCAGCGACGACATGCTGGGCAATCCGCTGTCGGTGTATCGCTCCGGCGTCGAGGACGAGACGTTCTTCCGCGAGGTCTGGAGCCAGATCGATGCCACCGGCCACTGGCAGGGCGAGATCTGCTTGCGCCGCAAGAGTGGCGAGGTGTTCCCGGCCTGGCTGGCACTGACGGCGATCCGCGACAGCCGTGACCAGATCAGCAATTACATGGCGATCCTGTCGGACATCACGGCACGCAAGCGCAGCGAGGAGCACACGCGCCACCTGGCTGAACACGACTTCCTGACGGATCTGCCGAACCGCGTGCTGCTGCTGGACCGCCTGTCGCTGGCGCTGTCCTCGGCGCGGCGCAAGGACAGCATGCTGGCGATCCTGTTCCTCGACCTGGACCGCTTCAAGGGCATCAACGATACGCTGGGCCACCAGGTCGGCGACGCGCTGCTGCAGGAAGTGGCCGCGCGGCTGCTGCGCTGCGTGCGCAAGGTCGACACGGTCAGCCGCCAGGGCGGCGACGAGTTCGTCATCATCCTGGCCGATATCGGCGACATCGATCATGCGGCCCACGTGGCCGAAGCCGTGCGCCAGGCGCTGTGCCAGCCGTACCGCATCGGCGAGCACACGCTGGACATCTCGGCGTCGATCGGCGTCAGCATGTATCCCAGCGATGGCGACGATATCGACACGCTGATCAAGAACGCGGACATCGCCATGTACCACGCCAAGCAGGGCGGCCGCAACACTTTCCAGTTCTTCAGCGAGGCGATGAACGCGCGCACCGTCGAGCGCACGCAGTTCGAGAACGGCCTGCGGCGCGCGCTGGACGAAGACCAGTTCGAGCTGGCGTTCGAGCCGGAACTGGATATCCGCAGCGGCGCGCTGGTGGGCGCCGAGGCGCTGATCCGCTGGCGCCATCCGGACCTGGGTCTGTTGAAGCCGGAGCGCTTCATCGGCGTGGCCGAGGAGACGGGCCTGATGGTCCCGATCGGGAACTGGGTGATACGCGAGGCGTGCCGTCACGCGCGCCAGTGGCACGACGCCGGGCACCGGGTGCTGGTGGCCGTGAACCTGTCGCCGGCCCAGTTCACGCAGCGCGACCTGCTGGAACACGTGCGCGCCGCGCTGCAGGATGCCGGACTGGAAGCGTGCTTCCTGGAGCTGGAACTGACGGAGGCGATCATCATGAAGGGCGACGCGCAGGTGGCGGAGACCTTGCGCGCGCTGCGCGCGCTGGGCGTGCGGCTGTCGCTGGACGACTTCGGCACGGGCTGGTCGCGCCTCGGCCAGTTGAAGGACTACCCGATCGACAAGCTGAAGATCGCCCAGGCGTTCATGTGCGACGGGGGCGACGCCACGGCGATCCGCACCATCATCGCGATGGCGCGCAGCATGGAGATGACGGTGATCGCCGAAGGCGTCGAAACGGCCGAACAGCTGGAGTTCCTGCGCGGGCAGGGCTGCGACCAGTATCAGGGATACTACGCGGCCGCCGCCGCCCTGGCCAGCGGCCTTGGCGGCGTGCTGCACTGACGCTTCAGTAGAGGCGCAGCCGCACCAGCACCTGGCCGTGGTCCGACGCTTCCGGGCGGGCGAGGCGCAGGTGGTCGTTGAAGTAGCTGACGTCCACCACCTCGCCGATCGCGCGCGCGGACTCGCCGTTGAACTCCTCCGACACCAGCACGTGATCGATGGTCGAATAGCGGCCTTCGTGGATGCTGGTATAGGCCACGTGGCGCAACGGGTCCTGGCTGCGCTGGATGCGGTGGCTGTCGTACAGCCGGCCGCGCCGCTCCTCTGCCGTGGCGGCGTTGCCGTAGGTGCCGCCGTTGCCCAGGACGATTGTCGTCGTCACCGCGTCCGCCGTGTCGTTGAAGTCGCCCAGCACGACGCAAGGGCGGCGCGTGTCGCGCATCATTTTCGACAGCAGCACGCGCAGCGCCACCGCTTCCGTGCCGCGCCACACGAGCGAACGCAGGCTGGCCATCGCATACTGCAGCGGGTCTTCGCCGCTGTCGCCATTCCGATAGTCGGGGCGACGCGATTTCAGGTGGACGACGATGACGTCGACAATGCGTTCGCCCGGCAGCACCACCTGCGCGTGCAGCGGCGCGCGGGCGAAGCGATCGGAGTCGGGACTGCCCGAGTCGCACGGCACGTCGGACGGAAAGCTGGTGTACATCGTGGCCGGCGCCGCCAGCGGCAGGCGCGAGACCAGCGCCACGTTCGGCGTCAGGCGTGTGGCATGCGGGTCCGGATCGAAGCCGGCGTGGATGGCGTCGCGATATTTGCGCGTGCGCGCCAGCACGTCGCGCAGTGCCGTCTGCGAGAAAATCTCCTGGAAGCCGATGACGTCCGCATCGAGTTCATCGAGCTGGCGGGCGATCCACTGGGCTTTCGCCTCGTATTCCTCCGGGCTGAGAGGCGCAAGGTTGTCGTACAATTTCGCGCCCGGTGGCGCCAGATTGCAGACATTGAAGGTGGCAAAGCGAATTTCTTGCTGCATAATTAGAAACTCCCATGAGGGACCCCGCCACGGCAGGCCCCTTTTCATTATTGGTTAGCGTATCACGGCATGGCAAAGAAAGAGCACATTTCAGAAACGCCGGCGACTGCACTGCTGCGCAAGCAGAAGGTGGCATTTTCCGAGCATCCTTATGAGTACGAGGAGCATGGCGGCACCG
>Ga0265798_10007439_pt1 | contig 14158 bp, 15 predicted proteins | sample P3T30metagenome_FD_192430 | JGI IMG/M metagenome (GOLD analysis project Ga0265798, IMG submission 192430) | Plant litter microbial communities from East Loma Ridge, Irvine, California - P3 T30 | ecosystem: Environmental > Terrestrial > Plant litter > Unclassified | place: USA: California...
GCAGAGTACATTCCGCTTGTGGATAACAACACTGCCGATAACAGAGCCACAAACCGTCGCACGAGAATCGTCATCATGCCTAAGATCGACCAGTTTTACGACATGATCGAAAAAGAAATGAAAAACATGAAGGGCTGATCCCGACATTATCATACAAAAACGTCCCGATTCATTCGGGACGTTTTTTTTTGTGTTCTACCGGTGCGGATGCGGTTTAGGATACATGCCGGAGTGAATCATCAGAAGACCGGACGCGATAGCCGAAAGCGAAAGACCGGAACCTACCAGAAAATCGACGGTATTCATGGCGTGCATCCTGAGCAGGATAAAAAACCCGACGACGAGCCAAAGCAACACGTTCGTGAAACCGAAGAACTGATAAAACCAGTTTCGGTTTATGGCGAGCGGCATTGCCACGGCAATAAGCAGCAGGAAGTCGAAAAAAGCGAACCTCCCGTTGAGCAGCGTTCCCGTGGCGTTGGCCAGGGCGAGCATTATGAAGTAGGCGGAACTGGCCAGCTTGGTGAAGTCATATTGATTCGCGATGCTGAAAATGTTGTTGGTTTGCATGACGTATTTTTGGTTTGAACGCAAAACGTCCATATTTAATTGTACGTACACTAAAACGTTTTCGCCCCGGATGGCAGCGGTTAGCCTTTTGAACAAAAAAGCCTGATTTTTTGCCGTTGAAATCGCGACCGCAGGAAGCGCTTTTGAACGGCTCAAAAATGGCTTTTTTGGAAAAAGCTAAAAGCGTACAGCCGGAAAAGGCGCATTATGCAACCAAATATTGGCGACCGTCGTCATGGAAGTAAAGTTTTTTTACATTTACGGCTGCAAATCTGCATTATGAGGAAAATTACTTTACTGTTCGCTTTTGTCATCGTTTCGTCCTGCGCGCTCAAACAAACGCGTCAGATGCTGGCTTCGGGCGATTACGACAATGCTATCGACAACGCCGTGTATGGCCTTCGAAATAATAAGGACAAAAAGGGCAATCAGGATTTCGTTTACCTTCTCGAGGAGGCGTATTCGAAGGCGATGGAACGCGACCTGCGCGACGTCGATGCGATGATGAAGGACGCGAGCCCGCGAAATCTCGAGCGGATTTTTAATATCTACGTTCAACTGAACAACCGGCAGGAAAAGGTTCGGCCGCTGTTGCCGTTGCGAAAGCTGGCACAAAACAGGGACGCGAAATTTGAGTTTCGCGATTATTCCGACCAGATCGTGAGCAGCAAAAACGCACTTGCGAAATATTTATATGACAATACGAAAGCCCTGTTGTCGACGAAGGACAAGATGAGTTTTCGAAGAGCATACGACGACCTGACTTACCTGAACCAGATCGCGCCGAATTTCAAGGACGTTCCGGAACTGATCAGGACGGCGAAGGAAAAGGGTTCGGATTATGTGAACGTATACACGAAAAACGAGACGAGCGTCATGATTCCAAGGCGCCTCGAGAGCGATCTCCTGGATTTCAGTACGTATGGTTTAAACGATCAGTGGACGGTTTTCCATAGCAACAAACAGCCCGATTTCAAATACGATTTTGGGATCGTGATGAATTTTCGTCAGATAATCGTATCGCCGGAACAGGTCCGCGAGCGGGAATTCGTAAAGGAAAAGGAAATTAAAGTGGGTCGGAAAAAGAAAATGAGGGGCCGTTACCCGGTCCTGGACAGTCTTGGAAAGCAGGTTTATGAAGATGTCTACAAAGTGGTGCGCTGCCGCGTAAGGGAAACCACGCAGTACAAAGCGGCCCAGGTTTCGGCAAAAATAGATTATATTGACTTTGGCAACAACCAGCTTTTGCAGACCTTCCCTATCTCGAGCGAGTTCGTCTTCCAAAACGTTTATGCGACCTACAAAGGCGACAGGCGCGCGATAGGAAACGACTACCTTCCTATGTTCAACCAACGTCCGATACCGTTTCCGTCGAACGAGCAAATGGTTTTCGATACGGGCGAAGATCTAAAGGGAAAGTTGAAAAATGTCATCGTGCGGAATAAGATCAGGTCGTAGTCCATTGGCGGGTCATACAATAGTTTGGACCATTAAGATCGTTATGGGCATTTAGAACAGTAAGCTGGGAGTTTGATCAGGTTGTTTGGTGGTGGTCGGATAAAGATAACCGTTTCAATCTATAAATATTTGTACCGGGTCAGGCATCTCTACACGTCTTTATCTTTTCTGAACAGTCTGAACATCTTAACTATTAACTATCTAAATGTTAAACTACTTACTAAGATCAACATTTAAGTCCTTTCTCCAACGATCTTAATGGTAAACTATTCATCAAAACGGTTCTCTTCAACGATCTTAATGTCCTTAACGATCTTAATGGTCAATTAATCATCAAACCGGCTTTCTCAACGAACTTAATGTCCTTAACGATCTTAATGGTAAACTTTTTTATCAGCTTAAGAGCAAAAGTTTACAACCTAAACGGTAATCATTTCCAAACCCTTAACCCCGAAGCCTGCTTTGTAAAGCTCCCGCCGATATACCCCCATGCGACTCATGGTAAACCGCCTGACCATCTTTAATCAGCAGCAATTGAGGCGACTCGTGATACACCCCGAATTTGTCCGCAATCGCAGTCGAAATTTCCCTGTAGTTAAGCAGATCCAAAAAATAAGCTTTTATTTCGGATGAAGGAATCGCATACTCACGCTCAAATCCCTTGAGCGCCATTTTCGAAATTCCACACCTCGTACTGTGTTTGAAAATAATGACCGGGATCTCTGACGATTCCGATACTATCTCGTCCAACTGATCCAGGTTGGTCAGTTGATTCCACTCCAGTTTATCTTGAGGCGCATCTTTATCGGAGGCATCCCCGCCGAAGATTGAATTTAAAAAGCTCATATTGTCTTGAATTAAGTCAGATTGACATAGAAAAATGCGTGAAACTGATATTATGTCAGAAATTATAACGCGGAATATATTTTGACCACTGGCGTTTCATCCAAAAATAAGACAAAACAATACGACAACCCGTTAAGGAAAATACAATATGAACATCAATAAATTTACGATCAAATCCCAGGAGGCGCTGCAGCAATCCCAGCAGATCGCCCAGATACTCGGACAGCAGCAGATCGAGAACGAGCATCTGCTAAAGGCCATTTTCGAAGTCGACGAAAACGTTGCGCCCTTCTTGCTTAAGAAACTCAACGTAAACGTGCCGTTATTCCGGCAGATCCTCGACTCTACGATCAATAGTTTTCCAAAAGTTTCCGGAGGCGAGCTTCAGTTTTCGCGGGAAGCAGCCAAAACCTTGAACGAAGCAGAAATCATAGCCAAAAACAGGAACGACGAATATGTGTCGATAGAACATCTTATACTGGCCATTTTCAAATCGTCGGGCAAGGTTTCCCGTATCCTGAAAGACCAGGGCGTGACGGAAAAAGGTCTTTTATCGGCTATTGAAGAACTTCGGAAAGGCGAACGCGTCACATCGGCTTCAGCCGAAGAAACCTACAATTCCCTGAGCAAATACGCCAAAAACCTGAACGAAATGGCGCGTTCCGGCAAACTGGACCCGGTCATCGGCCGCGATGAGGAAATCAGGCGCGTCCTGCAGATCTTAACGCGCCGGACGAAAAACAACCCGATGCTCGTAGGTGAGCCCGGCGTCGGAAAAACGGCAATCGCAGAAGGCCTGGCGCACCGCATCGTTGACGGCGACGTGCCCGAAAATCTTAAGGACAAAGTCATTTACTCTCTCGATATGGGCGCGCTAATTGCCGGTGCCAAGTACAAAGGTGAATTCGAGGAACGCCTGAAATCAGTGGTGAAAGAAGTCACGACGTCAGAAGGCGATATCGTCTTGTTCATCGACGAAATCCACACCCTGGTGGGAGCCGGCGGTGGCGAAGGCGCGATGGACGCGGCCAATATTCTAAAACCGGCCCTTGCTCGTGGCGAACTTCGTGCTATCGGAGCCACGACGCTGGATGAATACCAGAAATATTTTGAAAAGGACAAGGCACTCGAACGCCGCTTTCAAAAGGTCATGGTAGACGAACCCGATACGGAAAGCGCGATTTCGATCCTTCGCGGTATCAAGGAAAAATACGAGACCCATCATAAGGTCAGGATCAAAGACGAGGCGATCATTGCGGCCGTGGAACTTTCCCAGCGCTACATCACCAACCGCTTCCTGCCGGACAAGGCGATCGACCTTATGGATGAAGCGGCGTCCAAGCTCCGTATGGAAATCAACTCTAAACCGGAAGAACTCGACGTCCTGGACAGAAAGATCATGCAACTTGAAATCGAGATCGAGGCCATCAAACGCGAAAATGATGAAAATAAGGTCAGGATTCTTGGAATGGACCTGGCCAACCTCAAAGAAGAACGCAATGAAATTTTCGCCCGATGGAAGTCAGAGAAAGATGTGGTTGATAGCATCCAAAACGTCAAGACCGATATCGAAAATTTCAAATCGGAAGCCGAACGGGCCGAACGCGACGGCGATTACGGAAAAGTGGCCGAGTTGCGATACGGAAAGATCAAGGACGCCCAGGCCCAACTGGAGCAGCTACAATTGCAGTTGGCCGATAACCAGCGTGGCTCGTCCCTTATCAAAGAGGAAGTCAACCGCGAAGATATAGCCGAAGTGGTAGCCAAATGGACCGGGGTTCCCGTTACAAAAATGATGCAGGGCGAACGCGAGAAACTGTTGCATCTCGAAGAAGAACTGCACCGTCGCGTGGTCGGTCAGGTCGAAGCTATCGAAGCCGTTTCGGATGCCGTCAGACGAAGCCGCGCCGGGTTGCAGGACATGAAAAAACCCATTGGATCCTTCTTGTTCCTGGGTACGACCGGCGTCGGGAAGACCGAGTTGGCAAAAGCACTTGCCGAGTATCTGTTCGATGACGAAAACGCTATGACGCGCATCGATATGAGTGAGTACCAGGAAAGACACAGCGTGAGCCGTTTGGTTGGCGCGCCTCCGGGCTATGTAGGATATGACGAAGGCGGACAATTGACCGAAGCCGTCAGGCGCAAGCCGTATTCCGTTGTGCTTATGGACGAGATTGAGAAAGCGCATCCGGACACGTTCAACATTCTGCTCCAGGTACTCGACGAAGGCCGCCTTACCGATAATAAAGGCCGTCTTGCCGACTTCAAGAACACGATCATCATCATGACGTCGAATATGGGAAGTGGCATCATCCAGGAGAATTTCGAAAATCTGAAAGGGTCGGTCGAAGCGGCTACGGATGCGGCCAAAGAAGAGGTCCTTGGCTTATTGAAGCAAACCGTCCGTCCGGAATTCATTAACCGCATCGACGAAATCGTCATGTTCACGCCGCTGACATCGGATAACATCAAACAAATCGTAGGCCTTCAGCTCAAAAGCGTCACCAGGATGCTTGCGCAACAGCAGATCACGCTCGATGCGACGCCCGAGGCTATCGATTATCTGTCCAGAAAAGGATACGATCCTACGTTTGGTGCACGACCGGTCAAAAGGGTTATCCAGCGTGAAGTGCTCAACAAATTGTCGAAGGAAATCCTGTCGGGCCAGATCAAAACCGATAGTATCATCCTGATAGATAGTTTTGACGGGGAACTAGTTTTCAGAAACCAGACGGAACTCGCAGAATAATATCCTGTCGGAATTTTGAATATCACAAGCGGACGCTGATCGGAAACGGTCGGCGTTCGCTTTTTATTTGAGGGATATTCGTCGTGAAAATTTTGTAAGCTTTGGATTGCAGGCTATAACGTAATGGGTTGTTAATTTCTTGAATTTAGCCAAGTAATTTCCGCGTATCCGTATCAACGGTTGCAAATACCCAAACAAAACATGTCAAACATTACCAGACTGCCATTTAACGCACGACTTGCTTATACGCTGTTAAGCATTGCGCTGCTCCTGGGCCTGACTTATGCCGCACAGGACATTATCATGCCTATTTTGCTGGCGTTGCTGTTCGCTATCCTGCTTCGCCCGGTGTCCCGATTCCTGAATCAGCGCCTGCGATTCCCGCATGTAATCGCTTCGATAACGTCAGTGACGCTGATGATCGTGATCGTGTTGGGCATATTTATTATTTTGTCGTATCAGATAGCGGACATCGTAAACGACTGGGACAAGATCAAGCAAAATTGCACGATACATCTGGCAAACCTGCAGGATTATCTCAGAAGCACATTTAAACTGAGCAAAGGCGAACAGCAAAAACTGATAAACGATGCGGCGAAGGATACCGTGGAAACCGGGAAGTCGATCGTCGGAAGCACGCTGATGTCGTTCAGCGACATGCTGCTGAACCTGATCCTGATACCTATTTACACCTTCCTGTTCCTGCTTTACCGGACGCATTTCCTTCGCTTTCTTGCCAAGCTTATACCGAACGATAAACGCAGCGTCCTCGAAGATATCCTGGCGCAAATCAAAGTGTCCGTCCAGAGTTATATCATCGGGCTCATGATCGAAATGGTGCTCGTATCGGTGTTGACCGGAGCCGGATATATGATCATCGGACTCGAATACGCAATTTTACTTGGCGTCCTGACCGGACTGCTGAACCTGATTCCTTATGTCGGCATTACGCTCGCAGGCGTGCTGGCAGTCGTGGCATCTATAACTACAAACACTGATTTTTCGCTCGTAATAGGGGTTATCAGCGTCAATATCATCGTTCAGCTGATCGACAACAACCTGCTGGTGCCGCTTATCGTAAGTTCAAAAGTGGAAATCAATGCTTTTATATCTATAGTCGGGATCATCATTGGAGGCGCGCTCGGCGGAATTTCCGGCATGTTCCTCGCCATTCCGCTCATCGCGATCCTGAAAGTGATCTTCGACAGGCTGAAACCGCTTGAACCGTGGGGTTACCTTTTCGGGGACGACCTGCCCAAGACATATTCCTGGCATAAGTTGCGACTGCCGCGTTACAGCCACGATACCGACGCAACGCTTACGATGGAAACCGATCCGAATAAGAAATCCCCAATTTTCACAGAAACCACCACACAATGAAACCCGTAAAAAGTATAGGCAAATATGCGCGAAAACGTTCCATTACCGTGCACGACAGTACTATGGAGCAGGGCGCTTTCCTGAAGCGCTTTTTTGTGAATGTGGCCGAAGTTTCCTTGTTCCTCGTCCGGATTTTCAAAAACACGTTTTCCAGAGGATTCGAATTTCGCGAATTCCTGAAGCAATGTTTCCAGATCGGCAACAAGTCATTCACGCTGATTTCCGTTACCGGACTGATCATCGGTTTGGTCCTTACGATCCAGTCGCGCCCGGTCCTCGTCGACTTCGGGGCGGAATCAATGCTGCCGGGCATGGTGGCCGTATCGCTGATCCGTGAAATGGGTCCTGTCATTACCGCCTTGATCTGCGCCGGTAAGATCGGCTCGAGCATGGGTGCCGAATTAGGTTCAATGCGCGTCACGGAACAAATTGACGCCATGGAAGTCTCGTCCACGAATCCGATAAAATACCTGATCGTACCACGCGTCCTGGCCGCTACGTTCATGATCCCGCTGCTTGCCTTATATGCCGATGCGCTCGGAATTCTCGGAAGCTGGGCCGGTGCGAACATCAAGGGTTCGGTAAGCTTCGTGCTGTTCCTGAACCAGGCATTCGGTGCGACGAGCTTTTTCGATTTCATACCGGCCGTGATCAAGTCGTTCTTTTTCGGGGCCGTAATCGGATTGGTCGGATGCTACAAAGGCTTTAACGCCGGACGCGGAACGGAAAGCGTCGGGATCGCCGCCAACTCCGCCGTGGTCACCGCTTCCTTTTTAGTAATCCTGGTCGACCTCGTGGCCGTCCAGCTAACCGATCTGATGCGATGAGCGAGAAAAACAACACAGAAAAGGTCGTGGAAATCCGCGACATTCATATCAGTTTCGGGAAAAATGAGATACTGAAGGGGCTCGACCTGGACCTGAACAAACAGGAAAACCTCGTCGTGCTCGGAAAGTCCGGTACAGGAAAATCGGTTACCATAAAATGCATCGTAGGATTGTTGCGCCCCGATTCCGGAAGCATAAAAGTGTTCGGGAAAGAAATCACCGACATGAAAAAGGCCGACCTTGACGATGCCCGCAAAGACATCGGATTTTTGTTCCAGAGCGGCGCCCTTTACGATTCGATGACGGTGCGTGAAAACCTGGAATTTCCGCTGAGGCGCATCAAAAAGGATTTATCCGAGGAAGAAATCGAACAAAAAGTGGTACAGGCGCTCGAAAACGTAAGCCTTCCGGATGCGATCGACAAAATGCCGTCAGAATTATCGGGAGGAATGAGAAAACGCGTAGGATTGGCGCGCACGATCATCGTCGATCCGCAGATCATTTTGTATGACGAGCCTACGACAGGGCTGGATCCGATCACATCGGACGAGATCAGCCAGCTTATCCTGGAACTCCAGAAAAAACTGAAAACGTCGTCCATCATCATCACGCACGACATCGAATGCGCCAAAACCGTCGCCGACCGGATCGTGATGCTCAAAGAAGGAAAAGTGTACAAAGACGGGACGCTTGAGGAATTCCAGAACGACGACGACGAATTCGTAAGTTCCTTTTTCTACAGCCCGAGCCAACTAAAAAATAAAAAACAAAGTCATGAACGAGAAAAGCAATAATTTCAAAGTAAGGTTAGGTCTATTCATTTCAGTGGGAATCCTGCTGTTTTTCCTGGCCATTTTCTTTATCGGAAAACAAAAAAACCTGTTCGATCCCGTGTTCCAGCTTACCACCCATTTCAATAACGTGAGCGGTTTGCAGGTTGGGAATACGGTGCGGTTTTCAGGCATCAATGTCGGGACGGTAGACAATATCAGGATCGTCAATGACACCACCGTGAGGGTTGACATGCTCATCAAAAACGACGTGAAGCAGTTTATCCGGAAAGATTCACAGGCCGGGATCGGATCAGAAGGGATTATCGGCGACCGCGTTGTCGTGCTTTCCAGCGGATCGGTGAATTCGCCTCAGATCAAGGACGGACAGGTGATCGCCTCATCGGAACCTACCGAAACCGATGCCATCATCGCAAGCCTTTCCGTCACGGCGGATAACGCGGCCGTCGCCACGGGCCAGATCAGCGAGATGCTCACGAACATCAACCGGGGCCAGGGAACGCTCGGGCGTCTGATACGGGATACGACCATGGCGGAAAATATCGACCGTACGATCCTGAACCTGCGCACGAGTACGAAGAAACTCGACCAGAACATGGAAGCGGCCAAACACAACTTCCTGTTGAAAGGCTATTTCAAAAAACAGGAAAAAGCTAAAAAGGAAAAAGCTGAAAAAGAAGCCAAAGCGCGAGAAGAAGCAGCCGAAAAGGCCAAAGAAGCAGAGGAAAAACGCAAGGAAGAAGCGGAAAAGAAACGCAGGGAAGCGGCAAGAAAGGCCAGGAAATAATGCCGGACACGTTCCCTATTAAAATAATACAATACTCCTCCCTATTTCTGTAACGCCCAAGCATCATATTAAAGCCAAATTTGTAGGAAAGATATTTATCAATTTCAAATAACAAACATTATGAGCGCAGGAAAAATAGTATTGGGAGCAGCCGCCGGATTGGCCATTGGAGCTGCATTGGGATTGTTGTTCGCCCCGGATAAAGGTACGAACACGCGCAAAAAACTGACCGAGAAAGGAAACGGGTTCGCCAGCGGATTCAAGGAAAAATACAACGGAGCCATCGATTCCATCACCTCCAAACTCGACGGAATACAGAGCAAAGGTGAAAACTTGTACGAAGAAGGACGCGACATCCGCCAGGATATCAGCACGACCGTATAATCCGACCAACCTAAAACACCAAAGATGAAAGAAAAAGTAGTGCTGCTCAAGGACCTCATGGACAGGGCCGAAACATTCGCCAAGACCAATATCCAGTTGTACCGTCTCAAGGCCATCGATAAAGTAACCGATGTGTTCTCATCGGTCGCGGCCGGTGTCGTAATCCTGGTCATCCTTACTTTTCTCATGATCATCCTTTCGATCGGAGCCTCGCTCTGGTTAGGCGAAGTACTCGGAAAAATGCATTACGGATTTTTTGCCGTTGCCGGATTCTACGCATTCCTGGCCATCATCTGCATCCTGTTCAAAAAACAGCTGCTTGAGACGCTTTTCAACAATTATATCGTAAATCAGATTTTTAAGGAAAAAGATCATGCCGCAAATTAAGAACGACTTCGACTTACAACAAGCAATCCTCGAACTGGAACGCCAGAAAACGGACGACGGCCAGGCATTGCGCGATCAGTGGGACCATACCAAAAAAAATCTGAATCCGATGACGCTGGTCAAGGACGGCGTAAAGGAACTTTTCAGCGCGCCTGATGTAAAAACCGGTGTGGTCAAAGGATTGCTGGGACTGGCTTCAGGTTTCGTAACGCGAAAACTGGTCGTCGGAAAATCCGACAGTATGGCCCGAAAAGTAATGGGAACGCTGGCACAAACCGGTGTCACCAGCCTTGCCTTTAAACGCAGCGACGCCATCCAGGAAAAAGGAGCCTCTCTTTTGTCAGGCCTGCTCAAAAAAATGAAGATCGGCAACTGACGGCCGAATTGAATTCGTCAGTTTAGTTCCGGATTGGCAAATAAGATGTGAATTGTTCCGTTTGGGATATTCCGTTTTATTTGTTACTTCGGAATTTCTAATTTTAGAAACCCTACCCGTACAAAATGCTCCAAGTGAAAAAGCTTTGCCTGTTGACGTTTGCCATATTGATTGGCAACGGCGCTTTTTCGCAAACTACCGAGCAGCAGGCAAAGAAAGACTCGTCGGCCGTTTATCGCAAAATCGAGAATTATTCGAAAAAACGGAAATGGACCTCTTTTGTACACGGATTGATCTTTGAACCGATAACGCCCAACAAGCTCAAGGCCCGAAAACTGGCACAGAACCGCCGCTTTACGGATTATCAGGGTAAGATCGTCCGGAAGATCGATATTATAACGCTGGATCCTTTCGGATATTCCGAAACCGATACGGCGCGCAAGCCGACGAAGTCCATCGCGCATTTCGGGAACCGGCTCCACCTGAAATCCAAGCGCCTTACGATACTCAATCTCTTGCTCATCAAGCGCAACAAGCCGTTGGATTCGCTTCTGGTCAAGGAGTCAGAGCGTCTGATCCGCTTGCAGCGTTATGTGAGGCGCGTTCAGATTACGCCGGTGGCCACGTCACATCCCGATTCGGTCGATATCGAGATAAGGGAACTGGATTCCTGGTCGCTGATCCCGGATGTTTCTGCATCGACTTCCCGTACCGATTACAAAATCACCGAACGCAACTTCCTGGGGCTCGGTCATCAGGTGGAGCAGCGCTATCAGAAGGATCTGCGTGACGGGGACGATGCTTACAGCGCCAAATATACCGTTCCGAACATTATGAATACATATATCAGGACGGTTCTGACCTATCAGCTGGACCTGCAGCAAAATTACCTGAAAAGCATCAACATCGAAAGACCGTTCTTCTCCCCTTTCGCACGTTGGGCCGGTGGGATTTACTTCGACCAGCGCTTCCGTCAGGATACGCTCCCGAATGCAAACAACGAATTTGCCTGGCAGCATTTCAAGTCGAATGCTACCGATTTATGGGCCGGGCATTCGATCCGGATCTTCGAAGGGAATTCCGAGGACGAAAAAACGACGCGCCTCATTACGACCGCCCGCTATTATAAATTCCGGTTCACCGAATCGCCGATGGCAGAATACGATACGATCAATTTCTATGCGACGGAGCGCAATTATCTGATCGGGCTCGGCGTGAGTTCGAGACAGTTCGTCCAGGACCATTACTTGTTTAACTACGGTATCATTGAAGACGTTCCGGTTGGAGAAGCGCTCGGATTTACGGGCGGCGTGCAGAAAAAATACAACCGCTGGCGCACCTATCTGGGCATGCGGATTACGTCAGGAGCCTATTACGACTGGGGATATCTGTCCGGGAACCTCGAATACGGAACCTATCTGAGATCAGGCAATTCCGAACAAAGCGCGCTTTCCTTCCAGGCCAATTATTTTACGCCATTATACGAAACGGGCAAATGGAAATTCCGTCAGTTCGTAAAAGGAAGCGTCATCATAGGGAACAACCGCGAACCGTCATGGGGCGATATGCTTACACTCAAAGGCACTCGCGGCATTCAGGGACTGGACAGCCAGACGCTTTACGGGACCAAACGGGTTTTGCTTACTTCACAAACGCAGTCGTATGCGCCGTGGGACGTTTGGGGATTCCGGTTCAACCCGTTTATGACCTACAGCATCGGCATGCTTGGCGACGGCCCGAACGGTTTCCGCAAAAGCAAGGCCTACTCCCAGATCGGCGCCGGGTTTATCATCACGAACGACTACCTGGTTTTCAGCTCGTTCCAGATATCGTTCTCGTATTATCCGTCGATGCCCGATACCGAGGGCGGCGTTTTCAAGACCAATGCGTTCAGCACGGAAGATTTCGGGTTAATGGACTTTGATCTGTCCAAACCTCGAACCGTCATTTATGAACAGGACAATCCTGTAAATCCTTCGTATCAAACTGTAAGATGATATTTCGCGCGATTGACGAATTTTGAATCTTAAACCACTTAACCATGAACTTGAAAAGAACTTTTGGAGCCGTCCTCACGGTGTTGGGGATCATCAGCCTGATATATGCCGCCTACGTGTTTATGAACACCGGCGGTAAGACAACAGATATAAAGGCACTGGCCATTTACGGAATCCTGGGGCTGATCTTTTTCGGATCCGGGATCGGACTGATCAAGCAAACCAGGGATGTTTCTTAGAGAAATACCTCAGACAAAACAAAGGCTCCTAAATGGGGTCTTTTTTTATGATGATTTGTTAAAAATGTGCCATCTGCGCAAGGTTTCAGCCTTTAAATGTAAAACCGCACGACAAGTACTTATAACTCTATAAACATCGGATGAAAAACGTGTAAGGCACACCAGGCCAGCGTGGCGTTACTTTGTAATATAGAAATCAAAAAAATATATTGCTATGAAAACGATATACTTAACTCTTGCTCTTTTACTTTTCGGAACCGGTCTTGCCAACGCCCAGGATCAATACGCTACAAACTCTGAAGCTACCCTTGAACTGGAAGGGATTATGGATTCCGGAGAATTACTGAACGTCCGCTACTTTTATTATCCGAACCTTCAGGCTTACTTTGACAGAGAAACTTCAACGTATCTCTATTCAAGAAACGGACAGGACTGGATTGAAAGTTCGAAACTGCCGACTGCTTTGAGAGGATATTCCATCGCCAACAACAAACGTGTCCCGTTGGTGGATTATAACGGAGACGAACCCTACGCGGCGGTTACCGAACACATGAAAAAATATCCGGCGAACTATTCTGCAAAGAGACAGCCAAAGTCTGAAAAGGAAAAATCGGAAGCTGTTGCTATGCAATAATCTAATATTGAAACTATTACGAAGCGGGTCAGTAATGATCCGCTTTTTTTTGTCTATGGATTCAATTTGTAAGAAATACCTATCCCTATATGGTCATTTTGTCCGTTTTATCGATGATTTATGCTTTTAATCGATTTAATTTTTACTTTTATCGACGAACAAATGAATACAGTCATGAAATCAGGACAACTGTTATCGTATTTCGCCATGCTTCTTCCAACGTTAATGCATGCGCAGCCAGGCGGAGAGATAATACGTCTTCCGTTCGATCCGTCTACAAACTGTCAGATCCGTTATTATTATTATCCGAATCTTGAGGCCTATTACGACGGCAAGAGCGGACTCTATTTTTACAAAGACAACGGTTCGTGGACGTCCGATAAGCAAATTCCGAGCGGTTATCGCGGATACGGCCTTTTCAACAAAGCCAACATCGCGATCAATGATTACGATGACGACGACGTAATCCAGTTTATTGAAAGCCATCGGAAAAAATATCCATACAATTCACTGCGGAAAATCAAAAACGCTTCCACCGCCTCAATCGACTGATATGCTTAAAATGCTGCTACTGCTAGGTGCGTTCGCTATCTGATGCGCGAGTCATCATGAAAATACCGTTTATTTCGGACCCGAAAAAGTAATCGAAAACCATTCGCTCGAGAAAGAACTCAGGGATCACAAACGCCGGCTGAAGCCGAAAAGGATCGTCTCGTCCATTGCCCTGAAT
>Ga0265798_10007440_pt1 | contig 14157 bp, 10 predicted proteins | sample P3T30metagenome_FD_192430 | JGI IMG/M metagenome (GOLD analysis project Ga0265798, IMG submission 192430) | Plant litter microbial communities from East Loma Ridge, Irvine, California - P3 T30 | ecosystem: Environmental > Terrestrial > Plant litter > Unclassified | place: USA: California...
CGACAAAGTGCGACATCAGGTCGCTTCTAGGCGCGTTGAGACGTCTGGTGGGTTGAGCCGCCATGACGTCGTGTCGCGCCGCGCTAATCTCAAGATTTCTTACCCCACGCGTCCTCCTGTCAACCATGGTGGAATGCTCAATCAGCCCCCTTTTTGTCTTGCCTCATAAGTACTGGCATTGTATCAAGGGAATGTTCGCGACGACAGAAGTGCCGACCAACCACATCTACCCAGACTTCGTCTTAAGCAGTCAGGCTTACCATCCTCGTAGTTGCTTAGTAGGTTGAGTCTTACGAAACCTGCATATTCTTTCAAAGGCCGTGCAAAGTCAGCACGTCCTCGAGTGTTCGAAACGGTCACAAGCACTTCCAACGCCATTGACTAGGCTGCAAAAGAGAAGCCAGTCAAGTGCAAATTATGTTATCACGGCTTTAACCAACATGTAATACACGGCTTTGGTGGGTTTTTGGGGTACTTCTGGCACAGGCTTCGTTCCTCGCTCAGGAAAAGCGGTGCAGGTCAGAATTGGATGCCACAAGTGAACGGGTGAAGGCACACTGGGGTGCACAGCGTCGATACGATCAACACTTGGAAATTGCGTACAGCCTATGAGGAGACCGATCCTGGTATGCTCTGACAGTTCCTACCTGTTCTTTGTGAGTCATGCTATTCAGCGTCACACCTTCTCGTCCACCATGCATGGGATCTGGCTCGGTGTTCTAAACGGAAAGCGCCTCTCGGAATTATGCCTTAAGTGCAGCCTGCGATGTAGCCATCAATGCACTAGGTCATCAGATCTGACCATGCAGCGTTTTACTATTCGTGCGTTCGTATATACGATTGACATGAGTAAGTCTTCATACATAGCATGTCTTTGCGGGGCCTTTGCATTACTTCATCAGGCCGCGCGAATCGGAGTTAGACAACTAACTCCGGATCGGGCCGGCGCTCCTTCTCGATCTACGGGGTTTCTGATGTTACAATTACCTATTTGGTCTTTAGCAAGTTCCAGACCGTACTCTATTCGTCTTGGATTACGCCTGGTGGACATCCGTAAGACCCGTTCATGTTGTGCTGAATCGCTGGCAAGATATATATTCGCCCGCCTTCCACTCCAGCTTGAGTATCACAAAATCCATCTCCTCTACTTTAGTCGGAAATCTGCATATCATCCATTACCACAATTTAATCATTTCAAAATAAATATGTCCTCGAACCCAGACAAGGAGGTTGTGCTCGTAACAGGTACCAGCCCTCCAGACGTTTACCAAGCTCGTCATACTGATAGCCTCTGTAGGGGCAACCAACGGTATCGGTCTAGACACCGTCATTTATATCGCATCTGCATCTCCAAAGTACCATGTCATAATCGGCGCGCGCAACATGTCGAAAGGCGAAACAGTCTTGAAAGATGTGCAAGCCAAGGCAGGCATCCAAGGCACACTCTCCCTAGTGCAACTCGATGCCAATGACGACGATTCTATCAAAGCTGCGGTCAAGAAGATTGAGGAGGACTTCAGCAAGCTCGATGTGCTTATTAACAACGCTGGTATATGTCCCGAAAGAGACGGCACATGGCCGGACCGGGAGCTGATGCGCACCACGTTCGAAACCAACGTCTTTGGCCCTACCATCCTCACAGAAGCCCTCATTCCCGCAATGAAGCGCTCATCCAATCCGCGCATCATCAACGTGTCCTCTACTATGGGTAGCATCACTTTGATCTCCGATCACAGCTCTCCCTACGCCCAGGTTAAATACCCCGGATATCGCATGACTAAAGCTGCGCTCAACATGTTGACGGCATACCAGTACGTCCAGCTCAAGCCGGATGGCTTCAAGGTCTGGACGTACTGCCCAGGCTATGTGGTGACGGACATAGGAGACGACAAAGAGCAAAGAAAGGAACAAGGCCTTGAGAGTTCAGAGACGAGTGCGCTAGGACTGTTACAAATTGTGCAAGGCGAGAGAGATGCTGATGTAGGAGGATTTGTCGGCAGATATGGACAGAAGTATGGTTGGTAGTGACTTTTAGCCTCTTGTGCGGTGGTAATCCAAAGCACAAATAGTACATTGATGATTTCCCAGGAAAATGGTTTTTGTCGCATTTTAGCACGCTATGACATCTTCCCGGGGCCTTCAATGTTGTTGATGGTTAAGGTGGTCCTTCCGTTACAGGCGACCTGCCCCGCTTTTCCCCTGGCAGCTCCTGTCACCGCGTCATCGCTTCCTCCAACGAACTACTGCTACGCGTCTTCATTCCATCAGAAGCGCGCACGAACGCGAAGTGACGCACGTGCAGATTTACGGTCCTACAGAATCTGTACCTGCTACATTGAGAACTCTCCGAGCCGGTACACTGAACCCACGTGGTGCGATTAACCAATCGCGAGACCCGATGAGCGCACGCGACGAGCTAACGCAAACGCGATGCATGGCGGGAACGACTTCAACATCTGAGCTTTAGTGCATGCCGTTGCGCGCTGAACAGCATGGGTGCGATGGCGTATAAAGGTCGGGCCTTGTTGCTCGCGGTCTTTGTGTTTGCTTTGTGCGTCTTCACCTTGAACACAGACTTCAATTCAGAAGGAAAGAGCAACATGTTGGGATCATTGGTAAGGACAGCTCCTGGCATACAAGAACGAACGAATGCTAATGGTGCCAGGCATCTGCGAGCTTAATGCTGTTCGCTCGTATGTTGTCTTTTTGCGCGGGAATGTCCAAGCTCACGATACATAGAAAGCGCACTGGCATCCAAGTCTGACATCCGTTTCAACCATATTCAAGTCGTCGGAACGCACAACTCCTACCATCGTGAAGTCTCACTCGCCGAGCGACCAGTCTTTGAGAAATACGTACCGTCTCCAGAAGACTACTACTACTCGCACGCAGAGCTCGACAATCAATTGGAGTACCAGTCGGTGCGCTCTTTCGAGCTCGACTTACATTCGGATGCAAAGGGCGGCCTGTACTATCCCCCTGTCATATGGACGCTATCAAACTTGACAAACGCCACCACTCCTTACAATGGTGACATTCTGAAGAAGCCAGGTATCAAGGTGTTCCACGTCACAGACTTCGACCCCGATTCTGTCTGCCACACCTTCATCGACTGTCTCAAGCAGTTGAAGAGTTGGTCAGACGCAAATCCGAGACACGTCCCTATCACTATTGATCTCGAGCTCAAGACCGATGCGCCGGCATGTTCGTTAGGCGGTGTCTGCCCTGGCGAAGCGACAAACTGGACGCTCCCTCGCCTCTTGAACGTCGACGCGGAGATCCTCTCCGTATTCCCTAAGAAGCAACTCATCCGCCCCGACGACGTGCGCAAGAGTGGCCTCACCCTCGAGCAAACCATCCTGCAACAAGGCTGGCCGAAGCTGAAGGACGTTCGCGGCCGCCTTCTGTTTTTCTTCGATAACGACCCGAAACCCAGTGACCCCAACTCGCCTCGCGAGCTCTACAAAACCGGCGCCCCCTCGCTACAAAACCGCACTGTCTTCACCAATGCGCTCGAAGGATCTTCCGATGCTGCATTCATCAAATACAATGAGCCGCGCGCCAACGGCATAGCAGAGATCCAGCGTCTTGTCAAGAAGGGCTACTTGATCCGAACACGTGCTGATATACCCATCGATACCATCTTGAACCGCACTACAGAGATGAGGGATTTGGCTTTTGAGAGTGGTGCGCAAATTGTTAGTACCGATTTCCCGGCTTGGGGCATGAGCAGTCGATGGGGTTGGGATTATGTCGCCAGGCTTCCCGGAGGATTGGCTGCGAGATGCAATCCTCTTATCGCACCGGAAGGCTGCAAGGACAAAGATCTGGAGTAGATGACGAGAGAAGAGAAATGATTCATATCACGCCGCGATCACATCATAATCTCACTACAACCTGTGACACAACTTGAAGTGAAAGAACATCGGTCTCTTCTAGCACACATCTCAGTACAATGAAGGATGCGTCATATCGCTTGCGCCCGAGCTTAGCGACAGGCTAAGGCGGTGCATAGCAGGTGAAGATGAGCGTATAAATATCTCGGTGAATTCACGACTAGGCAGGGTGGCAGGTTCAAGCAAACACGTGGCCCGTGCGCTCCTTAGCCCGCCCGCACCTGCCCGCAGTCTTAAGTAGTCTGCCCTCCCTCTCCTCTCTCTCTCCACCACCATTTACTGACTCCGATTCTCAACTCGCGAATTTCGCGGAATGTACACCAAGCCCTTTCTTGCTCCGCGCTCGCGCGCATCATATCAAATTGAACTACACTTACTCTCCTTTTTGCAACATGCGCAACACTTCTGCTTCAGCATCTCGACTGCACAGTAGCAATACCTGTGGTATGGCGACTTCCCGTACTCAGGCATTGCGATCTGCCGTAGGGTTCCTCAAGCTGTTCTGTTCTGTATCTTGGAACAAGGAGGGTAGCCACCTCATCCTTCCTTCCTCATGCGGCATTTTTCACAAGGTTTTCTCTTCGGTTTCGCGTTCGTGCGGACCTCTTCTACATCTTTCGCTGATTCGGCGGCTACCTACCTTCAACCTTGTATGGCCTTCGGGCTGATCCTCATGGCTCCGAGGCAACGTCTTTCACCAACCTAGAGATTGGTGTCCGGCTTGCCCACACCCTGCGCCGAAAGCCGTGCTTAGCATGCTGCTTACCGGCCAGCCGACCCCTGCCGCTGGTTCTGAGGAGCCTATATCAGTACTGTGCTGGGAGTACTGACGAAATTATCAGTATGGATCAAGTCGTATGGCAGTACTGATAAGTCGACCTCCAGCCGGCGCCTCTTGTGATAGGAACGGACGGATACTGCAATGAGGTGCAAGACCGAGCCTATCCCTCCGTTTCTCGATGTATAAATGGGTTTCATCGCAATTCTGCTACACATTCTTTTCGTTTGCTTTTGCGGCATGCTGCTGGGCTGAAGAAGGGAAACGAGAAGGGACACGATTATGTTTGCACGCAAGCGTGAAGTCACGTTAGATGGTAACATGCCAAGCGTCTTGATCCAGCAACGGCGTGACTTTCGTTCTTTCACAAGTTCTCATACCCCTCCATCTTCGTGAACCCCACCGCCATCATGCTTTCCATCCTTCAATGCTTCTACTTTGACCTATATCGCGTCTTTAGAGGCAACCTTCCATAATGGCTCGAATGCAGATACCATGTTCTCTCGTGAATGTCCTACCCATAGATCTAGTCCTATAGTACACTCCAGTCAAACCGCCGCCTCGTGCTCCTAGGTTCCTCAAAGTCTATGTGATACGTCGAGACCACTAAGAGAGCCCGCTCATTCCACCGCCAGTGTCTGGATGTCGGTATAACGGCGGGGTGACTTTCACCGCTTCACTTTCACCAATATACGCTCATTCACTGCAAAAATGTCGCTTTCCTATCTGGGTCTCGAGCGAGCCGCAACTTGCAACGCGGCAATCTACAATCCCTCACAGTCACCCACGTGTACCCCGTGGCGCACTCTCCACTTCTCACTCGTTCCCATCCACACACGACGCCTCCAAAAAGCAGAGCACTTCCCAGCTCGACGATCACCATGTCTGAATTCCCCGCGGACCACAATGAGCGCTCCACAATCGCACCTCCGATCGAGCACGCCAGTCCCCTGCGGCCTGAGAAGCGGAAGACTTAACATACACACGACTCCGACGAGCCTCACCCCCCAAAGCGCTTGCGCCCGACCGCCGGTGTCACTAAAGGGAAGCCTAGCAAAGGCGACTTTTGGACCCTACCTGAAGAGCTGATGCAGCTTGTTTGCCAACATGTACGTGTAGTACTCGACTCCTGTAGCGCCCTCGACTAACTTTTGACAGCTCTCTCAACGCGACTTGTATATACTGTTGTTGCAATCCACCAGAAGGCAGCGCAAAGGAGCCACTAGGAAGCTACAGAGACTTTTCGTTAGACATGTCGAGATGCGCCTCACGAGGAAGCGCCCGAGCTATATACAGCAGCCCAGCGCCTTACTTAACCATCCATACAACTTCCACGCGATCAGCTTCGACGTATCTGAGGAGCTTGGGTGGCAGATGAACAGCCTCCTGATCGCTCTCAAGCCGACTCCAGTCAAGGCGGTCATGTTCAGTCCAAACAGCGTCGTGGTTTCAGGCACTGTGGACCAGGTGCTACACACATATCAGCATCTACCAAAACCAGAGCTCCTCATGGTTCCCACTTTCCACATTGGAAACCTCGCCCGCATTCCCAGCCACGAAGCATTCATGCACCGCCTTTGGACATTCCTCGACACACGAGACCAGTATGAGCGCCGCACAATCAAGTTCCACAATACCTCCGTCACACGTCAAACCATATATGGACCAATGCAGCGGGCGCCCAAAGGCTACTACCTACCCAAAGACGCACCTCCTCAAATCCGAGAGCTGACTGGTCATTTTGGCTTGTGCATCAGCCTCATTCGGATCGTATCTAGTACCTTGTTCGATGATCTGAAAGATCGAACCCTCGACCTCATCGTCGCCCCTTACGCCCCCGCAGAAATTGTCCGCGGCATGATTAGCAGCAAGCACCAGTACCGAGTCCGTTCTGTGTCGATCATCAACGACAACCATAAGGACAACACTCTCATGGACGACGTGCTGACGCGACTCTTCAAGCAAATGCCCAATGGCATCATTCTGGAAGAACTTCGAGTGGCCGAAGTCAATCTTCTTCTCAAAACGGGCTACGTTCCACAACATGCCTATCTTGTCAACAAAATCGGCCTCTTACGACTGTACAACTGCCCTGGCTTAAGCCAATTCACAAGCGTCGATGCCTTCAGAAACTCTGATCTACACACGTTTATCTACCTACGGGAGTACCCAAAGCTGAACCCAGAAGTACGGGATGGAGTCTTTCGCAATGTGACAAGACATTGCAGCAAATTGGAGCACTTCTGCTTCCACGCGCGAAGAGACAATTCGGACGAGCAAGTCAAAACTGCGCTCAGCGCTCCTGATGCCAATGGCCAAACAAAGGCTGTATCGAGGAAAGAGCGAAAGAAGGCTCGACAAAGCGAGGTGTATGGCATCGGGCACCTGCTGCGCAAGTCGCCGCCAATGCTGAAGACAATTTCCCTGCGCATTGGAGAGAGGTCAGAAGTTCCTGACCAGGAACTACAACTCCTGGGTCAGTACTTCCCAGATCTAAGACACGTTGGCATTCCATGCCCAGTGCTCTGGGATGCGATTGAAGTAGGTCACTTGAGTGACGATATGTGGAGAGATGTTGGTGAACAAACAACAATTCTCTCCACTATCTATGGACTCGAATACCTGCATTTGTTTGTCGCAAATCTGGGGACAGAGCCTAGGATGGGCACCAAGGCCATCAGCACGGCACTCCAGCGTGTTGCGTACGAAGTCCTCGCTATCGTCTCAAGTGAGTGTAGAGGACTCAAGTACCTCTCCATCACGGTAAGGGACTTCGTCGAGCACGCTGGACAGAAGTCGGAACCTGTGGCTGTGCACCTGAAGGTCAACAGGGATGACTCAAAGCAGTCGGAGCTTGTGTGGGCGAAGGAGCTTGGGGTCGGCATGGAGCTGTATGGTGACACAAAGGAGTGTACATACGAGGGCCTCGTGGATACGAAGACGGCGCGGTGGGCGAGGCCGAAGTACTGAAGGTCATGTAAACGGCAGTTGGATGTTTGTCGTGATAGTTATAACCCTCGTAACGACATGTATTCGCCAAGAAGATGTATGCCATCATAGTGGAGTCATCGTAATGACACGTATCCGTCAGCTCAGCACGGAAATTTTAAGTTGTCGACACATCTTCCATTAATTCTATTCACCTCACACCCACTATCACAGCTTCGTTCATCACACACACACCCCTCCTCATCCCACTACCAAAAGATCAAGAACCATCAAACAAATACACACCTGGTATCGAGCGCAAAAGACACGTGTATATTCCCCATGGAAAACAAGAACAGACACACTCCATCCATATGCATGAAAACCAGTATTGACAAGGAAAGTAAGAAACACAATAGCGTGATTACAAAGTGAAAAATTGTATGTGGGGAATGTGGAAGTGGTATCACAGAAGCCTTCTTGAAATACCGCCCGTGTAAATCCCATGAACAAACGCCACGCTTGCTCGCAGTATGAAAACGCAAAATCGATGGTGGTGACAATATGCAGTGCGCAACAGAGGCAGTAGCGGCGTGTTGTGAGTTGCTGTGATGCGCTTGCCGTTTCGGTCCATGTCCCTCTCTTCTCTTTCCTTACTCGTGGCCTAGTACCTCAGCTTACCCAGTAAACTGAAGCAGTAAGCACACTCCCTCTCACTCTTCATTTGCACCATGAAGACTCTTGCTCTTGCGCCCAAGACACCACCCGTCTTGCCGACGCCGCCGACCTGACCGTCTTCATTCAAGTGGTCTTCCCATACGCTGACAGCAATACCACTGCGTGCGACGCGCTCGAAGCACGTCTCGGACAGAGTGACGTCAAGTAGTATTTCACCGTGTTTCTTGCCTGTAAGGAGAATACGTCGCTCCTGGGTATGATCTCTGGTACCAGGTGCGCGCTGTCGTGGGTTCGTAGGCGAGGATGGCACGCTTGGGTTGGGTGACGGCAGCATTATTGTTAAGCGTGCGCTGCCCATATCGCGCCATTTCTTGAGTGACTCTCGCTCATAAAGCCTGCACTTCGTGTTCGTAATTCCAGCTGGTGCACCGGGCGCGCGTACAATATCGCCGGTAGGTGTAGATGCGCCTGAGCCGCGTGGGGAGTTGGAACCGCTGTCGAATGAGGAGCCAGTACTGCGGGATCCGAGTGTTGAGTTGCGGATGCTAAAGACGCCGCTCTTTCCGAACGAGAATCGGCCTAGTGCAGAGCGGAGAGCAGAGTTCATGGTTCCAACAGAAGACTCAGTCGCTGCGGAGATAGAGGCAGCGCGTGTGCTTGACTTGCGGTAGCTGCTTCTCCTACCTAGCGTACCTCCGAGCCAGCCAGAAGACTCAGCGCTTGTCCTAGCCGCGTTCTGACGGTCCATCGCCTCGGCCCAGCTCGATTGTCCGTAGGGGCCGCGCGCGTTCTGGAGCGCGATGTAGGTGGGGTTGTTGATACGAGACTGGTTGATCATGGCGTATAGTTGGGCGCACTCCGCTGCATTGCGACTTCTCAACATAATGTTGTTGCCAGCTTTGATGCGCGACTCTGCGGTGGGTGGGGAGCGAATGGAGATATCAATGGCCGTTGATTTTCGCAACGGCACCAGAGGGGTAAGCTCAACCGCAATAAGGGGAGCACCTCCCTCGGGAGTGATGATCTCGTCGCCGTCGGCCAGGAAAGGCTTGGAGTGATTGATTGTGATCTCGAAGACCTCGATCTTACCTGGCGTAACGACGATGCTACATTCGTCTGGATGCAAACTGTCCCATCGGCCAGCATCGGACCAAGCGAAGATGGATGCGATGGTCTTGGAGGCTTTGCCGGAACCCTGCGGAACTGCTCTGTATGGAGTGTTCGACGCGGATTGTGATGGGGTGATAGTGCCGTTGGGGAGGGTGTAGATTGATGCAGGAGGTGAGACTTTGGGAAACTTCTTGGTCTCCTCCTCTACCTTCTCAACCTTCTCTGATGAAGTGGGACGACTGGCTTCTCTACCGGTGGTGTATGAGCGTCCAGGGTACCCGCGTGGCCCAAGGTATCCGATCGGCATAAGTGGCATGGGAACGTCGTCATCTAACTCGTCTTCTGACGACTCCGAGGTGAGGCTTTCTTCATCTTCATCGTCCACCTCATCCTCAGAAGCAGTGTCCTCCTCGCTCTCGCTTGACTCCTCTGTGCAGGTAGATGGCTCATACTCATGCTTCAAGGGTGACGATGACCGGCGTTTGTTCTTGAAACCAGGCAGCGTAGGAGTGAATACTGGTGTTTTACTTCCCTTGAGTGTCACAGGGGTTGCTGGACTGGGCGATCGATGCGGCGGTGTTGGAGGCGGCTCTTCGACCTCCGCTTTGGGCTCTACGATATCATCGACAATTATGTCGTGTTTCTTTCCTTGCAGCTTCGATGGCGCGGAGGCTGAGACTTCCCGGAAGTTGTCATCGTCATCTTCTTGATCCTGCGTTGGCGTAGAGGGCCGGCTTGATTTCCTTTGTCTTGGGATGCTCGGTAATTCTAGCGAGGGGACAGATGAGACTCGTCTGTGTGCCTGTGGACGTTGCGGCGAGGGAGGCGAGCCGGGTGGTGAGATCTCGGAATCCATGGTGGTAGTATTGTTGTCTTCTTCGGAGCTGTACGATTCTTCAGAGTCGTCGGAATCGCCAACTTGCGAAGATGGCATCCAAACACTGTAACTCTTTTGGGGTCGCTTTTTAGTGGATTTCCGGCGTGGCTTGGACTCCGGTACTGGCGCCTGAATTTTCTCTGGCTCTACCGGATCTTCGAGAGTGATCTGACGGGACGGCCGTGCTGAATGTGGAGAAAGGGTAGGGTTCTTAGACAGCCTCTTCGCCCTTGTCCGCTTCAGACTCGAAGGCGATCCAGTGCCCTCATTTCGCACCGCCTCATCAAGACCACGGGGTGTTCGATCAGGATCATTGAGCAGTTGGTATGCCGTCTGCATGGGATCTGTGGGTGTGTGGGGTTCTAAGTCGTCTATCTTGCCAAAGACAAAGTCATCGTGACTGGGCGGAGTTACAGGCGAGATGGTGCGGGATTGGTTGCGCCTATCGGGTGTGTCATAGTGCCATACTTTTGATACTTCAGTATGTTGCTCCCCAATAGGTATGTCAATTTCATGTGGGCTTGGTGTCCTGCTCTTCTGTGGGGGTGTCGATTCAGTTGCAGCTGAAAGTAGAGACGAGGATCCATGGCTGCTTGTCGGCCTGTGTGTGGTGGGTGTGGCCTGGTTCTTCCTGACTTCAGAGATTTGAGGTGGGATGGGGTTGAGACCGAGCATCTGCACCCACTCAAAGCCAGCTTGCTCATCATCGGATATCAAAGACATGATCTCGCTCCACTCTGATCCATCGTTTTGTTTTCCACGGATCATGACAATTATTTCGCCCTTTAGGTCGCCATTCCGTGCTGATGCATTGCTGAGGTGGACAGGTGGGAGGAGCAACCATCGCCCTGTAGGATCGACTTCGCAGAAGAGGAGGTCGCCTCCGACTCCCGTACCTGGTGCGTTGTCGCGGAGTAATATCTCAACGCGACAACTCATTTCTTGACCACTCGAATGGAACAGATGTAGGTCGAAGTGGTCTCTAGCTCGCACGCAGCGCGTGGAATCAACCCGGACGCCGGCAAGTGGGGCGAGACTTCGGGGATCGCGTGCGCGAGTGGGATCAACGCTAGCCGCGGCTTCGTCTTCTAGGCGGGCTTGTTCGTCGTTCGACCGCTTGCGTGCTGTCGTAACTAGGTCTTGGAAAATCTTCGAGATTTGCTCGACGCGCTCGGAAGGTTTCACATGATTGATGCCCTTGATTGATGTCAGTATTTGCGGCAGCATGGACAAGTCAATTCAACGTACCTTCAAACTCTTCGACAGATACTTGAGTCGAACCAGTGGGCGTTTGAGCATATAGGCGACGTCAACACGCTCGCCATCGCTGTTGACTACATATCCCTCAGCGTTTCGCGGCATGCCTTCGTCCCATGGGGCACCGTCATCTGGCCCATTGACGACCTTTGCGGGCTTGAAGGGATCGTCATCTGCCGGAGCGAGACTGATTACGACGTCTTGGAAGCCGAGGCGCCACGCAGCGATGTAGTCAGAGTACACTCGTTGTGCACTCTGAGCCCAGGAAACAAGTGCATCGGAGTCCTCCCTAGGGACGCGCTTGTGCAGGTTCTTAAGTCGCTCTAAGCAGACACCCATGTCGACGATTGGCTTAGTAACTTCACTAGGATCGGACTTGGAGGAGCGAGAGAACAGGCCAGCAGCGATAGCGGACTCGGACTTGGAGAGAACGCAGCTAAGAAGGACAGGGATGACACCGTCGACCAGTGTGCGGAGCTCTCTCATGTATTTGGCTTCGTCAGAGGAGAGCTCTTTCATGATGTCGTCGACAGTGGCAGTGGCAAGGCGGCTCCTGTTGGTACGGATACTTCTGGCAGAGACGATGCTCTTCGAGCTTGCCTTGGGCATGGAAAGCACTGAGATAAGATCCTCGTGTCTGGCAAGCTTCCTCCGCCGGGTACTCTGGCGACTGATAATGGTCGAAGTTTCCGGGTTCAAGTACGAGCCTACTTCTGATGCAGGTGCTCCGGGACCAGTGCCTGCTTCCTCGGAGATGGTCGTGATTGTGTCAGAAGCTGGTACCTGCGAGGATCGCGCTGACTGCGAAGCAATGGTTGAAAGGCGCTTGCCAGTCGAAGGGAACATACGCGGTCCTAGAAGTTGTCGCGGTCGCAGAGGCTTAGGCATGGCGTCAAGTACAGGCGCATCAGCAAAGGAAGAAGGGGCGGACGAAGCAGTATCCAAGTCGGTGATATCATCCTTGGGTATGTCGTCTATCGACGTGGTCTCGCGGAGAGGAGAGGACATAGATCGGCCTTTGGTAGGAGAATACTGGCCGCGCTTTGCACCGCGGCGCTTCAGCGAGGGCGTCGGAGTGACGGACACTTCACTTTCCTGGTCTTGACTTGTCGTCTCTGTCGTAGTATCCGAGACGACAGTAGATGGGGTCTCGTCGATATCCTGGGTATTGATGGTCATCTCGCGGCTCGACCGTCTTCTGCGCCGTCTGCTACCGCTACCACTGCTACGGCGGCTTTCGACAGGCTCGTCTTTTGTCGCATCAGTGGACGCGCTGACGTCTGATTTTTCGGCCTTGTAGGGCAAATCGACAGACGAGACCGAATCTTTCGATTTTCTCCTCCTGGGTGACCTCTTGCGTGGCTCATCTTGTGTTGTCCTGGTGGAGGTAGTGACCTCTGAGGCAGTGACTTCGGATGCATCAACGGTAGCGGGCAGGTCGAGGGAGGATAAGGATTCTTTGGACTTCCGCCTGCGGCGCGAGCGCGTCTTCTTGACTGGGATCTCTTGTGTGGCATCGGTGGATACTGTGATGTCTGATTTGCCGGCCTTGGAGGCGGACTCTGGGCTCGACACAGAGTCCTTGGACTTGCGCCTGCGTCGGGGTTTCGACTCTGCCAGAGGGTCGGGTGTGCTGCTGAGCCAGGCTTCTAAGCGGCTTCCCGTGGCCTTAGTGGGAGTGGTCGTCTCTGGGGCTGCTGGGATGATCAAGGGTGTTGCAGCTTCTTCCTGGGTCCTTGGATAGGACCTGCGACTCTTCTTCCGCGAAGGCTTTGGCGCGGGCTTGGTGCTCTCGTCCTCTGTGCGAGCACCGTTGCTTCTCGGTCGACGCCGGCGCCGTCTCTCTCGCAGCTCGTCGTCGCGGGGTGACGTGATGCGGCTCTCGTTGAGCGATGGGGCAGAGCTCTCTGCGTACTCGACCGTGACCATATTGTGGGGGTCGTCGCTCTGTACTGAGCCCGAGCGGCGTCCTGGGGGCCGAGTCCACGGCGTGAAGGGCATAAGATCCTCTGCCGACATGGATGCGCGGGGTGATGTGCGCGCGCGCCGTCTGCTACGCCGCATCCTCACCATCTCCGTCTTCTCTTTTTCGGGCTGGGGCGATGTAGGGTCTGATGGCGTCTCATCGCTCTTGGCGGTCTTTCCACTTGCAGCCCCACTGCTGGCCGGGCGTTGTTCGTTCTCTGAGCTCGACGGTTTGGACGGTCTGCGTGGCTTCGGCGGGGCTTTCTTCTGTCCTGTGCTCTTGCCTATGTACTCGGCGAGGGGCAGGAGAGGGTTTGACTGGGGCGTGACGGGGGCTATGGGCTTGAGCTCAGGGCTTGCGGGCTTCTTCGGGATGATCCTCGAGGGGCGCACCCAGGCGTTGGGGATCGTCTTGGGCTGTGGGCGGCCGGCGGCTTCTTTCGGTGGTGACATTTTGGCGCGCCAGTGCGAGTCGCTGATGACGCGCTTCTTAGGCGCTGTTGCCGTGAGCAGGTCCTCGTCGAGCTCATTGTGGGGGACGGGCGTCTTCTTCGCGCTGCCCGGGCGCTCTGGGCTGGCGCCGACCGACTTTCCGCGCTCATGTGTGGGTTTCCAGTTGGGCTTGTCGTCGTGCGCTTTCGACTTGGGCGTGGTCGCGGGCTTGGGCG
>Ga0265798_10007441_pt1 | contig 14157 bp, 16 predicted proteins | sample P3T30metagenome_FD_192430 | JGI IMG/M metagenome (GOLD analysis project Ga0265798, IMG submission 192430) | Plant litter microbial communities from East Loma Ridge, Irvine, California - P3 T30 | ecosystem: Environmental > Terrestrial > Plant litter > Unclassified | place: USA: California...
TGGGACCAGCACGATCAGCGCCAGGTAAAAGATCGTGAACCCGAGCGAAAGCACGAAGCCGGGAATGACCCGGTTCGCGCTGCTGCGGGATTGCACTAGAGAATTCATGAGGGACGCCTTATTACATTTTCTTCTATCAGAAGCGCATAATCGCACTCAGCATTCATATTGCAAACGAAGCATTCGTCATTTGCATAGACACATCCGCTATTTGCGCTTGCCCAAAAAGACAGAAGGCGCCGCTTGGCGCCTTCCCTTCAATACAGTAGCTTCGCCGCCACCCCGGCCAGTGTCAGCGCCAGCAAGCCCCGTAGCAGCTTTTCTGGAACCGCCCGCGCCGCCCACGACCCCAGCGTAATGCCCGGCAGCGATCCAACCAGCAAGGTCAGCAGCAGGAACCAGTTGATCGAGCCCAGCCACCAGTGACCAACCGCGGCAATGGCCGTCAGCGGCACCGCATAGGCGATGTCGGTACCGGCAACTTCGGCCGGCGTCAACTTGGGATATAACATGACCAGCAGGGTCGCGCCGATGGCGCCGGCCCCGATCGAGGAAATCGTGACCAGGGTGCCGAGCACGGCACCGGACAGGACGGTGGCGGCGGCCAGGCTGCGGCCGTGCAGCTGGCGCCCGGGCCTGGCGTTGACCCAGGCCAGCATCTTGCCGCGCAACAGGATGGCGACCACGGTCAGCAGCACCGAGACGGCGATCGAATAACGGATGACTTTGCCGATGGCGGCGTCGAGGGGACCGAAGTGCTGCAGGGCGAGCGTGGCGATGAAGGCCGCGGGCAGCGCGCCCATGCACAGGCGGCGCACGATATACCACTGCACCGTGCCGCGCGCGCGGTGGGTGACGGTGCCGGCGCTCTTGGTGATCGATGCGAAAGCGAGGTCGGTGCCGACCGCCACCGACGGGCTGACGCCGAACAGCAAGGTCAACAGCGGCGTCATCAGCGAGCCGCCGCCGACCCCGGTCATGCCGACCAGCAGGCCAACGGCGAAACCCGACAGAATATATGTAATGGACATGCTTTACCCTCAGACTGGTCCCAAGGGTAAAGTGCCTCAACCATAAACCAAACGACAGCTTCCTTATTTGCTTATGCGGATAGCGTTCGGGCCGCTGTCGCCCATATGTGTTATTTGTTCGGTTGCGGGGTCAGACGCAGGTAAGGCTTCGGTGCGGTGAAGCCTTTCGGATACTTCTGCTCCAGCTGGGCCGGATCCTGCACGGTCAGCGGGATGATGACGTCGTCGCCGTCCTTCCAGTTGCCCGGGGTGGCCACGGTGTAGCCGTCGGTCAGCTGCAGGGCGTCGATCACGCGCAGCACCTCGTCGAAGTTGCGGCCGGTGCTCATCGGATAGGTAATGATCAGGCGCACTTTCTTGGCCGGATCGATCACGAACAGCGAGCGCACGGTGGCGGTGGCCGACTGGTTCGGGTGGATCATGTCGTACAGGTTCGACACGGTCTTGTCGGCATCGGCGATGATCGGGAAGCCGACCACGGTCTGCTGGGTCTCTTCGATATCCTTGATCCACTCGCTGTGCTTGTCCGCCGGGTCGACCGACAGCGCGATCGCCTTGACGTTGCGCTTGTCGAATTCCGGCTTCAGCTTGGCGGTCAGGCCCAGTTCGGTCGTGCATACCGGCGTGAAATCGGCCGGATGCGAAAACAGCACCACCCACGAATCGCCGGCCCACTCATGGAAGCGGACGCGGCCGATGGTCGAATCCTGCTCGAAATCCGGCGCGGTGTCGCCCAGGCGTAAAGTCATGTTGATCTCCTCAAGGTTAAGGATTGGCGCCCAAAGGCGCCACATTAAGGAACCTCGATAAACCGTAGCGAGCGGCAGCAATGTTGATCGAGAAGCGCAGCTGTACGAAAGTACAGCGAGCATCGCAGGACTTGGCGTCCCCATCGACAGTGCAACGCGCAGCAGGTTTTGCGAGGTTCCTTTCAGAAAAATCGGTTGTACAAAATAACGGCCCAGGTCGCGCCGGCCATCGTGATCGCCAGCGCCACCGCCGCGCTGCCCAGGTCCTTGGCGGCCTTGGACAGCGGATGGCGCTCCAGCGACACGCGGTCGACCACGGCTTCGATGGAGGCGTTGATCAGCTCCACCAGCAGCACCAGCCCCAGCACGGCGATCAGCGCCAGCTTCTGGAAAGCCGAGATCTTCAGCACCAGCGCCACGATGGCGGCGGGCACCGCGACCATCAGCTCCTGGCGGAAGGCATGCTCGTTGCGCCAGGCATGGCGGAAACCGTCCATCGAATACCGGAAGGCGGCGGCGATGCGCTGGAGACCGCCTTTACTCTTGAACTCGCTAGTGCTTGGATCCATCGATATCGTTGTGTTCACAGGGACCGCCATTATGCGCATACAGCTTGGGCTGGACGCAACATGAATCTGAACGCATTACCAATTCTTTTCACATTATGGTATAAACTAGAGCAATATACCGCACTGCACCAACCACATCATGAAAATGGAAACCCTCGAACCGGCGAAAACTTCCATCCAAGTGATCGAGCGCATGGTCGCCCTGCTCGACGCGCTGGCCAGTTATCCCGACCCCGTCAGCCTGAAGGAATTGTCCAAGGTGTCGGGGCTGCACCCCTCCACGGCGCACCGCATCCTGAACGACATGGTGCTCACGCGCTTCGTGGACCGGGTCGAGCCGGGCACCTATCGCCTCGGCATGCGCCTGCTGGAACTGGGGAACGTGGTCAAGAGCCGGCTGTCGGTGCGCGAGGCGGCGGTCGACCTGATGCGTGCACTGCACAACAAGACCAAGCAGACGGTGAACCTGTCGGTGCGCCAGGGCGACGAGATCGTCTACATCGACCGCGCCTTTTCCGAGCGCTCCGGCATGCAGGTGGTGCGCGCGATCGGCGGCCGCGGCCCGCTGCACCTGACCTCCACCGGCAAATTGTTCCTGTCGGTCGACGAACCCAAGGCCACCCGCGCCTACGCCACCCGCACCGGCCTGGCCGGCCACACCAAGAATTCGATCACCGACCTCACGCGCCTGGAACGCGAACTGTCGCTGGTGCGCGCACGCGGCTATGCGCGCGACAACGAGGAACTGGAACTGGGAGTGCGCTGCATGGCGGCCGGGATCCACGACGACAGCGGCAAGCTGGTGGCCGGGCTGTCGATTTCGGCGCCGGCGGACCGGCTGCAGGAAGAGTGGCTGGAAGACCTGGTGAGTACGGCGACGCAGATTTCGGCGACGCTGGGGCATCGGGTGGTGCCTGGGGTATAAAACAACGTCATTCCCGCGAAGGCGGGAATCCAAGTTTGTCCGCGTTACGCCAGCTGAAATTGGATTCCCGCCAAGGGGACCACCCAGGCCGGGAATGACGACTACTGCACCACCGGCCCCGCCGCCGAAGCCGACACGGTAATCGGCACCCCAGCCGCAGCCGCCGCCGGAATCGTGGCCGGCTTCAGTGCCTCCAGCCATTTACGCATCCTGCCCGCATCCGCGGTCCGCGACTGCTTGCCTTTGGAATCCAGGAACACCATCACCACATTGCGCCCCTGAATCATGGCCTGCATCACAAGACAGCGCCCCGCTTCGTTGATGAAGCCGGTCTTCTGCAAGCCGATGTTCCAGTCGGGCATCGCCACCAGGTAGTTGGTGTTGTGGTACTGCATGCGGCGTCCGCTGGCTTCCACCACGTAGTTGGGGTCGGTCGTGTACTGGCGCAGCAGTGGTTCCTGGTGCGCGGTCATGACCAGCTTGGCCAGGTCGCGCGCGCTCGAGACGTTCTGGCTGGACAGGCCGCTGGAATCCACGTAACGCGTGTCGTTCATGCCAAGCTCGCGTGCCTTGGCGTTCATCGCAGTGACGAAAGCATTGATGCCGCCCGGGTAGTTGCGGCCCAGCGCGGCGGCCGCGCGGTTTTCCGAGCTCATCAGGGCGATGTGCAGCAGGTTGCCGCGCGTCATGCGCGCGCCCACGGGCAGGCGCGAGCTGGTGTACTTGTGACGGTCGACGTCGTCCTCGGTCACGGTGATGACTTCGTCCAGGTCCTGCCGGGCCTGCACCACGAGCAGGCCGGTCATCAGCTTGGTGATCGAGGCGATCGGCAGCGCGACCGTGGAATTCTTTTCGAACAGGACTTCGGCACTGGCCTGGTCCTGCACGAAGGCGACGCTGGAGCGCAGGTCGAGCGGATCGCGGGTGCGGTTCAGGCCGGCGGCGTCGCCGGCGCTGAGGAAGGCCAGGACCGGGGCCGCGCGCCGCACGCGCTGGTAGACCACCTTGCGCTTGCCGTGGACCCTGGCGACGCGGCGCACCATGCGCTCGCGGTTGTCGGCGGCGATGACCTTGGCCAGTTCGGGACGCTTGGCCTTGACGCGCTTGACGGTCCCCACGCGGCCCTTCGATTTCGACTTCGCCTCGGCCACGCCCGGATCGAGCATCAACATCATCGAAATGGCGGTCGCCAACACAAGCTTGATCATCGGAATTTCCTTGGATGCGAACTGATGAGCACTGAGTGCCAGTGTAGCGAAAAAAGAGGGAACCACAACAAAATGTAACACCTGGCGCGCGTTTTTCTACAACGCAAGCGTGTCCGCGTTGTAGAAATCTCTTGTCATTTCAATAGTTTGGCGCTGCAAGCTCAGCAATTACTCGACAAACCTGGCAAACGACGACGCCGGCTCACGTTCGGTTACCAGGGTATTTTCGATGCGGCTGGTGTCCGCGATGCCGAGCGCCATCCCGCACACCACCATTTCGTTGCTCGGCAACTGGAGTTGCTCGGCAATGATCCGATGGAACTGGGTAAACGCCGCCTGCGGGCAAGTGTCCAGTCCGCGTCCGCGCGCGGCCACCATGATGTTCTGCAGGAACATGCCATAGTCGAGCCAGGAGCCCTGCTCCATCACCCGGTCGATGGTGAAGATGAGGCCGACCGGGGCATCGAAGAAGCGGAAGTTGCGCCCATGCTGGGCCGCCATGCCGGCCTTGTTGTCGCGCGTCAGGCCGAGCAGCGCGTACAGGTCCCAGCCGACCTTGCGCCGGCGGTCGATGAAGGGCGACACCCACTCGCGCGGGTAATAATTGTATTCCTCGGTGTGCGCCTTGGCCTGCTCGGGGTCGCGGTAGGCGGCCAGGATCGCGTCGCCGAGCCTGGCCTTGGCGTTGCCAGTAAGCACGTACACACGCCAGGGCTGGGTGTTGGTGCCGGACGGCGCGCGCGCCGCCACCTCGAGGATGGCGTCGATGTCTTCGCGCGCGACCGGGTCGGGCAGGAAGGCGCGGATCGAACGGCGCGAGGTGATGGCCGCGTCGACGGCGGCTTGTTGCGGGGTGTGGATCATGAAATCTCCTTGTTATTTCTTGACGACGAATGCGACGCCGGCCACCGCCACCGCCATCCCGAGCAGGCCGGACAGGTTGAGCGCTTCGCCGAACATCAGCCAGGCCATCAAGGCCGTGGTGGGCGGCGTCAGGTAGAGCAGGCTCGTGACCTTGGTGGCGTCGTTGCGGCTGATCAGGCGGAACAGCAGGAAGATGGCGCCGATCGACAGCGCCAGGATCGACCACAGCAGCGCGCCGGCGAAGTGGACGTTCCAGTGGATGCTTGCCAGGTCCGGCCCGAAGCCTTCGAACAGCACGGCCAGCGGCAGCAGCGCCAGCGCACTGGCGGAATACTGGATCACGGTGCCGCTGCGCAGGTCGAATTGCGGGCAGAAGCGTTTCTGGTAGAGGGTGCCGGCCGTGATCGACAGCAGCGCCAGCACGCACAGGACGATCGCGCCCGGCGCCAGCCCATCGAGATGGATCCTGGCGGCCACCACCAGCGCCACGCCCGCCAGGCCGAGCAGCAGGCCCATCCACTGGCGCGGCGTGACGCGCTCGCCGACCAGGGGCGCGGCGAAGGCCGTCAGGATCGGCTGCATGCCGACGATCAGGGCCGACAGGCCGGCCGGCATGCCGAGCTTGATGGCGCTCCAGACGCCGCCCAGGTAGCCGGCCTGCAGCAGCAGCCCCGCGACCGCCACGTGCTTGACGCGGCCGCGCGGCCAGGGCGCGCGCGTGAGCAGCACCAGCGGCAGCAGGATCGCCAGCGCGCCCAGGCAGCGCAGGATCAGGAAGCTCAGGGGCGGCGCATACGGCAGCCCGTACTTGGCGGCGATGAAGCCGGTGCTCCACAGGATGACGAACAGCATCGGCACGGGCGACAGCCAGCCGGCCCGGGGCAGGCTGGACGGGGGCGCGGATCGGTCGGACATCATGGGCTGGCGTGGGGGGGCGGCCGCGGCTAAGGAATGGATGGGCAAGTCTAGCATGGGCATCGCAGCGTGTTTCCTAGCACTGAAAACCCGCATTGTTGTTGTATTGGTACAAATAAAATTCACGAAAACGATTGCTTTGATTGATATACCTCAAGACATCCTTCACGTCTTGTGCGCCGCATCAAAACTGCTTGACGCATAATCGTAAAGCGGTAAGAATTGGCCATGCTGCGATGCACAAAGCGCCTCGTCCCGGGTCTCTTGCGAGGCCATATTCAGTCCTGAAATCCGAGCTCGTACAACGAGCTTCGCTGTACCGGTCCAAAGCAACACGTCCATATAACGTTCCATACTGGAGAACTACATGTTTGCATTTCCCGAGCAGTTTTCGAACGCGACCAAAGCCAATCTCGAATCCCAGTTCGCCATGCTGACCGCCCTGACTTCGAAGAGCTTCGAAGGCATGGAAAAGCTGGTGGCACTGAACATCACCACTGCCAAGGCCGCCATCGAAGACTCGTCGGCAACCGCACGCCAGCTGCTGGCCGTGAAGGATCCGCAGGAATTCTTCTCGGCCGCGGCCGCGCAGACCCAGCCGAACGCCGAAAAAGCCATCGCCTATGGCCGCCAGCTGGCATCGATCGCCGCCGACACCAGCGCCGAGTTCTCGAAAGCCGCCGAAGGCCAGTTTGCCGAAGTCAACCGCAAGGTGATCTCGCTGGTCGACGAAGTGACCAAGAACGCTCCGGCCGGTTCCGAAACCTATGTGTCGGCCATCAAGACCGTCATCAGCAACGCCAACGCCGGCTACGAGCAGTTCAGCAAGACCGCCAAGCAGGCCCGTGAAGCCATGGAAACCAATGTGAACGCGGCCGTGTCGCAGTTCACCTCGGCTGCCAGCAAGGCCACCGCCGCTGTTTAAGCCTCAAGACAGGTAGGGTGGGCACCCCGTGCCCACCTGCAAAACGGCCCGGACCGCGCAAGCGATCCGGGCCGTTGTCCTGTGCGGCAGGCTCATTCACCAAGATACGCGGCCTGCACCCGCGGATCGTCCAGCATCGCCCGCGCGTCGCCGCTCATCGTGATCGCGCCGGACTCCATCACGTAGGCGCGGTGCGCCGCCTGCAGCGCCAGCCGGGCGTTCTGTTCCACCAGCAAGATGGTGATGCCCTGCTTCGACACGTCGCGGATCACCTCGAAGATCTTTTCCACCATGATCGGCGCCAGGCCCATCGACGGCTCGTCCAGCAGCAGCAGGGTCGGATGGCACATCAGCGCGCGCGCCATCGCCAGCATCTGCTGCTCGCCGCCCGACAGCGTGCCGGCCAGCTGGCTGGAACGCTCCTTCAGGCGCGGGAACACCTCGTACCAATGCGCGATGTCGGCCTCGATCCCCGCCTTGTCATTGCGCGTGTAGGCGCCCATCATGAGGTTTTCGTGGATGCTCATGCGCGTGAACACGCCGCGCCCTTCCGGCACCATCGCCAGCTTCTGCTGCACGAGCTTGAAGGACTTGCTGCTGGCCAGGGGCTCGCCCTGGTAGCGGATCGTGCCCTCCACCTTGCACGGCGGCAGGGTGCCGGTGATCGCCTTCAGCGTCGTGGTTTTACCCGCGCCATTGGCGCCGATCAGGGTCACCAGTTCGCCGCGGTTCACCTGCAGGTCGATGCCCTTGACCGCCTTGATGCCGCCATAGGCCACCTTCAGGCCGGCGACGTCGAGGATGTTTTCACTGCTCATCAATGCGCTCCTCCCAGGTAGGCTTCGATCACCGCCTGGTTCTTCTGGATCTCGGCCGGCAAGCCTTCCGCGATCAATTTGCCGTACTCGAGCACCGAAATGCGGTCGCACAAGCCCATCATGAGTTTCACGTCGTGCTCGATCAGCAGGATCGTGATGCCGGCCCGCTGGATCTTGACCAGCAGCTCGCGCAGCGCCAGCTTCTCGGTGGCGTTCATGCCGGCGGCCGGCTCGTCCAGCGCCAGCAGTTTCGGATCGGTTGCCAGCGCGCGCGCGATCTCCAGGCGGCGCTGGTCGCCATACGACAGATAACGCGCGGTGCGATGGGCAAATTGCCCGATGCCGACGAAGTCCAGCAGTTCCTGGGCGCGCGCCCGGATCGCCGCTTCTTCCTCGCGCGCCGCCCGATGACGGAAGATGGCGCCGAACACGCCCTGGCGGGTGCGCACGTGGCGCCCGACCATCACGTTTTCCAGCGCCGTCATCTCGCCGAACAGGCGGATGTTCTGGAAGGTGCGCGCGATGCCGGCTTTCGCCACCGCGTGCGGCGCCGACGGCGAATAGGCCTTGCCGTCGAGCTGGAAACTGCCCGTGTCCGGCTGGTACAAGCCGGTGATCACGTTGAAGAAGGTGGTCTTGCCGGCGCCGTTCGGACCGATCAGGCCGTAGATCTGGCCCTTGGCGATCTGGATGCGCACGTCGGTCAGCGCCTGCAGGCCACCGAAGCGTTTATTTACGCCGGAAATATTCAGAAGAAGTTCATTCATAAGCTTGATACGGGATCGTCAAACGACCGCGCTCTCTTCCTTTTCTTCCTTGTCGGTGGCGGCGACCGGACGGTCTTCCTTGATCGGCGACGGCCACAAACCGGCCGGACGATTCAGCATGATCAAGACCATGGCCAGGCCGTACAGCAGCTGGCGCAGCACTTCGGCCTCGATCAAGACCTTGCCGAACAGCGACTGCTGGATTGGCTCGACCACGTGGCGCAGCACTTCCGGTAGCGCCGCCAGCAGCACGCCGCCCATCACCACACCCGGGATATGGCCGATACCGCCCAGCACCACCATCGCCAGCACGGCGATCGATTCGGTCAGCGAGAACGATTCCGGAGAAACAAAACCCTGGAAGGCCGCGAACATCGCGCCGGCCACGCCGCCGAAGGAGGCGCCCATCGAAAACGCCAGCAATTTGACGTTGCGGGTATTGATGCCCATCGCCTTGGCCGCGATTTCGTCTTCGCGGATCGCGACCCAGGCCCGGCCCAGGCGCGAGTGCTGCAGGCGGCTGGTCATGAAAATGGTCGCGATGCACAGCAGCAGGAACAGGAAATAATAGGCGTTCACGGACGGCATCCCGAAACCCCCGATGAAGACCGTGGCTTTCGAGCCCGCCTCCCCCGCCAGCGACACGCCGAAGATGCGGATCGGGTCGATCAGGTTGATGCCCTGCGGCCCGTTGGTGAAATTGATCGGATCGTTCAGGTTGTTCATGAAGATCCGGATGATCTCGCCGAAGCCCAGGGTCACGATGGCCAGGTAATCGCCGCGCAATTTCAGCGTCGGCGCCCCCAGCAGCGCGCCGAACAGCGCCGCGGTCAGGCCGGCCAGCGGCACGATAAACCAGACGGACAGGTGAATGCCCTCGGTGCGGATCGATTCGCCGAATAGGGCAACGAGGGCATCGCCCATGGCCGGTGAGTAATTGACCACCGATTCCAGCAGCGCCGCGAACTGCGGCGATGCCAGGAGGCCGGTCAGGTAGGCCCCGACCGCGAAGAAGGCGATGTAGCCGAGGTCGAGCAGGCCGGCAAAGCCGACCACGATGTTCAGGCCCAGCGCCAGCATGATGTAGAGCAGCGCCATGTCGATGATGCGCACCCAGGAATTGCCGAACTGGGAGGCCACGAAGGGGAACACGAGCATGACGGCCAGCAGGACCGCCATGCTGGCATAGGACTGGCGCGGCTTGTGTGCGGTGTCGAAGGTCAGGAGAGCCATGTGAATCTCCTCAGGCGCGGTCGGCCACGCGTTCGCCCATGATGCCGGACGGACGCACGGTAAGCACCAGGATCAGCACCACGAAGGCGAAGATGTCCTGGTAGTGGCTGCCGAGGAAGCCGCCGGTCAGATCGCCGATGTAGCCGGCGCCCAGGCTTTCGATGATGCCGAGGACGATCCCGCCGATCATGGCGCCATAGATATTGCCGATGCCACCCAGCACCGCGGCCGAGAAGGCCTTCATGCCGGGCAAGGTGCCCATCGCGAACTGGATCGAGGCGTAGTTGGCGCCCCACATCACCCCGGCGACGGCCGCCAGCGCGGCGCCGATGGCGAAGGTGGAGACGATCACGCTGTTCGAGTCGACGCCCATCAGCCCGGCCACGCGCGGGTTCTCGGCGACGGCGCGCATCGCGCGGCCCATCTTCGTCTTTTCGACCAGGAACACCAGCAGCACCATCGCCAGCGCCGCCAGCACCAGCAGCAGCACCTGGGTCTGGGAAATCACGGCGCCTCCGACCATGATCGGGTCCGAAGACAGCAATTGCGGGAAGGGCAATGGGCTGCGGCCCCAGAACGGCATCGCCATGACGAAGGTCTGCAGCAGGATCGAGACGCCGATCGCGGTGATCAGGGGCGCCAGGCGCGGCGCGTTGCGCAGGCGGCGGTAGGCCACCCGTTCGATCAGGATATTCACCAGCATGGCGACGGGAATCGCGCCGAGGATGGCGATCGCCAGCTGCACGCCGCCGGGCAGGCCGGGGAAGGTGCTGTCCAGCATGCGCAGGATCGACAGGCCGACCATGGCGCCGATCATCAGCACGTCGCCGTGGGCGAAGTTGATCAGGTTCAGCACGCCGTACACCATCGTGTAGCCGAGTGCGACCAGTGCGTACATGCTGCCCAGCACCAGGCCGTTCAGGATTTGTTGGATAAAGGTGTCCATTGGCTTTCTCTGTTTAAAGTCGGGAGCACTTAACAAAAACGGCACCCGGTTCCCCGAAGTGCCGCTCTGGTCGATGTGCTTCACTGCGCAGAATTCCGAGCGCCATCATCATAGCGATGTTTTACAAAAACTAATATCGTAAAATCCACGCCCTACCAAATATCGTTTTTCAATAGAAACCAGGAGAAAAAACGGCGCACCCGGGTGAGGCAAACGGCGCATGCCCGCCTCCGGACGGCGCGCCGGCGCACCGGGATGCGGCAAGCCTCACACGTCGCGCAGGGTCACGACCGGCATCGACAAGTCGCGCTTGTCCCTGAAAAAGGCGACGTCGAACAGCGCCGCGGCCCCCACCACTTCCTTGTCGATCTGGCGCAGCAGGTTCGCCGCCGCCTCGATCGTGCCGCCGGTGGCCAGCACGTCGTCGACGATCAGGACGCGCCGGCCCTTGATGCGCTCGGGCTGGATCTCGATGGTGGCGCTGCCGTATTCGCGCTGGTAGTCGATGCGGATCGCGTGGCCGGGCAGCTTGCCGGCCTTTCTCGCCATGGCGAAACCGATGCCGCGGCCATAGGCCAGCGCCCCGGCCAGCATGAAGCCGCGCGCATCCATGGCCACGATGAAGTCGAAGTCGAGCCCGGCGGTGCGCTCGGCCAGGGTGTCGATGGCGCTGCGCCAGTGGTCGGGGTTGTCGAAGATGCAGCCGACGTCGATGAAATTGACGCCGGGTTCCGGATAGTCCTGGAAGAATTCGAGGGGGATCGAGTCGAAGCCGGTCACAGCTTCGTGTGCAGTTGCGTCGCGCATGGGAAATAAACAGGAAGGAGACCGGCCGAGCGGCCGGTCGGTAACACAGGAATCAGGCGGCGGCCTTGTTGCCGTCCAGCCCTTTCGGCAGCGGGAAGGTGACGTGCTCTTCCACGCCCTCGAGCGCGCGCACGCTGGCGGCGCCCAGTTGCTTCAGGCGGTCGATCACGGCCTGCACCAGCACCTCGGGGGCCGAGGCGCCGGCGGTCACGCCGATGCGTTTCTTGCCGCTGATCCAGGCCGGGTCGATGGCGGCGGCATTGTCGACCATGTAGGCCGGCGTACCCATCTTGTCGGCCACTTCGCGCAGGCGGTTCGAGTTCGAGCTGTTCGGGCTGCCGACCACGATCACGACCTCCACCTGCGGCGCCATGAACTTCACGGCTTCCTGGCGGTTGGTGGTGGCGTAGCAGATGTCGCCCTTCTTCGGCTCGATGATGTTCGGGAAGCGCTGTTTCAGCGCCGCGATGATCTCGAGCGTGTCGTCGACCGACAGCGTGGTCTGCGACACGTAGGCCAGCAGGTCCGGGTTCGCGACCTGCAGCTTGTTCACGTCCTCGACGGTCTCGACCAGGTGCATGCCCTCTTCGGTCTGGCCCATCGTGCCTTCGACTTCCGGGTGGCCGGCGTGGCCGATCATGATGATCTCGGCGCCCTGCTTGCGCATCTTGCCGACTTCGACGTGGACCTTGGTGACCAGCGGGCAGGTGGCGTCGTACACCTTCAGGCCGCGCGACTCGGCTTCCTCGCGCACCGCCTTCGACACGCCGTGGGCCGAGAACACCAGGGTGTTGCCCGGCGGGACGTCGTCGAGGTCTTCGATGAAGATCGCGCCCTTGTTGCGCAGGTCGTTGACGACGTAGGCATTGTGGACGATCTCGTGGCGTACGTAGATCGGTGCGCCGAATTGCTGCAGGGCGCGCTCGACGATCTCGATCGCGCGGTCGACGCCGGCGCAGAAGCCGCGCGGCTGGGCCAACAGAATCTCGTTATCCATGGATGGTGGCAAGTGTCCTGGGTCTCGGGTAATCACAGCACGGAAATCAGCTTGACCTCGAAGGTCAGCGGCTGGCCGGCCAGCGGGTGGTTGAAGTCGAAGACGGCGTCGTTCGCGCGCATCTCGCGCAGCACGCCGGCAAAGCGGCCGCCGCCCGGCGCCGCGAAATCGACCAGGTCGCCGACCTGGTAGTCGGCGTCCGGCACGGAATTCTCTTCCAGCGTCTTCCTGGACACGGCCTGGATCAGTTCCGGGTTACGTTCGCCGAACCCTTCTGCCGGGCTCAGCTCAAAGGTCTGGTGCGTGCCCTCTTCCAGGCCCAGCAGGCGCTGCTCCAGGAAGGGCGCGAGCTGGCCCTGGCCCAGCATCAGCGTGGCCGGCGTGGCGCCGAAGGTGGTGACGAGGTCGGTGCCGTCCGGCGTGGCGAGCCGGTAATGCAGGGTCAGGTAGGCCGATTCGGTAACGATGGGAGCAGTGGAAGAAGACATTGCGGTGTTCGGTTTGGCGTGCAAAGCGCTATTGTAAGCCAGAGCCGTCCATCCCGCTCGCCACCGCTGGTTTGACTGCCGTACTTTTTAGCAAGGAGAGACATGGCTATCCACGATTGGGCGGAACAGGAAAGGCCGCGCGAGCGGCTGGTGAAGGAAGGGGCGCAGGCGCTGTCGAACCCGGAACTGCTGGCGCTGCTGCTGCGCGTCGGCGTGCGCGGCAAGAGCGCGGTCGAGCTGGGGCGCGACATCCTGCAGCACTTCGGCTCGCTGCACGCGCTGTTCGGCGCCACGCTGAACGATTTTTCCGAGGTGCATGGCCTGGGGCTGGCCAAGTATGCCCAGCTGCAAGCCGTGATGGAACTGGCGCGGCGCGCCATCGGCGAACAGATGCAGGCCGGCGCCTGCATGTCCTCGCCGGAACTGGTCAAGCGTTACCTGCGCATGAAACTCGGCGGGCAGCACCACGAATCCTTCGTGGTGTTGTTCGTGGACATCAGGAACCGCCTGATCGCCGACCGCGAACTGTCGCGCGGCACCCTCAACCAGGCCGTCGTCCATGCGCGCGAGGTGGTCAAGATGGCGCTTTCCTACAACGCCGCCAGCGTGATCCTGGCCCACAACCATCCGTCCGGCACCCCGGACCCGAGCCAGGCCGACCTGCTCATGACGCGCACCCTGGTGCAGGCGCTGGCGCTGGTCGACATCCGCGTGCTGGATCACCTGGTGGTGGCCGGGCCGCTGGTGCATTCGTTTGCGGAATGCGGACAGTTGTGACGCTAGAATGCATGGATGCCCAAGAAAAACACCCCCATTTTTCCCGGCCCGCGCACCGCGCGCGGGCAAGTCCTCGCCATCCTGCTCTCCAACGCCGACCAGGCCGGCGCCGAACCGCTGCGCGGCCGCGTGACCCTG
>Ga0265798_10007442_pt1 | contig 14157 bp, 11 predicted proteins | sample P3T30metagenome_FD_192430 | JGI IMG/M metagenome (GOLD analysis project Ga0265798, IMG submission 192430) | Plant litter microbial communities from East Loma Ridge, Irvine, California - P3 T30 | ecosystem: Environmental > Terrestrial > Plant litter > Unclassified | place: USA: California...
GCGCGCCTGCGCTTGCGCCTCTGTGGCGGAATTGGTAGACGCACTTGACTCAAAATCAAGCGCCGAAAGGCGTGCCGGTTCGATTCCGGCCGGAGGCACCACTAGCAAGCACATCGGATGGCATTTCTGGTCATCTTTCATCATCAAATCAAGGCTTTAGCCCCGCCCGGGCCTTCTAGCAAGCCCAACACTTCACACCTTATTTCCTCTTTGCGCACTGAGCCATTACGCGCGTTTTACGCCATAATTACGCGCGTACCTTTACGCGTGGAGCGAGGCAGTGGCGTCAATATCGAAGGAAAAAAACGGCTGGCGTGTCCAGGTAGCGATCCAAGGCATCCGCGAGTCGCGCATGTTCAGCACGAAAGCCGAAGCCACGACCTGGGCGGCGCAGCGCGAAACAGAGATCCGGACCGAGAAGGCCACTGGCGTGCAGCGCGGCCGCACCGTCGATGACGCCTTCCGGCGCTACGAGAAAGAGGTGTCCGCCCACAAGCGCGGGCACGACAAGGAAGTCATCCGCCTGAACGCCATCGGACGGATGGCCGTCGACGACACGCCGCTCAAGGACTGGAAGCTGGCCGACGTCACGCCTGAAGTGCTGGGCCGCTGGCGCGACCACAGGCTGAACGTCGACAAGGTGCTCGGCTCGTCCGTGAACCGCGACCTGAACCTGCTGTCGCACGTGTTCCGCAGTGAAGGAATGGAAATGGCTGGCCAGATCGCCGACCACAGATGTGCGCCGGCCAGCCGATCCACCGCCACGCGACCGCCTATACAGCCAGGACGAGATCGACCGCCTGTGCGCGGCGCTTGGCATTGACGCCGACCAGGCAGAGCCGGGCGAGAGCACGACCCAGCGCGTGGGCATCGCGTTCCTGTTCGCGATCGAGACTGCGATGCGCGCCGGCGAAATCTGCGGCTTGAAGCCCGGGCACAAAGGAGACTTTCATGCGTAAAACTGTTGCGTTGCAAGGCTGCAGCTACGACTTGGGAAGCAACGAGGCTGCAGATGTGGCCTTGGCTTGGGTTGCGAACCACATCGACGATGTCGATAGTTTCAAGACGGAGTTCCCCGGCGCGCAGGTGGTTGCAAGCATCGGCGGGCACCACAAACAACCTCACGATCCCTGCTTCTATGTGTTCGGCGATTACTCCCAGGTTGAGGGCAGCTACATCCCGTCGGCCCGAGTAGTGTTCGCACTTGCGAACGGGCAGACTGGTACCGCACTCCGGAACCTGTCACAACTCGGTACGTTTCGCACCGCCAGTGAAGCGCAAGAAGCCGCCCGAAAGGCGAAGGTTGCCGAGATCCTCGCCAACGGGACGGTTATCTTCGAGTGCGAGCGCAACTAAGCAAAGCATCATCTCAACGTGTCGTTTCTCGTTCGTTATGGTCATGCGGCTGCAAACATTGCGGTGATGACGTCGCGCGCCGCCGGCGGGCAGACAGCGTTGCCCAGCATGTGCACGGCGTCTTCATGCCGGGACGGCATGATGTAGCTGTCCGGGAAGCCCATCGCCGCGCGGCATTCCGCCTTCGAGAACATGCGCATGCGGTCTCCATCGATGATCGCGTGCCGATCCCTGGTGGTGATCGTGCGGACCGGGCGGTGAATCAAGCGCCCTCCCTTGGTGCCGCCGTAGTAACTGCTGATGAAGCGGTCGCCGTGCGCAGCGCGTCCGGCGGCAATGCGCGACAGAGTGTTGGCGGCGCGCCCCGGCTTCTCGATCGGCTGCCAGTTGCCGGCACCGAACTCGATGAAGCTGCTGGCCGGCAAGTGCGGGCGCTTCTCCAGGTTAACCATCAGCGGATGCTTGGCGCGCGCCGCAACGATGAAAAGCCGCTCGCGGTGCTGCGGCACGCCGTGGTCGACCGCGTCGACGATCATCGGCGTCAGCGCGTAGCCCAGGGCATCCATCGCCGCGCACCAAACCGGATACAGCGCCCAGCGAGTGAACTCGGGCACGTTCTCGATCACGGCGAACGCCGGCCGGTGGTACTCCGCCGCCGACACGACGGCCCATGCGGTCGAGCGGCTGGCGTCGTGCTGCGGGTTGCCGTTGGCCTTGCCGCGCGCCTTGCTGTGGCCCTGGCAGCACGGCGACGCCATGAGGATGTCGTGCGCTGGCACATTCTCCCAGTCCACCTGCTGCAGGTCCTGGCAAAGGTGCTCGGCGCCCGGGTGGTTCTTCGCGTGAATCTCGACGGCGGCCGGCCAGTGGTTCGCCGCCCACACGACATCGACACCGGCCATCTTGGCGCCGGTGCTGAAGCCCCCCGGCGCCGGCGAACAGGTCGATCGCCTTCATGCCGTGGCACCTTCCTGTGCAATCTGGCGATGGATCGGCGTCGGCCGCATGGCCCCCATCAGCCCCATTATGGCCGCTAACTCGTCGAGATCCATGCCGCTGTCGTCGGGGTAGCCATCGCTCGGCGCCACACCCAGATCGTTCGTTTGGATGAAGGCCATGTACACTCGCTCGGTCGATTTCTTCAGCTCTTTGGCCAGCGCCTTGCGATAAGCGGTGTAGCGAACGTCCACCTCGGCAAACTGCAGAGCAGTCAGTTCGAAGAAGACTGCCTTTTCGCCCGGGCGGCGCCAGCTACTCAGCGACCTGGTGCACAGCACCGAGGCGACAATCTGAGACAACAGCCGCCTGTCGAACGCGGTGCTGTAAGTGAACTCGCGCCGTCGAGCCGGCTGCGCCTCGCTCTCCAGGTCGGCGATGGTCATGCTGTATTTGGCCAGCAGCTTCGCCAGCATGGCCTCGGCCGTCACCTTCTCACCGCCCACGCCGCGGCGGGCAAGGGCAAGGATTTTTTTCATTCGCTCGATGGGGGTGCTCATGCTGCGGCTCCTTCGCCGGCCAGGCGCTCGCTCACGACCGCGGCGCCTGCACCTGGCCGCGCAGGCTGGCGAAACTCTCTTCTTCATGATGCGGCCGCTGCACGCGGCCCTGGATGCATCGCCTGCGCCGCTGCGCTTGAGCGTGCGGCCAGCGCCTGGCGGCATCGATATTGGCTTCGTCAAAGGGCGCGGGCCGCAGGTCGACGAGGACCTGTTCCTTCCAATTCAAGCTGGCCTTGCCCCATACCTGCGGCAACGTCACGCGCCTCAACACGAACCTGTTTCGGTTCCCGGTTTCGCGGGGGCGGCATCTACGTCGCGCGTGTCGGTCCTGAACTAGTCGCAGCAAGATACCGGCGCAAGCAGCGCTTCGATTTTTCCGGCTTATTCAGTTCAAAGGCATGACTGACCTCAGACATTCGGGCATACCGTATAAACTGTTTATACTGTATTTGTATTTTGCATCCGCGCAACGTAACAAAATTACAAACGTAGTAGATGAAAAAAAAGTCTGATAGAATCCTTGTCCTACATGTGATCGACCGCACATAGGTCCCATGCAGACGATAGTAGTCTTGGCGGTGCGATGTGCAGAACTTGCCCCAATCGAAAGATGGCGTATAGTAGGTGCATCACCAAGAGCAGTTCGCTTACTCAACTACATGAAGGAGAGACGATATGCGTAAAATCAAACAAGAAGGTATCGGTGGCGCTTAAGCACTGCATGCTATGGTAAAAGGCCCAGCCAAGCGCTGGGCCTTTTCTTTTTGTAGCCGGCAATTTTTGTATATGCGTACAGGTGCGTTCAAGTGCACGGACAGCACCAAACGATTTAGCCTTCAGTTCCTCTGTACTGCTGCCTAAACTTAGTGCATGATTCTTGCCTTGAATCATTGTCTAGGTTGCACTTATTGCCTATGAAATTTCCCAAAAGCATTAAAAAGAATTGGTATGAGCTACGCCGCGATTGCCGGATCTGGTTCAGGCCTAGTCGTATGCTCGTGCTGTTCTTCCTCCTTCAGCTTTCTGCCTTTTTGGTACTCGCTTGCTGGCAAAAAACAAATGCAGCTCCACACAGCTTTATGGGACAGTTGTGGCCACATGTGTCTATGCCACAGTGGGTTGTACTCGCAGGTGTAGAAGCCGCAATTATGGGATGGGTTGTTTCGGCTTATATGACGCTGCGCAATTCAATTAAGCAACACACCATCAACACGTTGCTGCAGTCCAGGCTTTCTGCGACATACATGCAACATGCACTATGCATTAACAAAAAGTTTTTCCCGCCGAATGAACTGACGTACGACCACATCGAAATGGATTTTTTCAATGATGAGGCTAACGTAGAAATTATTCAGTCCGTTGCCTACATTCTCAACTATTTTGAGTTTTTGTCTGCGGCGGTCCGTTACGGAGACTTGGATGAAACCCTCCTAAGAAGTGCGGTGGGAGGCATGCTCATCCGTTTTTACGAGCGCATGATGCTATTTATTAAATTTCAGCGAGGGGATGATGGCCGCGTAGCCCTGCACCCGCGGCAACTCGAGCATTACACGTGGCTGTTCAAGCGTTGGAAAAAGAAGAAGGGTTATGAAGACTGGCTGTGGGACCAAGCAAAACAAGACCGTCGCGAGTAATGCGGGAACCTAATAGCTGAATGGGGTGGAACCCAATAGCTGCCCGAGGGGATAGTTTCGTTTGACGGCCGCCCCATGGCTCAAAAGACTTGCTGGGTGCGCAAGGGAACTTTTAAAAAAATTCGACAATGCACAAATTACGCACCAACCTTATAACTTGTTGATTTTAATAGGCATAGGATTCTGGCCGGAGGCACCATTCGCAAGCACCGCAGCATTCCCCCTGTCGTTCCAGCTCCACCCCGCACCGACGCCACCCGCGCGTTCATTATCCTTATTACAAACTGAAACATCGGTCATCGTTCCATTACAGATGACCGCGATGCATTGCGCATCGGCATAAGATCCCTGCTCGACTATAAAAACAGGGAGACCACGATGACGTATGCAAGCGAACAGGATGCGGCATCGGCCCGGCTTTCTCCATTGTCGCGGGCCATGCTGGACCTGCGCGAACGCGTGTTCGAGGCATGGGAGCGGCAGGTGCGCAGCCAGGTGGCGCAGGCGCGCGACGTGCGCTATCCGGTCCTGATCAACACCCTGCCTGTGCTCTACGACCAGATTGCGCTGAGTGTGAGCGATGACTATCCCCACAGTACCAAGGCCGACCAGAGCACGCTGGCGGCCGAGCATGGCGGCGAACGCGCGCGCCTGACCGGCTACGACCAGTCGGCCCTGATCGAGGAGTACCAGGTATTACGCAGGGTCGTGTTCGATATGTTGAACGAGGCGCGTATGGCAGTCAGCCACCGCGAAGCCTGCCGCATCAACCAGTCGATCGACGTCGCCCTCCAGGAAGCCGTGCAGGCCTTCCTGCTGGTGCATAACGGCCTGCGCGAACGCTTCGCCGCCGCCCTGACGCACGACATGCGCCAGCCGCTCGCCGCGATCACGAGCTCGCTCGACCTGATTTCCCTGCTCGACGGCCAATCCGAGCTGAAGGCTGCCGTCGCGATGGCGCAAAAGGGCGCGGCGCGCATGGACCGCATGATCCACGAGCTGCTCGATACGCTGGCTTTCCATAGCGGCGAAACGCTCAGCCTGAGCCTGTCCGCATTCGAGATCGGCGAAGTCGTCGCGGAATGCCGGGCGGAGCTCGGCCCCCAGGATCGCGCGCGGCTGGAGATGGTCGGCGCGCCCGTCGGCGGCTGGTGGGACCGTTCGGCCATCAAGCGTGCGCTGGAAAACCTGGTGACGAACGCCTTCAAGTACGGCAGCGCCGGCACGCCCGTCACGATCCGGGTCGAGGCGGTGCACGAGCGCCTGCTGCTGGCGGTGCACAACGAGGGCGAGCCGATCGCGCCGCTGGAACAGGAAAGCATCGTCAATATGTACCGCCGCGCCGAATCGGCGCGGCAGGGCAAGCGCCAGGGCTGGGGCATCGGCCTGCCCTACGTGCGGGCGGTGGCGGAGAGCCACGGCGGCAGCATGCACATCGACAGCGGCCGCGAACACGGCACCACCTTCGTCATCGATATCCCGCTCGACGGCCGTCCGTTCCGCGGCGCGCCGACGCTGGCGCTGTCCTGAGCTAGCCCTCCTGGAACGGCCGCGCATCGACCGGAATGTCGATCACGAACACGGTGCCGCATCCCGCGTCGCTGAACACCACCGCGCTGCCGCCGTGGCTTTGCGCCACCGTGCGCACATAGGGCAGGCCGACGCCCCAGCCGGCCGTGCTCGAGGCGCCGGCATCCTTGCTGCGCACGAACTGCTGGAAGATCGCCTCGAATTCTTCTTTTGGAATCGGCTTGCCCTGGTTGCGCACCGAGACCACGCCGCGCCCGACGCTGTCGGCGACGTTGATCTCGATCGGCGTGCCGGAGTCGCCGTATTTCAGCGCGTTGCCGACCAGGTTTTCCAGCGCGCGCTCCAGGGCCGAGCGGCTCCACCAGCCCGTCACGGCGCTGCCGCTCAGGCGCACGTCGGCGCCCTGGTAGTCGCGCGCGCGTTCGGCCACGCCGCGCACCAGTTCCAGCAGGTCGAGCTGCTCGATGTTCAGCTTCAGGCGGTCGCCCGACTGGATCGCCAGCGCATCCAGCAGTTCGCCCAGCATGGTCGCCATGCGTTCGCTGTTGCGCTGGATGCGCCGGGCCCAGTCGGCGATCGCCGGCGCCGGATGCTGCATCAGGATCAGTTCCGCGGCCAGGCTCACGTTCGATACCGGCTGGCGCAGGTCGTGCGCGAGCGCGCCGGCAAAGCGTTCGCGCAATTCGCCGGCGGCGACGACGAAGGCGCGCACGCTCTCGCGCACCGCCATGTCGATGGTCAGGTGCAGCGCGCGCCGTTCCGGCCCGCTCATGACGATGTCCTCGGCCTCGAGCACGTCGAACAGCACGCTGCGGAACAGCTGGAATTCGCACAGGATCGATTCGGCGTCGTAGTCGGTGAGGTTGGCGCGTTCGATGCCATGTTCGGCGCCGATCGAGGACACGTCGATGCCATCGCGGCCGAAATATCCCGGCGTCAGCATCGACGCCATGCGCTCGAACAGCACCGGCATGGTGTCGGTCAGGATCGGCGTGGCGATCCGCTCGGCGCGCGGGATGGCGGCGCGTACCTGCTCTTCCCACAAGCGCAGCACGGTATCGCGCAGGGCCAGCATGCGCTGCGAATTGGCGGAAAAATCACTGCTCGGAATCAGGGACGGCACGCGAAAGCCTCTCGAGGCGGAATCACTCCTTGTCGATATTACATGTATCGCGCGTTTGGGGTTGCGCGCCCGGCGCCTGCGGACGGCCACGCTCAGCGCTGGCGCACATGTCCCCAGTCGTCGTACTTGTGCAGGATCGCGCGCCGGCTGCCGTCGCGCTCCATCGACATCAGCGCCTCGTTCATGCGCGCGATCTGCGCATCGGGCACGGCGCGGTTGCAGGCCAGGTAGAGGCGCATGCGCTTGAAGCTCAGCACCGGCACGATCTTGCCGGCATAGCCCAGCTGCTCCAGCGTCAGGCTGCCGCGCTGGATGCTGGCGGCCCACAGGTCGATCCGGTTCAGCATCAGCTTGCGCGGATTGGTCAGGTCGTCCGGCGCCGGGTCGACCTCGAAGCCGCGCCCGCGCAGGTATTCGTCGCGGGCGTCGCCGTTGTAGGTGCCGATGCGGTAGTTGCGCGCATCTTCCAGGCTGCGCAGCGAGAAGGTGCGGTCGGCGCGCCCCATCAGCACCCAGTCCGCCTCGCCGATCGGGCCGACCCACTTGAAGACGGCGTCGCGCTCGGGGGTGCGGGTGGTCGCGTAGACGCAGGCGTCGGGCCGCTCCTGCGCCAGGGTATAGGCGCGCTTCCAGGGCAGCAGCTCGATGGTGTGGGCGATGCCGGCGCGCGCCAAGATCTCGCGGATCGTGTCGGTGGCGATGCCGGCCACGTTCTCGCCGACGCGCATGCTGAAGGGCGCCGAGGTCTCGGTCGCGATGGTGAGGCCTGGACCTGCCTGCGCCTCGGCGCGCAGGCAGGCGCCGGGCAGCATCGCGCCAAGCAGCGCGGCAAACATCATCGTTTTCATCCGTGGCGCACTCGATCCTGGCGCGTCCGGCTGGAGCACCCTGTTTCCCTAGCATAACAGCAACATCAAACTGCAGACAACGCGCAAGTGCCGACACTTTACCGCCTTGCGCAAGGTGCTTGTGCCAATGCAACAGAGAAACATTGACAAAGATCAACATTTTGAGATTATAGTACTGCTTTTACTGACTTTTCTGAATTTTACAACATCGGTTTCTTCGGCATTTTCCGCAAGACACGACCGCGATCTAAGCGCCGAATCTGATTCCTTTTATCACTCTGACTAGTAATCTTCCCGCACAGAATGCATAATTGCATGGAAACTTTTTGACGATACTGGTGGCAGGAACGCGACAAATCGACGACTGCCTTCGGTATACATGCTGGTAAGCAAGACTTTCCCTAGCGAAAGTGACATACTGGCGTGGCCTGAGTTTCCCTACGGAATTACTGATTTTTTCGATTTAGCGCATGCCTACCTTGTTCACCCTGCCGTCCGACCCGTCGCTGCTCAGCTACGGTACCTATACACCGAAGCTGGTAGCGCTGTCGGTACTGGTGGCGATCTTCGCTTCCTGGATGGCCTTGCTGATCGCCGGGCAGGCTGCCGCCAATCGCGGCCAGCGCTGGATCGTCCTCGGCACCGGCAGCCTGGCGCTCGGCACCGGCGTGTGGGCCATGCACTTCATCGGCATGCTGGCCTTCGACCTCTGCACCGACATCGACTACGACCCGCTGACGACGCTGGCTTCCGGCCTGCCCAGCATCGCCGCCTCCTTCGTCGCGCTCAGGCTGATCGCGCGCGAGCACTTGCGCGGCTGGGGCCTGCTGCTCGGCGGCGTGCTGGTCGGCGCCGGCATCGGCGCCATGCACTACACCGGCATGGAAGGCATGCGCATGTCGCTGTCGCTGCATTACGATCCGCTGATGTTCGGCCTGTCGATCGTGGTCGCCGTGGTGCTGGCGACGCTGGCGCTGTGGGTGCGCTTCGGCCTGTCGAACCTGCCCTGGCTCGGCCACCATGCCCGGCTGCTGCTGGCCGGCACCGTGATGGGCTGCGCCATCTCCGGCATGCACTACACCGGCATGGCGGCGGCGCGCTTCGTCGGCCATCCGTCGGCGGCCGATCACGCCAACTCCGGCAGCACCTTCCTGGCGCTGGCGATCACGATGATCACGGTGGTGTTCACCATGCTGGTGGTGGGCGCCAACGGCCTGCTGCGCTACCGCCAGCTGTTCCGCGAACTGTCCAGGAGCGAAGCCTGGATGCGCGCCCTGCTCACCACCACGGTGGACGGCGTGATCACGGTCGACCGCAACGGCACCATCCTCGAATTCAACGCCTCCGCCGAGCGCATCTACGGCTGGCGGCGCGACGAGGTGCTCGGCCAGAATATCCGCATCCTGATCGGTAACGAGGAAAAATCCGAAAGCGTGGGCCTGCTGCTGGCCCTGCGCACCGGCGAGATCACCAGGAACGCCAGCGGCGCCGACGTCACCGGTCGCCACCGGGACGGCAGCGTCATCCCGCTGCGCCGCGCGATCGGCCACGCCCGGCTCGACGGCCAGGAACTGTTCGTCTGCTTCATCACCGACATCAGCGAACGGCGCGCGATGGAACAGGCGCTGCGCGCCAGCGAACAGCAGTTCCGCTCCCTGATCGGGAATATTCCCGGCATCTCCTACCGCGGCCTGGCCAACGGCGAGCAGCCCTTCCTGTTCATCAGCGACGCGGTCGAGCGCATCACCGGCCACCCCTGCGCCGACTTCCTCGGCACCCAGCCGAAACGCAACTTCGCCGCCCTGATCCACGCGGCCGACCGCCTGCGCGTGTCCGACACCATCACGCAGGCGCTGCGCGAGGGCCATCCCTACCTGGTCGAATACCGCCTGCTGCACGCCGACGGCAGCACCCGCTGGCTGTGGGAAAACGGCACCGGCGTGCGCGACGACGCCGGCGAGCTGCACTGGCTGGACGGCGTCATCTTCGACATCACCGAACGGCGCGAGATGGAGGAAGCGCTGCGCGACGCCAAGGAAAAGGCCGAGCAGGCCGCCGCCGCGCGCGCCAGCTTCGTGGCCAACATGAGCCACGAGATCCGCACCCCGATGAACGCGATCCTCGGCTTCACCGACGTGCTGCTGGACGGCGAACTCGATGCCGCCCAGCGCCGCCACCTGGATACGATCCGCAGCGCCGGCCGTTCGCTGCTGCGCCTGCTGAACGAGATCCTCGACACCGCCAAGCTGGAAAAAGGCGCGGTGGAGCTCGAGCAGAACGACTACAACCTGCTGTCCCTGATCGACGAACTGTCCTCGACGCTGGCGGCGAATGCGCGCGCCAAGGGCCTGCACGTCGACATCCAGTACGATCCGGCGCTGCCGACCTGCCTGCGCGGCGACGAACTGCGCGTGCGCCAGGTGCTGACCAACCTGCTCGACAACGCGATCAAGTTCACCGAGCGCGGCAGCGTGACCCTGCGCGCCAGCATGCGGGGCGAGCAGATGCACTTCGAGGTGCGCGACACCGGCATCGGCATCGCGCCCGAGCGCCTGTCGGCGATCTTCGAACCCTTCACCCAGGCCGACGCCTCGATGACGCGGCGCTTCGGCGGCACCGGCCTTGGCACCACCATCAGCAAGCAGCTGGTCGAGCTGATGGGCGGGCGCATCTGGGCCGAGAGCACCCAGGGCGAAGGCACCACCTTCCACGTATTGTTGCCGCTGCTGCTGGCCCGCTTCGCACCGCAGCAGCCGCGCGTGCGCACCGCCGCCGCCCTGCCGCCGCTGCGCGTGCTGGTGGCCGACGACGTGCCGCAGAACCTGGAGCTGCTGCAGCTGCTGATGGCGCGCCGCGGCCACACGATGACGGCGGTCGGCGACGGCGCCGCGGTGGTCGAGCTGGCCGCGCGCGAACGCTTCGACGTGATCCTGATGGACTTCCAGATGCCGACCATCGACGGTCTCACGGCCACCCGCCTGATCCGGCAACAGGCCGAGGTAGCCGGCCGTGCGCGCGTGCCCATCATCGCCATGACCGCCAGCGTGCTGGACGAGCACCGCCGCGCCAGCAGCGAGGCCGGCATGGACGGCTTCGCCACCAAGCCGGTCGACTGGTTCATGCTGTCGCACGAGATCGCGCGCGTGCTCGGCCTGGGAACCGGCCAGCAGGACGACGGCGACATGCCAGCGCAGGAACGCCAGGTGCTGAACCGCCACGCCGGCCTGCGCCGCTGGAGCGGCAAGGAAGATGCCTGGCTCGAGGCGCTGGGCCTGTTCCAGGCGCAGCACGCCGGCCTGGCGCAGGCGTTGTCGGCCCAGGCTTCCAGCGCCGACTACCGCGCGCTGCGCATGCTCGCCCACAAGGTGCGCGGCGTGGCCGCCAACCTCGGCCTGGAACGCCTGGCCGACGCCCTCGGCGCGCTGGAAGGCCTGGTCGACGGCGACAGCGGCAGGCTGTTCCCCGGCGCCGAAGAAGCGCTGGGCGAGCGCCTGGCCGCATTGTGCCCGCTGCTCGAACGCTCGCTCGCCGAACTGCGCGCGGCCCAGCCGGCGCCGCGCCGCGACCAGCCGGCCAAGGCGCTGCGCCCCAGCGTCGACCTGGAACGCGCACGCCGCGCCGGCGAAGCGCTGCGCGAGGCGCTGCGCCGCGGCGCCCTCGACGACGCCTCGCTGGCGGCCTTCGCCGCGGCCCTGACCGGCCATGCGCTGGCCAGCCGCGTGGCCCAGGTCCATGCCGCACTGGGCGACTTCGATTTCGAACTGGCCTTGCAGCAGCTCGACGCCGCGCTCGAGGCCATCGACGTCATGACACCGGAGATCCAATAAATGTCGAACCCCCATCAGCCGCTGATCCTCGCGGTCGACGACGAGGCCAGCAACCTGCAACTGCTGCGCCAGATCCTGCAGGACCACTACCGTTTGCGCTTCGCCAAGGACGGCCAGCGCGCCCTCGAACTGGCGCGCGAAGAAACTCCCGACCTGATCCTGCTGGACGTGATGATGCCCGGGATGAGCGGCTACGAGGTATGCGCCGCCCTCAAGGCCGATCCGGCCGTGGCCTCGATCCCGGTGATCTTCGTGACCGCGCTGACCGAGACCGACGACGAGTTGGAAGGCTTCGAGGCCGGCGCGGTGGACTACATCACCAAGCCGGTCAGCCCCCCGATCGTGCGCGCGCGCGTGCGCACCCACCTGTCGCTGGTGCGCATGGAGGAGCTGCGCGCCTCGCGCCTGGAGATCGTCCAGCGCCTCGGCCTGGCGGCCGAGTACAAGGACAACGAGACCGGCCTGCACGTGATCCGCATGAGCCATTTTTCGCGCATCCTGGGGCTGGCCGCCGGCATGACGGCAATCGAGGCCGACGACCTGCTGCACGCCGCGCCGATGCACGACGTCGGCAAGATCGGCATCCCCGACCGCATCCTGCAAAAGCCCGGACCGCTCGATCCTGACGAGTGGAAGATCATGCAGAGCCACGCCACCATCGGCGCCGAGATCATCGGCGAACATGAACGCGGCGTGCTCGCGCTGGCGCGCCAGATCGCCCTGTCCCACCACGAGAAATGGGACGGCAGCGGCTATCCGAACGGCCTGGCCGGCGACGCCATCCCGCTGGCCGGCCGCATCTGCGCGATCGCCGACGTGTTCGACGCCCTGACCTCGGTGCGGCCGTACAAGAAGGCGTGGACGGAAGAGGAAGCACTGGATTTCATGGTCAAGCAGAAGGGCAGGCACTTCGACCCGGCGCTGGTCGACCTGTTCCTCACCCAGATGCCGGCGATCCGCGCGATCCGCCAGCGGTGGGCGGAGCAGGAAGTCGTGGTCGAGGAAAAAGCCGCGGCTTAGTGTCCGCAAGGCAAGCGCCGCTTGGACGCATGCCTCATCGCAGGGTGGACAGCTGCGCTGTCCACGCCTTCGGTCACCGCAAGATAATCACCCCAGCCGCGGCTCCACCGAAAGCTTCACGGTCGCCTTGCGCGCCACCAGCTCCCGGTACAGCTTCACATAGCTGTCCGCCATCGTCTCGGAAGTAAACAGCCGCCAGTAACGCTCCTCGGCGCGCCGTCCCATGGCCGCGGCCAGTTCCGGCTCGTCCCACAGGCGGCGCATGGCGGCGCGCAGCGCCTCGGGGTCGGAGGGCGGCACCACCAGGCCGGTCTCGTCGTGCACGTTGATGTAGGTGGTGCCGGTGCCGATCTCGCTCGAGATCATCGGTTTGCCGTACATCGCGCCTTCCAGCAGCGAAATGCCGAAGGCTTCCGAGCGCAGGTGCGACGGGAAGGCCACCGCATAGGCCAGCTTGAGCAGGGCCGCCTTGTCGAGCTCGTCGACCGCGCCGACGAACATCACGGTCTTCAGGCCCAGGCGCTCGGCATGGGCCTTGAGCTCCTGCTCGATCGGGCCGGCGCCGACGATCACGATCGGGTAATCGGTGCCGGCGGCGGCGTCGAGCAGGATGTGCAGGCCCTTGTAGTAGCGCAGCACACCGACGAACAGGAAGAACTTCGGACCGACGCGCGCGCGCCAGGCGTCCACGCGCGCCTGGTCCGGCTCGGGATAGCTGGACTTATCGAGGCCGAAGGTGATCACGCGGGTCTTGTCGCGGTAGCGGTCCAGCACCGCCGACGAAGCCAGGTAGTTGGGCGAGGTCGCCACGATGCTGTCGACGCTTTCGAGGAAGCGGTGCTTGAGCGGCTGGTACAGGCGCAGCAGGGCTTTCTGGCGCACGATGTCGGAGTGGTAGGTGACCACGCTCGGCTTGTCGATGCGCGCCATGAAGTGCGCCAGGTCCATGAAGGGCCAGGGGAAGTGGTAGTGCACCACGTCGGCCTCGCGCGCCATGCGCGCCAGCATGCCGACCGACTGCAGCGACACCGCGTTCGAGGCGATCTCGAAGTTCAGCGGCGCGCGGTGTACCTCATGGCCCTCGAACTCGAAGGGCTGCAGCTTCTCCTGGCGCGACAGCGACAGCACCTGGTTGGTCACGCCCAGGCGGCCGGTGCCCACGCACATCTGGCGGATCACCTGTTCGACGCCCCCGAACGAATCCGGGAAATAAGTCTTGTAGAAATGAAGGACGCGCATGGGGCTGGACATGATGGGTCAGAGCAGCGAACGGTAGACGGCGGCGGTGGCGCGCGCGGTCGCTGCCCAGGTCAGTTCGGC
>Ga0265798_10007443_pt1 | contig 14155 bp, 15 predicted proteins | sample P3T30metagenome_FD_192430 | JGI IMG/M metagenome (GOLD analysis project Ga0265798, IMG submission 192430) | Plant litter microbial communities from East Loma Ridge, Irvine, California - P3 T30 | ecosystem: Environmental > Terrestrial > Plant litter > Unclassified | place: USA: California...
GCTGTTCTCATTCAGCCTTGTACTCTACGGATCCCATCTGGGTGCTAGCGTCTCGAGCCAGTTTCAGTCAATGTACGCCTGCGACATCTCGTCTCTGCCATTGGGGAGGTGATGGAAGGCGAATACTAGTCTTTGACCAGGGGCCGGAGTTGGCAAAAGTTCGGCCTCACCTCTTCCCTGCTAACAGTCAATAAAGTATTCCGGTACCGCAAAATACAGAAGCCACAGCATTTAGACATGTCCTAGGTCATGCTTAGTGCAGGGCTCGTTCAGGAGAGGCGTCCTCTCGCGCCTGGTTTGAGGTTTACTTGCCGGCTTCAAAATCGGACAAATACTGCTAAGTTGCTGCGGTACCATCGTACGAGCCTGTCCTGATCATGCTATTCATTGCCTCCAGTGCTGAAAGCTTGGAAGGTAGCGAACACTCCGATCGTGACTGCAGTCCTTTGTCGCATTCATAATGGACTTTCTCCTGGCCAATTTGGATTATCAAGATGCCAAGAGCAACACGAAGGTACACAGTTGCAAATAAATAGTCGACTGATCGCTAGGCTCTCATAGCAGCGATAACGTCATCGCTGCTATGGTTAGCGCCATGCCGCAGAACAAAAGCCGAATCATTCTCCTCAACACTGCTTGCTTCGCCAGTACCTTTTCGACGACTGCCTGTCCTTCATTCACACGCGGAAAGCCTACGCGTCCAGGAACCTGCACATCGAGGAAATCGCACAATGGCTTCCATCCCTGCTTGACATTGAACACGAGAAGTCTCTCTGGCGGTAACAGCTGTGTGAGACGCCGAATGTGGTCGTTGTAGACGTCGATGCCGGTCTCTGGGAGGTTTGCATCAAACACGTCTGAGAACATGCGCTTTCCCATCCGGAAGAGACTCGGCAGCATTGGCTCGAAGATGGGTTGGCCGAGAATCTTGTGCGGTGCAAACGGCGACTGCAGGTGCACGTACCAGACCGTCTGCATCGCGCTTCGCAGCCAGACGTCTGGGGTGTCGCGCACGGTGAGGATCACCTTGGCTTCGGGGTAGGCCGCGATGAGCTCTTCGCTGAAGGCCGCGCATGGAAAGTCGGACACTGCGTCACAGTCGCCGAGGACGCTGTCCCATTCGCTGCGGGTGATTGGAGACCCTTTGTTTCGGTATTTCCAATCGAAAGCGCGGAGCCAGAATTTGCTGTCCTCTGGTCTCTGCTCGAAGACATAAGACACTCGGTGGTGTTAGTACATGAGGGTGCGCGCCTGGCGGAAACGACAGGGACTTACTATGGTAAACATGCTGACATCCGAGTAACGCTAATGCTTCTCGCAGAGATGAAGTCCCGGTTCGGAAGAGTCCGAGATTCAGCACTCGCAACGATCTTGATCGGACGTGCTGTTCCTCTGTTTTTTCAGACAACAAGCCCATAGGCGTCAAGGCAACTTTCACTGCCTTCTGGGTTTGTAGCACTTCCAGCGGCGAAGCTGTCTCCATGTTTGAGATCTTGACGAAAAAGTCCTTTGCTTTTTCGTCAAAGCGGGACGCACACGACAACGGCGACGACCGGTCTTATATAGTTCAAGTCGCGGCGCCCGCGCAACTGCAATCCTTCGCTGGGCCAATGCATTAGCGCGGAAGCATTCCCTCCCCGTCTGCTCTTTTACACATTTCTGCCCGACAGGTCGTTTAGGCAAGTTTACTTTACTAGACCTCTTGGACTGGACTTGCGCAGTTGGTTTAAGCCGATTTCTCACCACGGGTTACTTGGAAGATTTCTGCGAATGTACACGGCAGTCTATTGGGATAAAAGCTGAATAGATTCATTCAATTGCTGTCTATGCACAGAACTACGACTACGGACCATGACTCTCCAACAACACCTCCTTGCCGCGCTTCTTAGCAGCTAGCTGAGGCCGAAGTGCTGGTCACAAATGTCGTGGCCACCGGGAACGATGGCCCGTTGGTAATAGGGACTACCTCGTTGATGATAGACCTTTCAATCTCCAACGCCGGCGGCTCGAGAGTACGATACGCCGCTTGAAGGTCGCTGGAAAGGCTCGGGAACCAGGCGTACTCGGTAAAAACCTTCGATCCGTCAGTCAGTACTCGGGTCCATGTGTACCAACTACGATCAAAGCGACTCAACTGGCGTGGGATCCTGCCCGAGGGATGCATAGTCTTCTTGGAGGAATGGTCCGACTTCCGGGTTTGGGAACGTGTCCGAAGGCAAAGCGGAGCGGACGGCGTCTTGGACTGAGATGACGAAGGGACGTGTTGCCTGCAAGGTCTCCAGCTTGCTGTATATCTCGGAGCTCTAAGGCGGAGGTTCAGCTGTTCGTCTTTTGGTAGGCGAGGCGCTGGTGACTCACCTGCGCCGGTGAGAACTCGGTGAAGGTCTGCGCAGCGACTGCCGCAACCAGTGCGGTGATGACGACTGTGGTAGTATACATTATCGAAGGCGAATATCGATCTGACGATATTTCGAGAGTAGCGAGTGGCTCAGCAGATGCACGATTGAGTTGAATGGGACTACGAGAAGAACTCTGGCTGTCTTGTACTTCCCATCGCGCTTGGGTTGTCGGCATTTATGCCTCTGGAAACCTGGTCACTTTGACATTCTGATCCTACCCGCTACAACTCAACGCGCTTCGACCTTGCTTGCTTAGAGGTCGGTGGCTCCCTGGCGTCGCCACTACCATCGTGTACTAGGCCGAGACGACGTGGGTCCCTTGGTCCATTCTAGACATCGATCCCCAACAGAAGTCGTCGACGCTTGCATCGTTGTCGTCTTCGACTCCCTCAAGGTTGCACTTATAGGCGAGGTCGCAGTAGTAGCGTGAAAGGTCGAATCTAAACCTCTCGATTGTTCGCAGGGTTCTTAGGGCCAAGTCAACCACCTTGTTTGTTTGCCTAAGTGTAGTCACCACGTGCTACGAAGAAGCGCGCCATTTGACAAACACACTCGCGTGGTGGTCGCGGAAGACTGTGTTACCGAGATCTCTCGAGTGGGTCCGCGGAGAGATCTCCATAGCATTGCACTATATTGGCAAGTGTGATTCCCAAGGCGAAAGTGTATAAACGAGATTCTACCCTGGTGCAGTAGTGAGTATCTCGAACTGGAGGATCTGAGGTTACTGCCAAGGATACAGTACCGGCTCTCCGCACGGGAGCGAGTGAGGGTGGAGTCGGGTGCGGGAATAGGCGACAAGACGAAACGATCCGAACCGTTTGCTTTCAGCCTTTCACTGAACATGTGTTCTTGCAACATAACCCTAAGGCAAGCAACATGGATGCCACATGCGTATGCAGCTACATTGACGACATACCCGCTTTGCTCCGCGGCGCCTGGAAAAATCGGGCCTTCGGCCGGCCAACGCACGATTCCACCCTACTTCCAACGCAGATCAAACATGCTGAATCGAAGGAGTGAGCCAAAGGATCTTGGCCACTTGCACCAACTTGGCAGGTCGGTTCTTGGATTCGTTCGTACATCTTCGATCTCATGTCTAGCAGTCATACTGCATTAGCATTGCAAATACAGGAAAGTAACCAGATCTGAGCATCAAAGTCGACGGCGAAATTAGCCGATGCCAGCTGGGCAACACTGAAGAGCTGTCGGTACGTGTCTCTAGGTAAGATGGACGAGGTTGACAACATATAAGAATCCCTCTCCTCCTGCTACACTATCAACTTGCCATCTTCAAATCCATCGAGCAAACCAAGGCAATCGCGACCCTCCTCTAAACCCCAGGCATCCCAACACTTTCTTCTCTCTACCACCCATGCATTTCTCAACTTTCACAGGGGTACATCCGCTCTCCTGACACTTCATCAGAGTCCACAGCTAACGCACGCAGCTGCTCGCCCTCAACAGCCTCGCCGCCGCCGTGACGGTGAACCTCAGCGGCTATGCCGACAGCACCTCGTGCTCCGGCGGACCGTCGTTCAACCAACTGATCGGCGAGAACACTTGCAACAACTCTCCCATCCGTTCCTTGCGAATCTTCGTAAGTCGCGAACCCGATCGTATAACGAAACAAAAACACAAAGCTCGCATGCTGATTGATGGTTCCCTGCACAGCCAGGTGACGGCGACTCCAACGGCTGCTTCGTCGAGACATACCAGGACAGCAACTGCGCTGTAAGTCGACGGTTGCAAGCACATCGAGCGGAACAAGAATCTATTGCTGACGGTTCCCTACAGATCTACGCCAGCCGAATTGGGCCTCTCAGCGGCGGCAGCTCTGGCTGCATCGGCCAGGGCAACCCGGACACCGGCGCGCTGCAGCAGAACTTCAGCTTCCGCCTTCTGTGCAACTAAGCAAGACTCGGGGACAAGCGCTGACGTTCTTGCGAATGTCATCATCATCACGGGAGACGATGCGATGGCAGTGCCTTGTACGATGAGTGGTGCTTCGGAAACGACCCAACGTCACTCTGGATCGTCGTGTCTTGTTACGGACGGCCTTTCATTCCTTAATGTGATTGCCAATGTCAATTGGCGGAGACAACCACTTGTATATAGTCAACAACCAGAATTCGACATTTCCGGATAAACCATCTTTGAGATACCTGCCTTATACTACCACATCATACCATCGAAGTCGCGTAGTATGAATGCATATTACAGGCTGCTACGTGGTGACGTCGTCAGTGGTAAAATGGGTTTAAATGCTATATACAGTCCCTGCAGAAATCGAGTCGAATTCTTTGGCCTGATTGATGGGCTGGGTCAAATCCTCACTGATCAAGCGCTTGAATGAATGGACTACAGCCAGCCGAGCTTGTAAAACAAAGGCATAAGACATACCGGCTTGGTGAGATTTGTTAAAGTATGGTGTCTGGGAAAAAGGTGTTATTGTCGGTGAGTTTGAAAAGTTGAGATGGAGATAAATGATGGAAAAGATTACTCCAGCTCTAACCCTATGTCTTCCATCCAATGAGAGAGCCAAATTCGCTATCATCAACCCCCGAGATCCGCTGACTCATGACTGCGAGAAACGCGTCGAGACAACGCGTGTGAACACCTCACCGTCAACTCCCTCACCGGCGACTCCCACGTCTATACCATGGACGCTATCACCAAGCTGTCAGGTAACTCAGGCTGTCGATTGATGAGATCCTCATCAATCAAGCTGACGGCCTGATGAGGCATTTTCTCATCAACCAATCAGTGATTCTCGTCAACCACCGCGAGCTTGACTGTTGCGGAGTCTGGCTGTACACAGAGTCAGCTGTTGACAGTCCCGGTGGCCGCGGGATGTGGCCAAGGCCCCCAAGACATTCAGACGTCTGTGTCACATTCTCGTTACCAAACATGGTCATATACGGAATCCGCGGGTCCCGAAAGAACAGGACATGATACATGCCAACAGCAATCTCTCAGTGTTGGTGAATTCTTGCCTCAGGGTCAGTGGGATACTGCGCCACCGTCGACCAATACACTCGTCTTGACGATAGCACCAAAGCTCCGTTCGCCAGCTGTACTATTTTCAATCACTCGGGTCCGCATTTGCTTTGACTAAGTCAAGTGGCTATGAAAGATCAAACGGGCACCCAGCGAGCAGTCGCAGTAAGTCCATCGACCTTTGTGCGCCATAGCGCGGTCACAAAGCCACGGGATGCTGACAGACCCCAGTGTGATGCCTGCAAGCACAGAAAAGTCCGTTGCGACAAAGGCTCTCCATGTTCCAACTGCAAAAGTAGTGATCAAGTGTGTCGAACGAGCCAGCAGAAAGAACGGAGTTCAAAGACGAGAGTGATTATAACCAAGGAATAGTAAGCTCACCAGACAACTTGGCCGTCTGGCGTACAGTACACTAAGCCTGACATGCAGTGAGAAGAAGATCGATCGCATTGCAGACCGACTAGCCAGCATCGAAGCCGCCCTCGGGAGTGCGACCTCGACCACCACCACCTCGCACCAGGGCTTTGTGGATGTCTTCAAAATGCGGAGTGCCTGTAGCACACCAGCCGCCTCCGGTCTCTTGAAAGAGCAACTCGTTACAGATGACGCTTATGGCGCTACGGCCGAGACACATTCTATCCTCGCCAGCAGAACGGTCGACAAGGCGATCGAGGGAAGCAAAGCCTTCAACCCGGCATTTTCGAGTGCTCTGGGTGCTTTAAAAGACACCTTAGGCAACGCGCCTAAACACACGACCAAGGCAGACTTGAGTTTCGGAGTCTGGAGGAGTTCGATTGAGAATGAACCCCAACCTTCGCCCATCGAATTTCGCGACATTTTGAGTAGAGCTGATGGTGAGTAACAGACCTTGATGCGGGACGACGGACACGCTGACCAATCCGAAAGACTGCATCCTGCTCAAGTTTTGCCCAACAGCCACAGCCAAGCAGGTCAAGCAGAGATGCGCAAAGATGCTGAGCAAAGAGGCAGACGAAGATGACGACGACGACTGTTTACACCGAATGATTACTTTCGGTATGCTTTTCACGCTCTGCCTGGAGTACAGCGAGGATCCTGGAGATCCTTTCCTTGCCAACCGCTACACGGTCTTGTCGAGAATGTTCCTCGCGAAGCTGGAGACCGCGATGTCCGAGCTGCCGCTCATTCTCGTGCCCAGTGCGAAAGCTGTGAATGCGCTAGTAGTTGCTGTAAGACACCATCTCGCCTTGTTGCAGTTTCATTTCATGAGCACTGACACAGCATAGACAGCAGTGGCCGTCGACATGTGTAAACCCCATTTGGCATTATATCTAACGACGATAGCAGTGTCTTTGGCAGTCTCGCTGGGCTACAACCGGGCGTCTTCGATGCTTTCGGATAGCGCTGAGGTGCGAGAGCAGAAGCTGTTCCTGTTCTGGGTACTCTACATCTTCGACACCAGCTTTTCGATCCGCCTGGGCCGCTCACCGACCATCAGAGACCACGATGTCGCGGTGCCTCTGCTACCCGACAATGGGACCATCCCTCGGGCCCTGGTCCATATCCTGTACAACTGGATTGAACTTGGCAGAGTACAATGCCAAGTAGTTGAACAGCTGTACAGCCCAGCAGCACTCGCCCAATCACTCGAGCAGCGAACCCAGCATGCTTCAACACTTGCCGCGCGAATGCAAGAGGTCTGGGTTGCTCGAAGCCAAGTCTCGGTAGACGACCTTCTGATCGGGCGCCCCAAGTCGTCGATGACTTTGCTCGTACACTCGGACGCAATCACACACTACAGCACGCTAGCCCTGGTACAGCACGCAACAGACACAACACATAACCGAAACTCCCCGGCACTAGACACCTCGCGACACGCCTTGTGGCTCTCGGTGGACATTTGGCTCAAGCACGCGGGCTACACTGAAAGCACGTGGACCGCGCATTGCCATTGGTTCCTGTTGAACGCCCCGTTCACCCCCTTCACGGTGGTATTCTGCTACATCATCGCCAACCCCACGGATTCAGCCGCCGACCTCCGCCTCCTCTGTGATTTCGTCGAAGGCCTCAAAGCCTCAACGCACCTGTCCGCAGGGATCGCAAAACTCCACCACTTCTGCGATCGGTTCCGGAAAGTCGCCGAGCTGTACGTGGAGAGAAAGGCGGAAAACCCCACGCAACAAGAAGGCGGGCAGAACCCCGAAGACCAGTTGCAGCTTGTGCAGCAATCGAACAGCGAAGTCGAAGAGTATCTGGCGGCACTGGGCTTCTTGGAGCCGATGCAGAGTGACGAAGCCGCTGGGAACGACTTCGCCGGGATGTTCGGGCAGGACGAGCAATTGCATGCCGCTTATATGAGGAACTGGTTCCACGGGAACACTGCGCTTATGGGGGCTTCGGAGGAGTGTCTTTCGTATTTCGAATACCCAGAGAATGGCAGATGATGTCGAAGTGGATAGATCACTCTAGAAAGGAGATGTGTAATGAGAGTTGCGCGTACGAAAAGTTCAACCGCTGATGGTGTGGGCGAGTGCGTAGCTTTTCACAAGTTGAGGGTTCATCGCCGAGCCCGGTAATTGCAGTGCAAACGATTCTCAGTGTCGCGGCCTTGAGAGATGAAGAGCAGAGGTATAGAGAGATTTTGATCTCGATTATCACGTAGCCGAAAGACGTGGTAGACCGGCACGACCTGCGAAGAGGGGCCGAAGTCTTTTGGCTAACAAGACGGCCTCACTTGACTGGAAGTCATCGTATCAGGATTTTGCAATCGACATTCCAGAGAAGCAATCAAAATCTAAGGATGACAAAAAATCGAGATCTATACTGTAAGCTACCCTAAGGAGTTAGTTCCACAACCATCACCGCCCTGCCCTGCCCTGCCCTGCCCTACCCTGCCTCTCCCATCTTGTCCTATTCATCTCTTGGCCATTCCCACCTTCGCCTCCTCCTTCTCAGACTTCTTCCTCTTCGGCACTCTAACAATATAGTACAGCGCAAACGCAGCCGCCACATTGAAAGCGACAAACACCCAAATGAGCCCAAAGTTCATCCACCTCTGACCGTAGCTCGCGCCAATCTTGTCCAAGAAGTCGTCTGCGGTGTCGCTCGGACAGTAGAGGCACTGCTCGCTGGGGCCCGTCTCGGACAGGTAGCCGTGGTTGCCCGCCAGGTAAGGCGCCATGTACTCGCTGCACGACACGTTCGGCGGCGAGCCGAAGCGCAGGAACTCGTTGTCGGCGCAGTGGACGGGTGCGCCGGCGAGGGTGGTGGCGAGCAGGCCTTTGGTGACGTACTGGAATGGGTTGACTCTGTACATGAAGATCCAGAAGCCGGGGAATTCTTTGGGGGTTGCTATCACGCTGGGGAGGATATGTCAGCGGCTGCTTTTTCTCAAGCGTGTAGCAAGTAAATGGTGGTCGGGAGACTTTACCCTGCAAAAGCAAACATCAAGATGAAAAAAGCGTTGTTGATGGCGGCCGCGGCGTCCGCAGTCTCAAAGGCGGCGATGACCATGTGGCCGAAAGTACTCGTGAACACCATGAAGATCCAGACGAAGAGGAACGCACAGGCGCCACGGCCATGAAGGTTTCCGGCGATGACTCCATTTTGCTGGAGACCTATAGGGTAGTACCAGCAGAAGAAACACAAGACACCCATGAGCTGTGAGTGAGAATTGTAAGTATCGTTTTGTTTGTCTTTGTCCACAGAGTTGGCGTCAATCTTACCGAATTCCAAATCACCTCGACAATCAAGCAAGACGCCACGAACACTTGCCAGCTGTAAGTCTTGGAAGAGCGTTCTCGGGCTTCGTACAGCGACCTTTGCGCGACGAATACGGGAACCATCTGCTCGATCACAGTGCCGAAGATGATCAGAAGCAGGAAGACGCCGAACTGCTGATTCTGAATGCCCATCTGAGTCCGCTCCGCCGAGAAATAGGACATTCCGATGAACAGAGCCTGGGAAGAGATGTTAGCTGAATAAATCTCGACGGGGCCGTCCGCCGGGATACTGCTTACCGAACCGACAGACAAGATGGCCTTTGAGTAGATGTACGACGGAGATCGCCAGTACTGCTGAAGCAGGCGCTTCAGCACTTGATTCATCTGGGAGGAGAACGAGGCGGCGAACTCCGTGTCCTTTCCCGAACTCTGAACCTCCTGCTCCATCTGGTCAACCTCGACTTTGACGCGGGTAACTTTCAATGCTTTGAGCTCTGTCTTGACATCGACGAGCTCCTGGCTTCTCTGCCAGACCTCGGGCCACTCGATCTCAGTCTTCGAGCCGGCGGCGGCACCGATCACCTGCAAGATGTATTCTGCTGGGTTGACGCCTTCTTCACATTTGGGTGCGCCATTCCTGACGAGGTAGTCAATCAGAGTCCTGGAATCAACGCCGATGTCTCCAAAGTAAACTGTACGGCCGCCTCGTGCCAGGAGAAGTAAGCGGTCGAAACGTTGGAAGAGCATTGCCGAGGGTTGATGGATGGTGCAAAGAATCGCCTGGCCGTTGTCGGTGAGTTTCCTCATGAGGTTGCAGATGGACCACGAGGTTTGACTGTCGAGGCCTGATGTTGGCTCGTCCAGGAACAAAAGCAAGCGAGGGCGGGCGGCCAGCTCTACGCCAATCGTAAGTCTTTTGCGCTGTTCCACGTTCAGCCCCTGGCCGAGAACGCCGACGATGGCGTGTTCGTAGTCTTCCATCTCGAGTAGGCTGATGACAGTCTCTACATAGTCAAGCTTCTCCTGGTGGGAATACTCATTCGATTGGCGGAGGAGAGCCGAGAAAGTCAAAGCTTCGCGGACCGTCGACGTTTCTAGGTGAAGGTCTTGCTGCTGCACATATCCCGTTTGACGTTGGAACGAGTTGTCGCGGAGTTTCCCGTCGACAAACATATCGCCCGTGACAACGCCGGTGGAGACACGCGAGGCCAGACAATCGAGCAGAGTCGTCTTACCGGCTCCAGAAGATCCCTTGATATGCTTTGTCAGTTTCATGAAGTCTAGAATGACGGGTTGGAGAGACCTACCATCAAGGCAGTGAGAGTGCCAGGCTTCACCCATCCATCAACATGGTCCAGGATTCTCCTCGTCTCGGTCTTGATCTTCACATCAAAGCAGACATTCTCCCAGTGGAAGACAGACGTCTGTTTGCTTGGCTGTGCAGTCTTGGCGTCGGGTGTACCATTTGCTCTGATGTTTGGACGAGCCGGGGATCCGGATTCCTCGTCGGTGTCGAGCTGCTTTCGCGCTCTTCTGGCGTCACGGTCGCGCAGGTGGACCAGAATCTCGCCCTTTGAACGCTCCGATGTGACGAGCTCTGATGCTATCAGGTGGAGAGCCAGTAGGCCAACGATGAAGACCAGAAGCAGACCAAAATTGCGCCACTTGTGTGCGTGTTCGAATCCGTACGAGCTTGCGATATGGACGGAACCTTGGACGACTGGCGAGCCTGGAGTAGAGCCAATCGCAGAACAAACTTGCTCATCTGCAGTGATTCCTTGGTACTCTCCACCGGACGGGACGAAGTCGGCGCAAGGGAATTCTTGTCCGTGGAATTCGTTGATCATGACGCTCTCGAATGCGTAGTATACTAAACGCCAATCAGTACTGATGCAGCAGTTCAATGTGAGGCGGAGCTACCAACCTGGATTGAGGTAATGAATCCACTTTGACCAGCCCAGCATGTAGGCCTGGGGGATAGGGAAGCCAGAGAACAAGGCCACAGCCAACAGGATGATCGAAGCTGGGGCAAGTGATTCGGCAAGCGTCTTTGTGAGCGATCCGAGGAGCCGGAAGAGCATTGACATCGACAGGGTGGTGCAGGAATTGATCAAGAAGAAGAAGAAGAACGCGCCGGGTTCTCGGCGGAGGTTGCACATGAAATACAGCGTAGTGTTCATGATAATGCTGTTGACCATCTTGTACGGGAGATCGAAGACGGCAGACGCCAATGCCTCGGCGCTGGGATGGTACAGTGCGTAGCGGGAGTGTTTCTCGACAATCTTGCGTTTGGTGTAGAGTGTAAGAATCTCCAAGACACTGGCGAGGGCGTTCATCATGATGACGAAAAAGTGTACGACGGCGCGCCGGCTGAGATCTGAAGTAGTCGGTCCGAGATTATAAAATATACTCGACACAACGAATGCCTCGAAGATGTTGCTGCTGAGCTGGATTAACGTCACGTCGAAATCGCCTTTGGAGGCCTGCCAGCAACGCCACAAGTTGAGTTTCATCTGCTGGAAGTAGTTCAGAGTGTAGGGTGACTTCGTTCTTTGCAGCTTTGCTTGCTCTGCCTTTCGCGAAATCGAGTAATGGACTGAGTCTTCTCCGTCGAACGGATGGCTTTGCAGATACTTGTCGATGTCGTTGATCAGATCGCGCCGGTGGGAACTGCGCTTCCAAACAGCAGCAAAATCATCCGACGTGCGAGGTACTTTGAGTTCGTATCCCGGTGCCACAACTCTCTCGGTGGGGCTGCTCATGGATGTCAGAAAATCTGCTGTTGTCTGTCTCGAGGGGCACTGGAATCCCAAAGATTCGAAGTATGCTTTGGCATGGCTTGCTTGACCGAAGAAGATTTGTCGCCCTTCATAGAGGACCATGACTCTGTCAAAGATCTGTTTGCAATCGAAGTCTTAGTCAGTCGTCCGAAATTTTTTGCACAATGTGCCAAAAGATGGACTCACGTCATACGCATCCTGGGATGCTTGATAGATGGCGACCAAAGACGAGAGATCCATGTACTTCGCCTGTGTCTTCAATGCGCGGCAGAACTCAAACGCGTTGGCGCTGTCGAGTCCTCTGGTGCTGTTGTCCCAACACTGCAGTGGGGCAAAAGACAACGCCGCCTCGGCAATGGTCACACGTTTCCGCTCACCGCCGCTGACTCCTCGTACAAAGTTGTCGCCGACGATGGTGTTGACTGTGTGCGAGATCCCGAACATCTTCATCACCACATCACGCAGATGCAATGCGTATTGTGCTTTTGTGAAACCACCAGGGATGGTTTCAGGAGTCCGGGCCAGCGCGGCAAAGTACAGAGTATCTCCAACAGTTAGTTTGGGGAAGTTCTCATCGACCTCTGCGGTGTAGACCGCGTCGCCGCGGTATTCTCGTGCGATCTGCTCAGGACGGATTCCATGATAGTTGACGATCGAATCTTTGTCGACGTTGAAACCGTATGTGTCGGCGGCAATCGTCTTCAAAAGTGTCGTGCACCCAGACCCAGGCGGTCCAAGAACGGCCACAATCTCTCCAGGTAGGACCAAAGCTTCTGCTTCGTGGATAATGTCGACTTTGGTTTGCTTGATGCCCAACATCGTTCTCGCCAAGTCGACAAGTTTCCATGGCATATTGCCAACGGTTTCCTGCGACATGGAGCCTGAACTGGAACCGGAGACTCGCAGATTCTTGAAAGCTATCCCAGAGACTCGTGGACGTTGGTTAGGATCAGCATCGCTTCTGAGCTTCTGGAAAGCTTTGGTCCAGAGTAGCACATCAAAGTTGGGTCCCCAAGGATCAAGTGAACTGCCCTCGTCGCAAGGCAAGACATCACATCCCAAGAGTGATGAAGCTTTACTGACGCTGCGAGCGACCTCCGAAAGTTCATCTTGTCGTTGTTGGTCGGATGGATCGCAGAGTAGCGCAGTGGTGGTGGCCTCGGAGGCCAATGGAGAACTCATCAAAAGTCACTCGCCGATGATTGAACGATATGAGTCCTGGGGAACGTAGATTGGCGGCTGATCAGAGGGTAGGTGACTAAACGGGTGAGTCTATGAGTTTGATGGATGTATTGTATCGTTCATATTTGATGGTCAGGGGGCGTTTGACATATATAGTAATTGTCAAGGAGTTACCATCAAATCCATTACGTTGGTAGCCGACTACCAAGCATTCATTCACTGATGGATAAGAATGTCCGGGCCCGCGGAAACTTGGCACTCGGCGCCCGCGGAGTCCGAATTGCCAATTGTCGTTGATCATGGAGACCGCGGTCCTGAACAGAGGTAGAGACCCTTGGACCACAGGTATAATCACCACGTGCGAGTTCCAGAAACCACCGCCCAGCACGAATTCCGCGGGATCTCGATTCTCCTTTTCAGCATTGTCGATGTACAGACTGTGATGGTACCAGCTCATCTGTAGCGGAGACACTGATCCCGAGCATGCTGTTTCTCAATAGCACAATCATCCCTGTCGCGTACGAGAGCCTTCGATACCAGCACTGCTGAGTGGCGGTACCGATGACACCATTGTACCTTGGTTGATCAGTGAGCATAAGGTACATATTCCATGGGGGAAAAGATGATGGACATCTCTGCGGTGTGATAAGACGTTCAATCAGTCCTCTAAGGCAAAGGGGACTTATCTTTCCAAGTATACCACTCTCAACGGCAATGAACATCACAAATACCCTGGAGTCCTGTGGCCGTACGGTGTGAGAATCGGTTTCTTTCCGGGAGCACGAGCCGTGGTGGCTGTTGATGGACGATGGGGTATCGGTCTTATTTCTTTCATATGTTTGTTTACATGTGGGTTCCAGCCAGGCCGGAACGTGTTGTGTGCAGGCACGTGATCGTAATAATAATGCATGGCGGGAATAGGTATGTCACATGTGAAGTGAAGTGTCTTCCGCCCTGATCCACAGCCCTAACCCTAACCCTTATGCCGGTTACCGTCCCAACCGGCGACAACAAACGGGCTTCCATCGCTTAACGTGTAGCGCACCGCACTGTCCTCGGACAGCTCAAAGCAGGTCGATCATGTTCGATGTATGCG
>Ga0265798_10007445_pt1 | contig 14152 bp, 9 predicted proteins | sample P3T30metagenome_FD_192430 | JGI IMG/M metagenome (GOLD analysis project Ga0265798, IMG submission 192430) | Plant litter microbial communities from East Loma Ridge, Irvine, California - P3 T30 | ecosystem: Environmental > Terrestrial > Plant litter > Unclassified | place: USA: California...
CGGCCGGGCTCGACCGCAACCTCGCCTATCTGGCGCTGGTCGAGGTGCTCTACGGCTATCCGCTCGACGGCGTCGTGCTGACGATCGGCTGCGACAAGACCACGCCCGCCTGCCTGATGGCGGCGGCGACGGTCAACATTCCCGCCATCGCGCTCTCCGTGGGCCCGATGCTCAACGGCTGGCACAAGGGCGAGCGGACCGGCTCGGGCACGATCGTGTGGAAAGCGCGCGAGCTGCTCGCGACCGGGGCGATCGATGACGAAGGCTTCATCAAGCTCGTTGCCTCGTCCGCGCCGTCGACCGGCTATTGCAACACGATGGGCACCGCGACGACGATGAACAGCCTGGCCGAGGCGCTCGGCATGCAGCTGCCCGGCTCGGCCGCGATCCCCGCGCCCTACCGCGACCGCCAGGAAGTCGCGTACAAGACCGGCAAGCGCATCGTCGACATGGTCGCCGAGGATCTGAAGCCCAGCGACATCCTGACCAAGGAGGCGTTCCACAACGCGATCGTCGTCAATTCGGCGATCGGCGGATCGACCAACGCGCCGATCCACCTCGCCGCGATCGCGCGCCACATCGGCGTCGACCTGCCGATCGACGACTGGCAGACGCACGGCCACAAGGTCCCGCTGATGGTCAACCTTCAGCCCGCCGGCGAGTATCTCGGCGAGGATTATTACCATGCCGGCGGGGTGCCAGCGGTGGTCGCCGAGCTGATGAAGCAGGGCCTGATCCACGAAGACGCGATGACCGCCAACGGCAAGAGCATCGGCGACAATTGCCGCACCGCGACGATCGAGGACGAGCGCGTCATCCGCCCGTTCGCGACCCCGCTACTGCAGGATGCCGGCTTCATCGTCCTGCGTGGCAATTTGTTCGACAGCGCGATCATGAAGACGAGCGTCATCTCGCCGGAATTCCGCAAACGCTATCTCAGCAATCCGGACGATCCCGAAGCGTTCGAAGGCCCCGCGGTCGTGTTCGACGGCCCCGAGGACTATCATCACCGGATCGACGATCCGTCGCTCGGCATCACCACCGATACGCTGCTGTTCATGCGCGGCGCGGGGCCGATCGGCTATCCGGGTGCCGCCGAGGTCGTCAACATGCGTCCGCCCGCCTATCTGATCCGCGAGGGTGTCCATGCGCTTCCCTGCATCGGCGACGGTCGCCAGTCGGGCACGTCGGGCTCGCCGTCGATCCTCAACGCCAGCCCCGAGGCGGCGGCGATGGGCGGCCTCGCGCTGATCCGCACCGGCGACCGGGTTCGCATCGATCTCGGCAAGGGCAGCGCCGATGTCCTGATCTCCGATGAGGAACTGGCCGAGCGGCGCCGCACGCTGACCGCGGCGGGCGGCTATGCCTTCCCGCGTTCGCAGACGCCGTGGCAAGAAATCCAGCGCGCCACCGTCGGCCAGATGGAAACCGGTGCCATCCTCGAAGGTGCCGAGAAATACCAGCGCATCGCCCAGACGATGGGCCTGCCGCGCGACAACCACTAGGTCCGGTCCGCCGGGCCGCGCACGTCGCGCGGTCCGGCAGGCGCGAACAAATTACTCGCACAGCTCGCTATTTTGCATTGCAGCATGGGCTGACATGATTACTTAGCACGCTAATGACCTCCCCCCGCGCCGTGCTCGAATCCTCCTATGCCCGAACCCTCCTGCCGCTCGCGCGCAGCTGGCGGCAGGCGGCCGACCATGCGCTCCGCGACATGGGGGTGTCGGCATCGACCGGCTGGGCGCTCGTTCAGGTCGGGCGGCTGGGCGACGATGTACGGCAGATCGATCTCGCCTGTGAACTCGACGTGACACAGGCATCGCTGGTGCGCTCGATCGACCAGATGACCGCCGCCGGGCTTGTCGAGCGCCACCGCGATCCCGCCGATGCGCGGGTCAGCCGGATCCGCCTGACGCCGCACGGGCGAAAGCTCGTCACCACGATTGAGGCCAAGTTCGCGACGCTACGCCATGCGATGCTCGAGGGTGTGCCGGACGACGATCTCGCCACCGCGCTACGCGTCGCGGAACGGCTTGGTGCGCAGTTTGTGGCAGATCGCGGACGATGACGCTGTCCCGGTTCGGGGGGAAGGAGGCGCTCTTCTCGGTCAAATGCTTCGTCGCCGCGATCCTCGCTTATTACATCGCGCTGCGGATCGGTCTGACGCGGCCCTATTGGGCGGTGACGACGTCCTATATCGTCGCGCAACCACTGGCCGGCGCGGTGTTGTCGAAAGCGGTGTTCCGGGTCGCGGGCACCGTGCTCGGCGCGATTGCCGCGGTCGTGCTCGTACCGAACCTCGTCAACGCGCCCGAACTCCTGTCGCTCGGCCTCGCGCTGTGGCTCGGGCTGTGCCTCTACATCTCGCTGCTCGACCGGACGCCGCGGGCCTATGTGTTCCTGCTCGCGGGCTATACCGCCAGCATCATCGGGTTTCCGTCGGTTGCGGCGCCGGGCGCGGTCTTCACCATCGCTGCGCTGCGGGTGCAGGAGATCACGATCGGCATCCTGTGCGGCAGTCTGATCCACGGCCTCGTCTTCCCGCAGACCGTCACCGCCGTGCTGCTCGGCCGGATCGACGCGATCCTCGCCGACGCGGAACGCTGGTCGCGCGATTCGCTTGCGGGGGAAAGCGATGCCGCGCTCGACCGCGACCGGCGGCGGCTGGCACTGGACATCAACGAGCTGCACCAGCTTTCCATCCATCTGCCGTTCGACACCGCACGGCTGCTCCCGCGCGTCCGGACGTTGCGCGCACTCCAGGCGGAACTGTCGATGCTGTTGCCGCTGGCGAGCGCGATCGACGACCGGATAGTCGAGCTCAAGCGGGGCGCCGACAGGCCGCGCCCCGAGGCGCTCGCGCTCATCGAGGACGTTCGCGAATGGCTGCGCGATCCCTCTTCCGCATCGGAGCGCGGCGCGCACGCCGATGAGCTGATCGCCCGTGCTCGCGCGCTCGAACCCGCGCCCGGCAGCGCGCTGATCTGGCGTGACGCGTTGCGGCTGAGCCTGGTGGCGCGGCTCGGGGAACTGGTCGACGCGCATCGCAACGTGCGCGACTTGCGCGATCAGATGCGATCGCCGTCGCGCGCGCCCGTCACCCCCGCCGTCGCGCGGCTGCTCGCACGCTCCGCCCGCAGACCGCTCCACCGCGATCGCGGCGTTGCACTGCGGGCGGCCGCGGGCACGGTGATGACGATCCTGCTGGGCTGCGCCTTCTGGATCGGGACCGCATGGACCGACGGTGCGGGCGCGGTGCTGATCGCAGGGGTGTGCTGCGCCCTGTTCGGCAACAGCGACAACCCGGCGCCGGCGATCAAGGCGTTCTTCTATGGCACGATCCTCGGCCTGGTCGTGTCGGCCGTCTATGCATTTGCGATCCTGCCGCGCGTGACCGACTTCGTGACGCTCGCCGCGGTGCTCGCGCCACCGATGCTGATCGGGGGGATGTTCCTCGCGCGGCCGGCAACCTTGCTCGTCACGCTCGGTGCACTGCTTGGCGGACTCAACACGGTCGGGCTGAACGACCGGTTCGGCGGCGGCTTCGATCAGTTTATGAACGGCGCGATCGCGCAATTGATCGGGACGTTGTTCGCGGTCGTCACGGTCGGCCTGTTCCAGACGATCGGCGCGCAGACCAGCGCGCGGCGGTTGCTCCGTGCCGGCTGGCGCGAACTGGCGACGCGCGCGGATTCGACCGGCCGGCCCGATACGGCCGGCTGGATCGCGCGGATGCTCGACCGGATCGGCCTGCTCGCACCGCGGCTGGCGCTGCAGGGCGAGGATCCCGGCAAGCCGCTGCTCGATGCGCTGACCGACCTGCGCGTCGGTGTGGCGGTCGGCGAACTCCGCCAGCTCCGGATCGACGGTCCGATCGACGAGGCGGCGATGATCACGCCGGTGCTGCGCGGGGTCGGGACGCATTACCGCGCGCTGCGCCCCAACCAGCCCGCGCCCCCCGAACCCGATCTGCTCGCGGGGATCGACCGGGCGCTGGCCGGCTTCGCGTCGAGCATGCCCGACCGCCACCGCACCAGCGTGCTCGCGCTCACCTCGCTGCGCCGGAACCTCTTTCCCTCGGCCCCCGCCTATGCGGGCTCACCGGAGATGCCCGCATGACCGGCGAGATCTCGATCGGCGGTGTCTATCTGCCGACCCTTCTCCTGCTTGCGGTCGCCGCGGTCGTGCTCACCGGCGTCGCCACCCGCCTGCTCGCCTTTGCCGGGGTGTACCGCGCGGTGACCTATCGTCCGCTGGTCGACCTGGCGCTGTTCATCCTCATCCTCGGGCTGCTTGCCCTGCTCACCGGACCCTCCGCATGACCTCGCCCCGTCTCAAGTCCCTGCTGGCCCCGCTCGGCCGTTCCGCCGTCACCTTGGTCATCGTCGCGCTCGCGGTGGTTGTCGCGCTGTGGCTGTGGAAGCGCTATGAGAGCGATCCGTGGACGCGCGACGGGCATATCCGCGCCGACATCGTTCGCGTCACCCCCGATGTCGCGGGTCTCGTCACGCGCGTCGCGGTGCGGGACAACCAGAGGGTCAAGCCCGGCGACGTGCTGTTCGTGGTCGATCGTCCGCGTTTCGAACTGACGCTTGCGCAATCTGACGCCTCGATCGCGAGCGCGCGCGCGACGCTGCTGCAGGCGCGGCGCGAGGCACAGCGCGACCTCGCACTGGGCGATCTGGTCGCCAAGGAAACCCACGAACAGAATGTCGCGCGCGTCGCCACCGCCTCGGCAACCCTCGCGCAGGCCCGGAGCGCGCGATCGACTGCGGCGCTGAACCTCGCGCGGACGACGGTGCGGGCGACCGTCCACGGCATCGTCACCAATCTCGACCTGCACCCCGGCGACTATATCGCGGCGGGCGCGCAGGCGATGGCGCTGATCGACACGGACTCGCTTCGGGTCGAGGGATATTTCGAGGAAACCAAGCTCGGCAGCATCCATGTCGGCGACCCGGTGACCGTGCATCTGATGGGCGAAGCGCAGGCGCTGCACGGCCGCGTCGACAGTATCGCGGCGGGCATCAACGACAGCGAACGGACGAACACGACCAACCTGCTGCCCAATGTGAATCCGACGTTCAACTGGGTCCGCCTCGCACAGCGCATCCCCGTGCGCGTGAAGCTGGTGCAGGTGCCGAAGGGTGTCCCGCTCATCGTCGGGCGGACGGCGACGGTGACGGTGGAACCCAAACTTCAGTCGGGAGCGCCGGCGTGATGCGCACGCGTCTCTCGCAGATCGCCACTTCTCCTGGACGGGGCGGGATCGCCGCCTCCCCCACCCGCCGGGGTCTTGCCGCGAGTATCCTCGCGCTCGGCCTCGCCGCCTGCGCCACCGCCGGCCCGGACTATGCGCGTCCCGACCGCGCCGTCGCCGCGACGCCCGCCGCGCAGGACACGTTCGACAGCGGTCACGAGGCCGCGTTCGTCGATGCCCCCCTCCCCGATCGCTGGTGGCAACTCTATGGCGATCCCCGGCTCGACGCGTTCGTCGCGGAGGCACTGGCTGCGAACACCGATCTGCGCGCGGCCGATGCCAATCTCCGCCGTGCCGACGCGGTGGTTGCGGAGGTTGCCGCCGGGCGGACGCTGTCGACCACGATCGGCGGCGGTACGTCGATCGACCGGCCCTATGCGAGCCGCGGCAACCTGCCCGGGACGGTCGACGCCAATCTCGGCATCACCCTTGCCTATCCGCTCGACCTGTCGGGGCGCATTCGGCGCGCGATCGAAGCCGCGCAGGGCGATGCGCAGGCGGTCGCCGCCGCGCGCGACGACGTCCGCGTGACCGTCGCTGCCGAAACCGCGCGCAGCTATGCCGCGGTGTGCACGGCGAACATGGTGCTCGCCGCCAACAGCCGCGTACTTGCCCTCCAGCGCCAGACGCTCGACGTCACGCGCCGGCTGCAGCGTGGCGGGCGCGGCACGGCGTTCGACGTCACGCGCGCAAGGACCGCGGTCGACCAGAGCGAGGCGTTGATCCCGTCACAGGTCGCGACGCGCACCGCCGCGCTCTACCGGCTGGCGACGCTGATGGGTCGCGCACCCGCCGCCTATCCGGCCGAGGTCGCGACCTGCGCGAAGCCCCCCGCCCTCACCCGGCCGCTGCCGATCGGCGACGGCGCCGCGCTGATCCGCCGCAGGCCCGATATCCGTCAGGCCGAACGCGCACTGGCGGCGGCGACCGCGCGGATCGGTGTCGCCACCGCCGACCTGTATCCGCAGGTCAGCCTGGGGGGATCCGCCGGGTTCACAGGGCCGGTTTCGACGCTCGGATCCACCAGCGCGTTCCACCTGGGCCTCGGCCCGCTCATCAGCTGGAGCTTCCCGAACCGCCCGGTCGTCCGCGCACGGATCGCGCAGGCCGGCGCTTCGGCGGATCAGGCGCTGGCGCAGTTCGATTCGACGACGCTGGAGGCGTTGCGCGAGACCGAGACCGCGCTGTCCGCCTATGCGCGCGAAGGCGACCGCAACGCCGCGCTGTCGCGGGCGCAGGCGAGCGCCGCGACCGCCGCCGGCCAGGCGGGCACGCTCTATCGCTTTGGCCGAACCGATTTTCTGTCGCTGCTGACCGCCCAGGCGGCGCTGACCACGGCCCAGGCCAATCTTGCTGCATCCGACGCCTTGTTGATCGATCGTCAGGTCGACGTCTTCAGGGCGTTGGGCGGCGGGTGGCAGGCATGAGACTTCGCCGGCGCGGGCTCGCCGCGATCAACAGCGAAGTCCGCGACGGCATCGTCCCGGCCGCCGACACGATCGCCCGGGTCCCGCGCGACGCCGGCGAGCAACCGCACACGCCGAGCAACTACCGTGTCACCGCGCTGATCATCGCCTGTGCGCTGTTCATGGAGCAGATGGATTCCACCGTGCTCGCGACGGCGTTGCCGACCATGGCGCGCGATTTCGGCGTGCCCGCGACGAGCATGGGATCGGCACTTACCTCCTATCTGCTGGCGCTGGCGATCTTCATCCCGGCGAGCGGGCGGCTTGCCGACCGGTTCGGATCGCGCACCGTGTTCCGGGCCGCGATCCTGATCTTCGTCGGCGGTTCGATCCTGTGCGGTCAGGCGACCAGCCTGTCGTTCATGATGGGCGCGCGGTTCCTGCAGGGTCTGGGCGGTGCGATGATGATCCCGATCGGGCGTCTCGTCCTGCTCCGCAGCGTGGCCAAGGAAGACATGGTGCAGGCCATGTCGTGGCTGATCATGCCCGCGCTGATCGGTCCGATCCTGGGGCCGCCGGTCGGGGGCGCGATCGTCACCTATCTGGACTGGCGCTGGATCTTCTACCTCAACATCCCGATCGGCATGCTCGGCGTGGTGCTCGTCACCCGCTATATCGGTGATGTTCGCGAGGATCGCCCGGCACGCTTCGACGTCCCCGGCTTCATCCTGTCAGGCGTGTCGCTCGGCTGCCTGTTGTTCGGGTTCGAGATGACCAGCCGCACGGGCGAATTGGCGCAGGCCATCGGGCTCATCGCGGTCGGCCTGGTCGCGGGCGTCGCCTATATCCGCCACGCCAGACGCCGCAGCGATCCGATCCTGGACCTGTCGCTGATGCGGATCCCGACCTTCCGCTTGTCGGTGATCGGCGGATCGCTGACGCGGATCACGCAAGGCGCGCAACCGTTCCTGTTGCCGATGATGCTCCAGCTCGGGTTCGGCATGACCGCGGCGGCGAGCGGTGCGATCACGATTGCCGGAGCGATCGGTTCGCTGATGATGAAGAGCCTCGCCCCCCGCGTGCTGCGACGGTTCGGATTCCGCAACAGCCTGATCGTCGGCGGCCTGTGTTCGAGCGGCGGCTACGCGGTGTGCGGCCTGTTCCGCCCCGACTGGCCCATCCCCGTCATCTTCGGCGTCCTGATGCTCTCGGGCTTCTTCATGTCGTTCCAGTTCTCCGCCTACAACACGATCGCCTATGACGAGATTCCATCGTCACGGATGAGCAGCGCGACCAGTTTCTACGCGACGTTCCAGCAGCTCATGCTCTCGCTCGGCATCTGCGTCGGCGCGGCCGCGTTGCATGTCGGCATGCTCGGATCAGGCACGACACGCCCGGTGCTCGCCGATTTCACCCTCGCCTTCCTGGTCGTGACGGCGGTGTCGGCGGCCGCGACGATCTGGAACCGCCGCTTTGCCGCCGACGCCGGATCCGATCTCAGCGGCCACCGGCAAGTGCCTGCCCAACCCGGGATGGCAGCGGGTCGATAACCCCTCCCGGCACACCGGCGCGGCGATCAGCCCCGGAGGCGTTCCGCGAGAAAGTCGACGAACACCCGGACACGCGCCGGCGTGTTGCTACCGCCGACGAAGAGCGCGTGGATGTGTTCGACGTCGCCCGGATTATACGCCTCGAAGAGCGGGACGAGACGGCCCGCGGCGATATCATCGACGACGCTGAACGCACCGACGCGCGCGATCCCGACGCCCGCGGCGGCCAGCTGCCCCAGTGTTTCGCCGTTATTGGCTTCGATATTGCCGGTCACGACGAGCGCCATGTCTACCCCATCGACACGGAACGGCCAGACGGGTTCGACCCGCCGGAAGTTGAAATTGAGGCAATTGTGCCGGTGCAGCTCCTCGGGCCGGGTCGGGGTACCACGCCGCGCGAGATAGTCGGGTGCCGCGACGATCACCCGCCGGCTCTCGCCGAGTTTTCTGGCGGTCAACAGGCTGTCGACCAGCGGCCCGAAGCGGATCGCGACGTCCGCCTGCCCCGCCGCAACGTCGACGATCGTGTCGGTCAACGCGATATCGACGAGGATGTGCGGATAGGCCTCGGCAAAATCGCCGAGCAGCGGGACGACGCACAACCGCCCGTGTGACAGAGCGGCACTGATCCGCAGCCGTCCCCGGGGCGCGCCCTGATCGGCGATCTGCTGTTCGGCATCATCGAGGTCGGCGAGGATCCGTCGCGCCGTCTGGAGATAGGCCTGCCCCTCGGCCGTCGGGGTCAGCGCACGGGTAGACCGGAGGAGCAGCCGGACGCCGAGCCGAGCCTCGATCCGGTCGATCGCCCGCGCCACCGCGGACGGCGTCAGTCCGAGCACGCGGCCCGCCCCCGAGAAGCTTCCCTCGCGCATGACCACGGCGAAGATCTCGAGCGCACGGGCCCGATCCGCCCCCATTCCCGTCTTTGCGTTCAAGTCAAAGGTCCTTCGTCACATCGCCCCCTAATAACGCCCCGCGCGTTGCCCTATTTATGCCTCGAAATCGAAGCCGAGTTAAGTCGCGATCGGGATCATCGGGGCTGCAGATCCAGCCATGCCTGCCGCCCAATCGTCAGCGAGAGGGTTACGCCCGGCTAAGTCCGTCGACGGTCCGAACCGCCCAAGTCATCAGGAATACAGCGATGAAATTGAACCCCGGGCTTCTGGCCCTGTCCGTCGGTGCGTTCGGCATCGGCGTGACCGAATTCGCGCCGATGGGGCTGCTCCCCGTCATCGCCGGCGATCTCGGCGTTTCGATCCCGACCGCGGGCCTGCTCATCAGTGCCTATGCGCTCGGCGTCGTCATCGGCGCACCGCTGATGACACTGACGACCGGGCGCGTGCCGCGCCGGACGCTGCTGATCGTGCTGGCGGGCATCTTCACGATCGGCAACCTGCTCGCCGCAATGTCGACGGGGTACGGCATGCTGATGGCCGCGCGGATCCTGACGTCGTTCAACCACGGCGCGTTCTTCGGGGTCGGGGCGATCGTCGCCGCCAGCCTTGTGCCGCCCGAACGCCGGGCCGGTGCGGTCGCAGCGATGTTCATGGGGCTGACCATCGCCAATGTCGTCGGCGTCCCGCTCGCGACATGGGCGGGCGATCACCTCGGCTGGCGCGCGTCGTTCTGGGGTATTTCGGTGCTGGGCTTCGCGACGATGGCGGCGCTGCGGCTGACGCTTCCCGTGCTGCCCGCGCCGACCGGCACGGACCCGAAGGCCGAACTGCGCGTCCTCACGCGCGGGCCGGTGCTGGGTGCGCTTGGCCTGACGGTCGTCGGCGCCAGCGCAATGTTCACCGTCTTCACCTATATCACGCCGATCCTGCGCGAGGTGACGCAGGCGTCGCTCGGCTATGTCACCGCGATGCTGGTGACCTACGGCGTGGGGCTGACGGTCGGCAACTGGCTCGGCGGGCGGTTCGCCGATCGCTCGGTCGACCGGACGCTGATCGTGACGCTTGCGCTGCTGACCGCGATCCTGGTCGGCTTCGCCGTGCTGATGCCGTTCAAGGTGCCGACCGCGATCCTCATCTTCCTGTGGGGCGTCGCCAGCTTCGCGCTCGTCCCCCCGCTTCAGGTCCGCGTCATGCACGCCGCCGCCGACGCGCCGAACCTCGCTTCGGCGATGAACATCGGTGCGTTCAACCTGGGCAACGCGATCGGCGCGGCGGTTGGCGGCGGCGTCATCGCGGCAGGCCTCGGCTATCCGGTCGTCGCGCTTGCGGGTGCCGGGGCGTCGGCACTCGGGCTGGTCGCGGTCCTGATCAGCGTCCGGCGCCGCGCGACAGCCCCCGCGCCGTCGACTATTTCCCTCGACTGTCGAGCGTCTGCGCCGGCAGATGCACGGTGACCGTCTGCGCAATGCTCACCGCCGAGTCGGCCAGCATGACCTGATAGTCGCCCTCCGCGATCTTCCACGTCGCGGTCGCCGTGTCGAAGGTCGCGAGCAGGCGCGGGTCGATCATCGTCGCCACCGACTGGCTCGCCCCTGGTGCCAGATCGACCTTCTTGAACGCGCCGAGCCGTTTGGGCGCTTCCCAGCCCGGCGCCGCGACATAGACCTGAGCGACGGTCTTGCCTGCGAGAGACCCGGTATTGCGGACTGCGAACGTCGCGGCGATGCCCTTCCCCTTTGCTTCGGCCTTCAGACCGTCGAGCGCGAACCGGGTATAAGACAGACCGTAGCCGAACGGGAACAACGGCTTGCGGCCGGTCTTGTCGAACCACTTGTAACCGATGGCGGCGCCTTCGATGTCGTAATTGCCCATCGGATGCGCGTCGCGGTCGAGCTTCGGGTCGCCTTCCAGAACCGGGCGCGGCAGTTGCGACAGCGACGCGGGGAAGGTCGCAGGAAGGCGACCCGACGGATTGACCTCGCCGGTCAGGATGCGCGCGATCGCCTCGCCGCCCGCCGTGCCCGGATACCAGGCCTCGATCACCGCGCCGACCTTCGACAGCCACGGCATCACGACCGGCCCGCCCGTCTCGAGAACCACGACGGTCTTGCGGTTGGCGCGGGCGACCGCGTCGATCAGCGCATTCTGCGCATCGGGCAACGCCAGGTCGGGGACGTCGATCGACTCGCCCGTCCACTGTTCGCCAAAGACGATCACGATATCGGCCTTGCGCGCCGCAGCCGCAGCCGCGCGCGGATCCTTGCCGTCGAGATAGGTGACGCGGGCACCGGTGCGGGCTTGCAGCGCGGTCATGGGCGACGATGCGTGATAGGTCTTGGGGCCGGGAAAGCCCTTGTTGAACTCGTCCGGCACGATCAGGCCGCTGGTCGGCGCGTTGGGCGAATAGACCTGCGACGATCCACCGCCCGACAACACCCCGACATCGGCATGCGCACCGATGAGCAGGATCGACTTCGCCGTTTTCGCCAGGGGCAGCAGATTGGCATCGTTCTTCAGCAGGACGATGCCCTCCTCGGCATCGCTGCGCGTGACCGTCGCGTGTGCGGCATAGTCGATCGTCGCCGCACGATCGCCGCGGACCGGCGTGTCGAATGCGCCCACCGAGAACATCCCCCACAGCACGCGCCGAGCCATGTCATCGGCACGCGCCGTGCTGACATGGCCGTTATTGACCGCCTCGCGCAGCGCTTCGGAGAAATAGGGCGACCGATCGAACGCCCAGCCCGACTGCTGGTCGAGCCCGGCATTGGCGGCTTCCGTCGTCGAATGGGCGGCCCCCCAGTCCGACATCACATAGCCTTTGAACCCCCAGTCCTTCTTCAGCACCGTGTTCAGCAGCCAGTCGTTCTCGCACGCATAATGACCGTTGACGCGGTTGTACGAGCACATCACCGAACCGGGCTTGCCGATCTCGTTGGCGATCTGGAACGCCAGCAGATCCGACTGGCGCGCCGCCTGTTCGCCGATGCGGTGATCGATCGTGAAGCGGTTGGTTTCCTGCCCGTTGAACGCGTAATGCTTCATCGTCGAGACGACATGCTCGGACTGGATTCCCTTGATCGCATGCCCCGTCATGACGCCCGCGAGCAGCGGGTCCTCGCCGCCATATTCGAAATTGCGGCCGTTACGGGGTTCGCGCAGCAGGTTCATGCCGCCCGCCAGTTGCACGTTGAAGCCCGACAGGAACGCCTCGTTGCCGATCATCGCGCCACCGGCTTCGGCGAGCGCCGGGTTCCACGTCGCCGCGGTCAATATTCCCGATGGTAACGACGTCCGCAGCCGCGGGGTGGCGCTGCGCTGGCTGGCGACACCGACCCCCGCATCGGTCTGCCACTGGCTCGGGATACCCAGCCGCGCGATGCCCGGAACGATCCCCGCGGATCCCGGCAAGCCGTCCTTCGGGAACTCCCAGTTCTTGGTCGGCGTCTTGAGCCAGGCGGCATCGGTCGAGAAATAGCCGAAGGTCAGCTGCAGCTTCTCGTCGAGCGTCATCTCCTTGAGGATGAGATCGGCGCGGACGGACGGATCGAGACCCGTATCCATCCACGGCCGCGCGACAGGCGCATCGGTCTTCGCCGCCGCCGCCGTGGGCGCGTTGTTCGTCGTTTGCGCCAGCGCGGGCGAAACCCCGATTACACCGACCAGCACCGCGCTGCGCAGCAAGACGTTCAGGAGCGATCGGGTACCGCGCGTCATCATCACATTTCTCTCTCTACATGCCGTCTCTAGACGGGCGGCGCATGCCGTCCCGCCTAGTCTCGTTTCGCCCGATCTAGCCCGGCATTCGTCGCGGCGTCCAGATGTCCGCCGCGACTGTTCAGGCCCGAAGGGATTTCGCGTCCGTGCCCCCTCGCGCGGCCATCAACGCGGGCGCTGCACCGTGATCGCCTTGCCCGCATAGGTCACCGTCGCATCGGCGGTATCGGCGTCGGTCACCGGCTTGCCGGGCGTGATCCAGCGCACGTTGATCGTGCGGGACGTCGCCATGCCCTTGAAGCCCTTGCCCTCGCGCGCACCGAGCGACAGCGTGCCCGCTGCATCGTCATACCGCATCGGAATGCGCGCAAACGCACCGCCGCGATATTGCTCGCTGCGACCGTCATCCTCGTACAGGCTGAACTGCCCGTTGGCGCCGGTATAGACGGTCACCGTCACGGGTGCGTCGGGCAGGTCATCGACATGCTGGCGGACAGGCCCCATCGGCACGATCGCCCCCGCCTTCACGAACAGCGGCATGCGTGTGTAGAGCGCGGGCGCGTCAATCGTCTGGCCGCCGCGATACGTCTGCCCGGACTGGAAATCATACCAGAGCGTCGCCGCACCCGGCAGATAGACCGGGCGCGACCGTGCCTTGTAGTCGGTGACCGGCGCGACCAGAAACGCATGGCCGAACATATACTGGTCGTTGATCCGGCGCGCCTTCACGTCGTCGGGATAATCCATCACCATGCCCCGCATGATGCTGCCGTCCTTGAACCACGTCTCCGCAGCGAGCGTGTAGATATACGGCATCAGACGATAGCGAAGCTGATCATACCAGAGCATCGAGGCGCGCATCGGCGTGCCCTCGGGCGCGATCTCGTAAATCTCGCGGTACGGGCTCTCGCCATGGCTGCGGAACAACGGGCTGAACGCACCGAACTGGAACCAGCGCAGGTTGAGCTCGCGCCACTCATCGAGATCGGCCGGCTTGGGCGTCTTGCTCGCATAGCGGTCCTCGAGCGCGAAGCCGCCGATATCGTGCGTCCAGTTGGGAATGCCCGACATCGACGCATTGACGCCCGCGGACACCTGCGCGCGCAGGTCATACCAGCGGCTGGCGACATCGCCCGACCAGATCGCGGCCCCCTCGCGCTGCAGTCCGCCAAAGCCCGAGCGGGTCAGGATGAACGGCCGGACATCGGGCTTGTACTGGCGCCAGCCGTCATAGACCGCGCCGACATGGACCAGCGGGAAGCTGTTGAAGAATTCCTCCGCCGGCCCGCGCGCGGTCGGGCCCATCGCGGCAATCCGCTC
>Ga0265798_10007447_pt1 | contig 14151 bp, 16 predicted proteins | sample P3T30metagenome_FD_192430 | JGI IMG/M metagenome (GOLD analysis project Ga0265798, IMG submission 192430) | Plant litter microbial communities from East Loma Ridge, Irvine, California - P3 T30 | ecosystem: Environmental > Terrestrial > Plant litter > Unclassified | place: USA: California...
ATCTGACGCATTAAAACTGAAAACCCCGCTGCGTGGGCGGGGCTTTCAGTAATCTCACCGATTCAGAGCAGGCTCTGAATCAAGCGAAGCTTGCCGCCTGGCTGTTTGGGATCAGGTCCAGGTTCTCGTCGCTCTGGGCGCTGACACGCTGATACAGCTGCGCGTCGGTTTCCAGAATCTTCTCCCGAGCCGGGAAGATCTCATTCAGCTTGGCGGCCCATTCGGTACGAGCCTTTTCAGGGAAGCAGCGTTCGATCAGGTCGAGCATGATCGAAACGGTGACCGAGGCACCCGGGGATGCGCCCAGCAGCGCTGCAAGGGAACCGTCCTTGGCCGAGACCAGTTCGGTACCGAATTGCAGAACGCCGCCTTTCTTCGGGTCCTTTTTGATGATCTGCACACGCTGACCGGCCACTTCAAGGCGCCAGTCTTCGGCTTTCGCTTCGGGGTAGAAGCGGCGCAGGGCATCCAGACGCTGTTCCATGGACTGCCGCACTTCACTGATCAGGTACTTGGTCAGGTCCATGTTGTCACGGGCTACGGCCAGCATCGGTGCGATGTTGGCGGCGCGGATCGACAGCGGCAGGTCCATGAGCGAACCGTGCTTGAGGAACTTGGTGGTGAAACCGGCGTACGGGCCGAACAGCAGGGAGGTCTTGCCGTCGACGACGCGGGTGTCCAGGTGTGGAACCGACATCGGCGGGGAACCCACCGCCGCCTGGCTGTACACCTTGGCCTGGTGATGCTTGACCACTTCAGGGTTGTCGCAGCGCAGCCACTGGCCGCTGACCGGGAAGCCGCCGAAGCCTTTGCCTTCTTCGATGCCCGACATCTGCAGCAGCGGCAAGGCCGCGCCACCGGCGCCGAGGAACACAAATTTGGCGTCGATTTCGCGGGTGCCACCGCTGTTGACGTCCTTGATGGTCACGCTCCAGCCATCGCCTTTACGGCTCAGGCCTGTGACGCGCTTGCAATACTTGACCTGCGCATCGGGTGCGCTGGACAGGTGTTTGAGCAATTGATTGGTGAGGTTGCCGAAGTTCACGTCGGTGCCGTGCATGACGCGCGTGGCGGCGATCGGCTCATCAGCCGGACGGCCAGGCATCATCAGCGGCATCCACTCGGCCAGCTTGGCCTTGTCTTCGGTGTATTCCATCAACGCGAAGGCGTGGTGCTTGCGCAGCGCCTCATAACGCTTTTTGAGGTACGCCATGCCTTTCTCGCCCTGCACGAAGCTCAGGTGCGGCACCGGCGTGATGAACGAGCGCGAGGAACCGAAGGTGCCTTTGCGAGCCAGATAGCTCCAGAACTGCTTTGAGACTTCGAACTGAGTGTTGATATGAATCGCTTTTTTGATGTCAATGGAGCCATCGGCCATTTCCGGCGTGTAGTTCAGCTCGCACAGGCCTGCATGGCCGGTGCCGGCGTTGTTCCATGGGTTGGAACTCTCTGCGGCACCGGAATCCATCAGTTCAACAACCTCAAGCTTGAGGCTTGGGTCGAGCTCCTTGAGCAGCACTGCGAGGGTGGCACTCATGATGCCTGCCCCCACCAGTACCACATCGACTGCTTCGTTATGCGCCATTAACGCGTCTCCAAAATCTGCAGCACCAAATTGACGGCATGGACCCCGAGGTCAGTTGCCGGTTGCGGGCGGCGCGGGATTCGCGCAATGCGTCGTACAACCCGGCCGGGATCGCATGTCCGATTCTTCGCAATTTTTTGCATCTTCAGCGGACGCCACCGCAGGGCCTGGTCGATGCTTTTGTAGTGCAAGCATGAACGCATTTTTCGGCCCGAACAGCCATTCGACTATCGTCAAGACGTCCGGTTATGCAACCAAATCCGTAGTGGACAGGCTTCAGACTCCGGTTGTAGAGGCTGTGCTGCAGTCGGTCCTTTGCAAGGGGGCTGGGTCAGACGCTAATGGTGCATGTACAAACGCGTAACTATTCATTTGCTCGCCACACTCTTGTGAAGTTGTGAAAACCCGTTTTTTTCGCGCTCTTTTGGAGACGCAAACCTCAAAAAGGGCTGCGCGATGGCAGCTCTGGCAGATCAGGTTCATACCCAGTGTGGGCATTGGCGTGCGCAAAAGGTTCGAGTGAATCGACGTTTTTGCGCCTGCACAGCGGACACACCGGGCTGCACATGTCTGTGTGGAAGGCTCTCTGTGGGCGATACGGAGGAGTCGATACGCGGTATCAACGATGCTGCGAGGCCCGATCAGGAGACGTCCTTATAATCGGGGGGAGATTATAGCGATGAAACGCGCAGAATTGATCCAGAAAAAATGACTTTTATTCGCCGTTCGGTCAGATGCTGAGCAATTGCCGGGCGGTAATCGCACGCGCGCGGGGACTGACGCGGGCGCTGGCAGGCAGAGGCTGGTGCAGCCAGCTCAGATTGGCTTCGGTTATTTCCACCCAGTCATGACCCTGAGGCGCCACGGCGCAGTGCTTGAACGAAACGCAGATGCCGTATTTGTCCAGCCGGGCGTAGTGGCGATAACGGCGACGAAGCGAGAACAGAGACCAGAGCAAGTCCATGGGAAGACTCCTTGATGTGGAAAGCGCTGTTGGGCCTTTGATAAAAGTATGCCGTAGGGCCATGACATCCCCGTGACGTGTACATTGCGTAATGGTGTCGCCGCGTATCTTTTGGCTGTCACGAAGAACGAGGGGGCGAGGAACCGGTGCGATGGCACTTTGTCGTATCTTTACGCTAGTGAGCGACCTTGCGAGGTCGCTATACTGCGGCACAATTTGTGCCTTGGCCCATGGAGAAATGAGCATGTTGCGTCGCGTTTTGTTCGGTTTGCTTGCTGTAGGCAGTCTGACACTGGTCGGGTGTGCTCACAGCCCGCAGTCGCTTAGCCCACAACCCAAGTTGAACAGCCAGCTGGCGCCTGTCGGGCATGGTCAGCAAGTGGTAGTTCGGGTTGTCGACGGTCGCCAGTCGCAGACCCTTGGCACCCGCGGTGGGCTGTACCCTGAAACCAGTTCGATTACGGTCAACAGCCAGCAAGTGGTTCCGCAGCTCCAGGCGCAGGCCGAAGCTGCCGTCCGCCTGCTGGGCTTCACGCCGGTTCAGGGCGGCAACGGCCCACAGCTGACCATTACCCTGGCTGACCTCAAGTATCAGTCGCCCAAAGAAGGCCTGTACGTGACTGAAGCGAACATCAGTTCGACCTTCCGCGCCGACGTGCAGAACAACGGTCACAGCTACAGCGGTCGTTACGCAGCGTCGCTGGACCAGCGTTTCGGTATGGCGCCAAACGAAGAAACGAACACCAAACTGATCAGCGACGTGCTCAGCGACGCGCTGACCCGTCTGTTCCAGGATCAGACAATCGGCCGCCTGCTGGGTCAGTAACCCGTCAGGCTGTACAAAAAAGCCCCCGGTTTCGTGAGAAGCCGGGGGCTTTTTGTTGGGACTCGGATTACGCCGCCTGGTAGAAATCCAGAAAGCTGTAACCCGTTTCCAGGTCCATCTCGGGCAGGTCGTTATGTGCGTGGCCACCCAGTGCGCAGTAGACCAGCCAATGCCTGTCCTGAACGTTGAAGGCCAGCGCGTCGATGAGCGCTTCCTGTTCGTCACTTGGGGCGATGAGGTAAAGGCGGTCCTGATTGTGGGCGTGCAGCATGACGCTCTCCGTTTTCGGGTGGTCGAGTTGAGGTGCTACACAGTGAACGGTTCAGGTGACGTTAAGGTGACACGCAGTACCTTGATGGCCAGACCCAAACCGAATTCGCGGCGCCCGGATCTGGCGTCATCGAGGTTCCATGTCACTCCTTCAACAGTCTCCCGGAATGATCCTCAACGCCCTTGCGCTACTTGCTGCCGGGCCGGGAATCTGGCTGTTGCACACCACGCGCAACCTCGAGCAGCGTGAAACCACGCATCTGCACAAACTCACCGAGCAAGCGCCCATCGACGAGCCCATGCACCTGATGGACGTTCCCACCCTGCGCATGATCCGCCTGAGTTATCGCCTCGGCGCGGCATGCCTGGGGTTTGCCTTGCTGTTGTCGTGGGTAAGTACGAAGCTTTGAGAGGAGGGTGCTGAGTCAGGCCGTCACGCGCCAATGTGGAAGTGAGCTTGCCCACGAAGACTGAGTTTCATCCGCTGAGGATGTATCACATGTACGGGCGCTTCGTGAGCAAGCTCACTCCCACAGGTTCCGGGTTTACCGACCTGCATCACGCATAAAAAACGGCGCCTTGAGAGCGCCGTTCTGGTTGGAGGACTTAAAGCGGCAGTCCCGCCTTGACCCGATACTGATTGCGCACCGGCGTCGCGTATTGCAGCACCAGATACGGGCGGTACTCTTCGGCGCAGCCCTCCAGACGGCGTTGCCATTCTTCTTTCGCACGCTCCAGCTCGTCGGCCGGGAAGATCTTCGCAGCGGCCGGGACGTTCAGGCTCGGATCGGCATCGGCCCATTGCGCGTACGCCAGATAATGCACCGGGAACAGGCGATAGCCGCCGAGGATCTGCCGGTCCATTTCGATCGCCAGTTGCTTGGTGTCGTCGAACAGCTCGGTAATCGGCGGCGCGAAGTTGACGTGGACGCGGCCTTTATAGCCGGTAATGCCCAGCGCGATGCTCACATCGTCCTCGCCCGGTGCCTTGGTGTAGCTGCCGGTGGTCGCGCGGATATAGAGCTCGCGGGCCTTCGCCTGATCGCACGGATCGTACTCGTAGCTGATCGAGACCGGCGTCAGGTTCAGCGACTGAATGACTTCGCCAAACGGCTCGTCCTTACGACTCATGTGGAACATCTTGAGGATCGCCGACTCGGTGCGGTCGTCGCCATCTTTGGCGCGACCTTCGGCCTGTGCGATCCAGATCGACTGGCAGTCGTTGCGAATCGAGTGATTGATGTAGGCCGACAGCAACTGGTACGCCGCCATCTTTTCGCGGCGCCCGGTGATGGAACGATGCACGATGAAGCTCTTGTTCAGGCGCATCAGGTCGCTGACGAACGGCTTCTGCAGCAGGTTGTCGCCGATGGCGATGCGCGGCGTTGGCAAGCCGGCGTGATAAACGGCGTAGTTGACGAACGCCGGGTCCATCACGATATCCCGGTGGTTAGCCAGAAACAGGTAAGCCACGCCGGATTTGAACTGCTCCACGCCGGTGTAGGTCACACCATCGGTGGCACGTTCGATTGTGTGATCGACATAATGCTCGACCTTGTCCTGCAAGGCGGCCACGGTGTCGATGCCGGCAAACTGACGGCGCAGCTTGCGCGCGATGGCAGGCTGAAGGATCCAGCCGAGGGAACCGGCCAGACGTGGAAAACGGAAATGCGTGAGGATCGCGAGGAACGCCTTGTCACCCAGTAGCCGGTTGAGTACGGCTTTTACTTCGGTGTCGTCGTACGGTCGGATGGCATCGAATTCGCCCATCATGCTCTCTTGTTGGAAACGGCTAGGGTAAAGGTAGGTCGAGTCCGGTTTTATGCCCGGATGTTGAGAAATAAAGCTCGGCCTGCAAACAAGTCGGCGATTATACGCAAAACTGCTCTCGGAGACTGTGATGCACGAAATACAACCTGCAGCGCCTTACGAGTGCCCTTATTGCGGCGAACCCGGAGAAACGGTCCTGGACTTGTCGGAAGGCGATAACAAGTTCATCGAAGATTGCCATGTGTGCTGCCGTCCCATCGAATTTCATCTGCAAACCGATGGCGAACAATGGGATCTGGAAGTCCGTGCCGAGAACGACTGATGCGCAAAATCTATGAACCGGAAAACATGATGGAAGGCGAGTTGTTACAGTCGATGCTCGCCAGCGAAGGCATCGAGTCGCACATCACCGGACGCCACTTGCTGGGCGGGATCGGTGAGTTGCCGGTGTTCGGCCTTCTGGGGTTGGCGGTGCAGGATGATGAGGCCGATCGGGCACGCCAGTTGATCACTGAGTACAATGGCGCCTTTCCGTTGTCGGGCGATGAACCTGACAGCTATCCCGATGTGTTGTTGTGCTGAGGCTTGTCCTGCGCGGCTTCATTCGCTTTTCAGAAGAGTTGCCCTGAGCCCATGTGTGGACGTTATGCCCTGTTTCGTTGGACGCCTGCGTTTGCGGCCTTGCCCGGGTTTCCGGCGGACCAGCAGGCGCAGTGGAATATTTCACCGCACGATTCGGTGTTGATGGTCCGGGCGAACGAGGAGGCCGAGGCCGGGCGTGAAGTGGCCAGAGCGCGCTGGGGGCTGACTCCGCCGTGGCTGACCGACCTGTCGCGAACGCCTGCCCACGCGCGGGCGGAAACCCTGGCCGAACAACCGATGTTCCGTCAGGCATTTCGTGAGCGGCGCTGTCTGCTCCCCGCCAACGGTTTCTACGAATGGCGCGGTACGGTGCGCAAGCGGCCGTTCTGGCTGACGCCTGCTGAGGGCTCGACACTGTATTTCGCGGCGATCTGGGAAGCTTACCCGGTGCAAGAGCACGTCTATCTGAGCGTGGCGGTGGTGACGCAATCGGCGATGAATCAGCGCAGGCCGCTGATTCTCGATGCAGAAGGGCAGGCTGCCTGGCTTGACCCTGACAGCTCGCTGGTGACGTTGCAGTCGTTGCTCGCCGCACCGCAGAGGCAGTTGCGAGAGCGCCCCTTGGCCAATCTGGTGAACGATCCGAAGCTTAATGCGCCGGAATGCCTGACGCCGCTGTAGCTTCGGCAGGTCCCCCGCGATCCTCGATGACTAAAACAGACCCTCTGTGGGAGCGAATTCATTCGCGAATCGATTCTTCAGGCGATGCATCTCCATCGGCTGCACTGACGTATCGCGAATGAATTCGCTCCCACAGGGTTATCGTTGCCCATTTGATCGTACCCACGCTCCGCGTGGGCCTGCAGTTTCTGACGCTATGCGTCTACTGGATCTGTGGTGCATCTCATATCGGTGGGCCGGCTCCCACTCAGAAAGCTGGCGCCCTACTGAAGCTCATCAAACCCTGAACTGATTGATCAACCGGCGCTGCTGCTCTGCCAGTTTGGTCAGCTCGGCGCTCGCCTGGCTCGACTCATCCGCGCCACCGGCCACTTCGTTCGCCACCTGACCGATATTGATCACGTTGCGGTTGATGTCGTCGGCGACCGCGCTTTGCTCTTCCGCCGCGCTGGCGATCTGGTTGTTCATGTCGTTGATCACCGACACGGCCTTGGTAATGCTTTCCAGGGCCTGTGCGGCCTCGGCGGCATGACCCACGCTTTCGTCGGTCTTGCTTTGGCTGTCTTCCATAACCTTGACCACCTGCCGCGTGCCGCTTTGCAGCTGTTGGATCATGGTCTGGATTTCTTCGGTCGCTTGCTGCGTCTTCTGCGCCAGATTGCGTACTTCATCGGCCACCACCGCAAACCCGCGTCCCTGCTCACCGGCACGAGCTGCCTCAATCGCTGCGTTCAACGCCAGCAGGTTGGTCTGCTCGGCGATCCCGCGAATGGCCGTGAGAATCGCGTTGATGTTTTCACTGTCCTTGGCCAGCGTCTGCACCACGCTCACTGCACGGCCGATTTCCACGGCCAGCTCGCTGATGGAGGCCGACGTGTTGTGGACGATACGCATGCCTTGGTTAGCGGCGTCGTCCGCATGGTTGGCGGCTTGTGCGGCCTGAGTCGCATTGCGCGCGACGTCTTGCGCAGTCGCGGTCATTTCGTGCACGGCGGTCGCGACCAGATCGATCTCGGCCATCTGTTTGTGTATGCCTTTGTTGGTGCGAATCGCAATGTCGGCGGTGTGCTCGGACGAGTCGCTGACCTTCTGCACCGACGTCACGACCTGGCTGATCATGACCTGAAGCTTGCCCAGAAAGGTGTTGAAACCGCTGGCGATCGAGCCCAGCTCGTCGGCGCGATCGCTGCTCAGGCGGCGCGTCAGATCCCCTTCGCCTTTGGCGATGTCGTCGAGCATCGCAACCATCTGCTTCAGGGGACGGGCGATGCCCCGGCCGACGAACCAGACGATCAGCAGGCCCAGCGCGGCGATCAACAAGCCAACCACGGTCATCCCGAAAATATCGGTGTCGCGCTGATGCGCCAGGTCACTTTGCAGCTTCTGCAGGTCCGCCATCACCGCGCTGACCGGCATGCGAATCATCAGGGTCCAGCGCGCGTCGGTATTGCCGATGCCAAAGGGCAGGTACAGCTCAATGTGGCCGTGCTCCTTGTCGATGTCGTAACGAACCTCCCCTTTGGTCAGGTTGGTGAGGTTGGCGACTTCATTGGCGTCGAAGATCTCGCTGGCTTTTTCGCCGAGTTTGCTGGTGTCCTTGGTGTAGGCCACCAATCGGCCATTGGTGCCGATCAGCGCCAGGTCGCCGGCGCCGTCATAAAGCTTTTTGTCCGCGTTTTCGAGCATGTCCTGAATGAAGTTCACCGACAGGTCGGCCCCCACGATGCCCTGGAACTGTCCGTCCAGCATGATCGGCTCAATGAACGAAGACAGCATGACCATCTTGCCGCCGACCTGATAAGGCGCCGGGTCAATCACACACGGTTTGCGGGTTTCCCGAGAGCACAGGTAGTACTCGCTGGACCGAATGCCCGTGGACAGGAGTTTCTGGTCTTCCAGGCTCGCCAGCTTTTCCAGATTGAAGGTGCCGTCAGGTTTGCGGTACCACCAAGCCATGAACCGGCCGTCCTTGGGATCCACGCCCGTGATCGGCGCCTCGCTGTAGGCGGCGTCGTTGTGGTCGAGCGCGTTACGTTCCCAACCGATGTAGGCACCCAGAATTTTCGGGTTCAGCACGACCGTTTCATGCAACACATTGAGCAACTGCTCACGGCTGACCTTCAACAGCGGTTCGCCTTTGGCGTCCTTCATGCCGATGACGGCGTTGGTCGTGGCCAGTCCTGCGGCCGTGTTGAGCGGCGCTTCCAGTTCGCGCTGAATGTCGCTGGCTTGCGTTCGGGCAATGGCCGACAGGCGCTGTTCGATGGCTTGCTCGAATTGTGCACGGGTGCGTTGCTCCACCAGCGCTTGCGTGCGGGCGCCTGAAAAGAGCGCATAAAGAACGAGGGCTATTACGACGCTAAGCACAATGGCGCCGGCCAGTGCGGCTACTGAAAACTGGATCGACTTGAACTTCATAGGAACTCCGGACGTGGAATTACGCCTGAATGAGGTATCGCCTCAACCTGGTCTTCCATGAGATGAATCCGACGAAATCGCCGTTTTTGGTGCCTATGGGTCGCTTTTGGACAGGTTGGCTGGACGGCCCGGATTTGAAGGCGTTCATGAGTCCCGAAAGAGAGAAAAATTGTGTTTTGAAGCTGTTACAGATGTGCGTTTTTTACAGGCCGATTTGCATGGCAAACGGCTGCTATCTGGCACTCGGCCGGCGTACCGCCTAGGATGAGCGCCTTGTTTCGAAGGAGATACACAATGCGTCAGACCTTTGCTCTTTGTGCCTTGAGCGCAGCGCTGCTGGTTGCAGGCTGTCAGGCCGTCAACACCACCAGCGGAGATTCGGTGGGTGTCGAGCGCAAGCAATACATGTTCAGCATGCTGTCGACCGATCAGGTCAACCAGATGTATGCCCAGTCCTATCAGCAGACGGTCACCGAGGCCACGTCCAAAGGCGTGCTGGACAAGAGCAGCGCCGAGGCCAAGCGCGTGCAGAATGTCGCCAACCGCCTGATCGCCCAGGCGCCGAAACTGCGTCCGGATGCGGCGCAGTGGCAATGGGAAGTGAACCTGATCAAAAGCGATGAGCTGAACGCCAATTGCGGCCCTGGCGGAAAAATCATCGTGTACACCGGGCTGATCGACACGCTGAAGCTCAGTGACGATGAGCTGGCAGCGGTGATGGGTCATGAAATCGCGCATGCCTTGCGCGAACACGGGCGTGAAGCCATGTCCAAGGCGTACGGCATTCAGATGGCGAAGCAGGGCGCAGGTTCGTTGCTGGGCTTGGGGCAGGACAGCCTTGCGCTGGCCGACACCGTGGTCAATTACAGCCTGACGCTGCCGAACAGCCGGGCCAACGAGAATGAAGCGGACCTGTTAGGTCTGGAATTGTCGGCACGTGCCGGTTACAACCCGAATGCCGCGATTACCCTTTGGCAGAAGATGGAAGCTCAAGCCGGGGCATCGCAGCCGGAGTTCATGAGCACTCACCCGGCTTCGGCGAACCGCATTGCCTCGTTACAGGCCGCCATTCCGAAGGCGATGCCTCTGTACGAGCAGGCGCCAAAGTCTTGAGCTAACACCGATCACTGTAGGAGCGCGCTTGCCTGCGATGCGATTCATCGGTCGATATCGATGTATCTGACCTGACGCTTTCGTCCGATGCGGCCCAGAGCAAGCTCGCTCCCACAGAGGTACGGCAGCGCGAATGTGGACGCCGGTGTTCAGCTCCGGCTTACACCCAGCCGCTGACCTGCATCGCCTTGTACACCGCAACAATCGCCAGGATGAAGAACGCACCGGCTGCCAGACGGCGAATCAGCGTCAGCGGCAGTTTTTCCGCTGCGAAGTTACCCGCCAGCACCACCGGCACGTTGGCCAGCAGCATGCCGAGCGTTGTGCCCAGGATCACCAGCCACAGGTAGGAGTATTGCGCCGCCAGCATCACTGTGGCGATCTGCGTCTTGTCACCGATTTCGGCGATGAAGAACGCAATCAGCGTGGTCATGAAAGGCCCGAACTTGCGCGCAGTGCTGGCTTCGTCGTCGTCCATTTTGTCCGGGACCAGCGTCCACAACGCGGTGGCGGTGAAGCTCGCGGCGAGGATCCAGTGCAACATGGCGTCGGAGAAGAAACTGCTGAACCAGGCACCCACGGCGCCAGCCGCAGCATGGTTGGCCAGCGTAGCCGCGACAATACCGGCGATGATCGGCCAAGGCTTGCGAAAGCGGGCTGCGAGGATAAGTGCGAGGAGTTGGGTCTTGTCACCGATTTCGGCCAGTGCAACGACCGCGGTAGGGACCAACAGGGATTCCAGCATCAGGATTTTCCTAAGGGGCGGGTCGACACGGCTATGACACGTACAACCTCCCCGCCCCGGGTCAGGATGTTCGTGTCATAGGTCTTGTCAAACCACCGATCCGTCTCAGCGGATCTGGGGTCGCACGCACCATGGTCTGAGGACCAAGTATGTTGATGCGCGCCGGACGAGCGTGGCGCTCGTGGGAGACTACTCCCCTAGGACGGAGCGGATTCTGCCTACACGAATCGTGTTCGGCAAGCGCTAATTTTCACGCACGTTTGGCACGGTAAATCCTGAAACCCTGACCTTCGGCCATGACGGCACATACGCCAAGGTGCTGCTCGATGATCGGCTGGTAGCGCAGGAAGCTGTTGGCAACCAGTCGAAGTTCGCCACCTTTTTTCAGGTGTTCGCGTGCTTTTCGCAGCAAGTTCTCCGTCGCGGCGTAGTCGGTGTGGACGCCGGTATGAAAGGGCGGATTGGTCAGAATGACGTCCAGATGGTGCGGCGCGGCGCCAATGCCGTCGCCGGTCAACACTTCCCCCTCAAGACCATTGGCAGTGAGCGTCAACCGGCTGCTGGCGGTGGCAAATGCGTCGACATCCAGCATCGTGACGTTCATGTTCGGGCTGCGACGTTTGACCGCCGCACCCAGCACGCCCGCACCGCATCCAAAATCCAGCAAATGACCGGTCGGTAAGCGATCAAGGTTCTCCAGCAGCAGCGCTGAGCCCCGGTCGAGCCGGCCGTGACTGAAAACGCCTGGCAGGCTGATCACTTTCAAAGGGCCGCCTTCCATCTCAATCTCGAAGTGTTTGGCCAGGCTGTTCAGCTCGACTGGCTGAGGCGCTTCTTCGACGGTGACTTGCCACAGCTGACAGTGGCGGGCGCTGTCCAGTTTGCGCGCGCGGCCGAATTGGCTCAGTTGACGCGCGGCTGCTTCGATGCCTGCGCGTTTTTCGCCCACCAGAAACAGCTCGCGGCCCTGCAAGCGAGAGGCGAGGGCGTTAAGCAGGTAGTCGGTGAGGTCTTTGGCCTTGGGCAGAAACAGCACGGCGGCGTCGAACGCTTCAACCGGCGCCTCGGTGCCGAAGTGAGTGCGACCGGCGAAGCGTGCGTCCAGCGCTGCAAAGTCTCCCGCATGCCAGCTCCACCCTCGAGCGTTGGGCAGCGTGTTCAGCAGGTCGTCGGCAGGCAGGCCGGTCAGCAGCAGAGAGCCCTGAAACAAATCGGCCTGACGGAGTAACACTTCACTGCGCGGGTCCATCTTCGGCTCCTGGAAAAAAGGGCGAAGTTTATCAGGAGTAGAGCACTTTTTACCTGCAGGAGCGCGCTTGCCGCGATTGTGGAGTGTCAGCTCATACGAATGACACTGACAAATCCCATCGTCCAATGCGGCCCGGACCAAGCGCGCTCGCGCACGATCAACGCCTCAGCTCACAACCCGAATCGGCTTGCCCGCATAAAACGCCAGCGCATTCTCATTCACCTGGCCAACGATGCGCTGCCGTGCTTCCTGGCTGCCCCACGCGCTGTGCGGGGTGATGATCAGGCGAGGGATGTCGCCCGAAAGCAGTGGGTTGCCATTGACCGGAGGCTCGACGGTCAGCACGTCGGTCGCAGCGCCGGCGAGGTGGCCGTTGCGCAGGGCATCCGCCAGTGCCTGCTCATTGATCAAACCACCACGAGCGGTGTTGACGATGAACGCGTTCGGCTTCATCAGGCTCAGTTCGTGAGCGCCGATCATGTCGCGGGTATGTTCGTTGAGCGGGCAGTGGAACGTCAGCGCGTCCACTTGCGGCAACAGTTCATGCAGTGGCAATCGATCGGGGCGAGCGGGGCGGCCGGGGATCTGGCCCAGCAGAACCCGCATGCCGAAGGCTTCGGCGAGCTTCGCCACCGCTCCACCCAGTTCGCCATGCCCTAGAAGGCCCAACGTCTTGCCTTCCAGCTCCACAATGGGGAAATCCAGCAGACAAAACTGCCGGGATTTCTGCCACATGCCTTGATGAATGGCTTGCTGATAGTCCGGGAGTCGCGTAGCCATCGCCAACAGCAACATCAGGGTGTGCTGCGCCACCGAAGGCGTGCCATATCCCTGGCAGTTGCTCACCACGACGCCGTGCTTGCGGGCCGCCTCAAGGTCAACATTATTGACCCCGGTCGCTGTGACCAGAATGAGCTTGAGGTCAGGGCATGCAGCGATCGACTCCGCATCGATCATGACCTTGTTGGAAATCGCTACCTGCGCGCCCTGCAATCTTTCAGTGACCTGGCCCGCGGTAGAGCTGGAGTGCAGGATCAGTTCGCTGAAGGTTTCACGCCAGGGGGCAAGGTCCAGATCGCCGAGGTCCAGCGAGGTGTGATCCAGGAAAACTGCTCTGCTTTGACTCGACATCAGCTGTACCTTTTGCTCGGTGAGTGGGAGGCGTAAGGTAGCGAGCCTACCAGAGCCTGCCGCTCACAAAAACGCCTGGAGTCCCACATGTACTGGACGGAATTTCTCACCGTTGCCCTTATTCATCTGCTGGCGGTCGCCAGCCCCGGCCCCGACTTTGCCGTTGTGGTACGTGAGAGCGTAACCCATGGCCGCAAGGCCGGCACTTACACCGCCATGGGTGTGGGCACGGCGATTTTTCTGCACGTTGGTTATTCGCTGCTGGGGATCGGTCTGATCGTTTCGCAATCCATCGTGCTGTTCAACGCCTTGAAATGGGCGGCGGCTGCCTACCTGTTGTATATCGGCATCAAGGCCTTGCGCGCCAAACCGGCCAGTGCCTCGGATGCACCTGTGGACATCGCCAAAGGTGAGCGCACGGCGCGTGGTGCCTTTACTGCGGGTTTCGTGACCAATGGCTTGAATCCCAAGGCCACATTGTTTTTCCTGTCGTTGTTTACTGTCGTGATCAATCCGCACACACCGATGCTGGTCCAAGCGGGTTACGGGGTTTATCTGGCAGTGGCGACCGGCGTCTGGTTCTGCCTGGTGGCGCGTCTGTTCAGCCAGCCACGGGTGCGCGCAGGCTTCGCCCGTATGGGGCATTGGTTTGATCGCGCCATGGGTGGGGTTCTGGTGGCCTTGGGCGTGAAGCTCGCGTTTACCCAGGCCAGCTGAATGACCCCACTTCGAGATTCACACAGTCCTGTGGGAGTGAGCTTGCTCACGAAGAGGCCCGTGGTTTCGCTACATGGTCAGTGTCTGAGATTCAGGTTCG
>Ga0265798_10007449_pt1 | contig 14148 bp, 16 predicted proteins | sample P3T30metagenome_FD_192430 | JGI IMG/M metagenome (GOLD analysis project Ga0265798, IMG submission 192430) | Plant litter microbial communities from East Loma Ridge, Irvine, California - P3 T30 | ecosystem: Environmental > Terrestrial > Plant litter > Unclassified | place: USA: California...
TCTTCCTTTCGCTCCTCCATCTTCTTCTTGCCCAGCAAACTGCTTCCAAGATCCAACTTCTCGAAAGGCAGAGGACCACTGAAGCCATGGTTTTTCGCGACAGCGGTTGGCTTCGGCTGTTCGTGCACTGCAGGTTTGGGGTGTGCCTTTGGCTGCACATTGTTGAACTTCGGGCCTGGCGGCGTGGTCCTTCGTTTGCCTCGTCTACTCTCGGCAAGCGCTGCTTGGAAATCCATAGCTTCGTCTTCACTCTCGCTCTTTTCGTCATCGCTCCTCGGCGCTGGCACTCCGAAAGAGGTGACTTCGTGCGACTCGGGTGCTAGTTCAAAAGCACGTCTGTTGACGATATTTGCGATCGATCGGCCACTACCCTTGGGTACGGGTCTGGCTTCTTCGACGGCGGATTGGTGGAAGACCTCAAGCATGTCATCTTCGTCTTCGGAGGGGACTTGGTTTTGCTCAGTTGTGCCTTCGTCATCTTTCTGCATGGACATGGCGATGGCGCGGTTTAGCTCTTCGTCTTCGTCTGCTTGGCTGCCTTCGCCGAACAACTCTTGATTGTTGTTCTGATCGTCCAACTCATCACCCTGCTCGGTGGCATGGTCGGCGACGAACAAAGAGTTGGAATCCTCTCGCATAGGCTGCTTAGACTTGCGCTGCGTTCCTTGCCGTCGTGACCTGTAGAAAGCTTGTCGTTGCTTCGTGGTAGTGTCACTGAGCCGTTCCTCTATCCTCGGTTGCTTGGGTAGACGGTTCAAACCCTCGACAGGCACATCTTCGAATTCGTCTTCCTCTTCCGATTCTTCCTTGAAAACGGGGTCGGGCTTGTCAATGTCGATGGCTTCTTTCTCAGACGTTCCTTCATTGCTGACCACGCCTAAAGCCCAGCCGCCATCCACACCGTCGTTCTTGACCAGGACGTACTCTCTGCCTTTCTCGCCAGAGACTCTCCCAATCCCTGCACCAAAGGACATGTCATCTCCGCCGTTAATGTTCATCAGACGCTGCGTCAGCTCGTTCCTCTCCGTGACACGCTCGATCTGAAACTTGGAGAAAGCCATCCGATCAGGGAACATGGTGTCGAGCTGCTCTTTCGAGTGACCCATCCGCAGACGACTCCTTAGACGCGCCGCGTTCAAGATATTGTAACGATCGGAAGCCGGCAGAGACGTAAAGAAAGGCGAGTCGTAGTCAATCTTGGAGAAGTCATATACGTTGATATCCTCGCCGGTCTCGAACTGGCGCGCGTAGGCCTGCAGCTCCTCCACACTCATGATCCTCGGGTCGTTCTGCCCGCCCATCTCGTGCATCGAGACGTCCAGGTCCGGCAGGTGGTACTGGTCCGTCTTGCGGAACTTGCGGTTCTGCTGCCTTTCCTGCTGCGTCATCTGCAGCTCGTCCACGTACACCATGTCCTCGTCGCGTATTGCAGGTTCTTCCTCGACGAGCGCCGGCCGATCTCTCTGCTCTTTCCGCTTCTGCTCCTCCTGCTCAGCGCGCCTTTGCATCTGAACCGCGAGCAATTTGCCCGCCGTCCTCGCCGCATCATCCCGTCTACCCTCTCGCCTCTGCTTACGCGCGCGAATGACATTCCGCTTGAGCGCCGGGGCGCCGCCGTCAAAGACAAAGACGGGTTTGATGCCGTAGAAGAGGAGCTTGCAGATTCGGCGGAAGAATCCTACGACGTGGCTATTTCGCAGGGCGTTTCCTTCTTTATCTCGGACGGCTTTGAGGAATTGGTAGATCCAGATGGAGGCGTCGACGGCCAGGCGCTTGCGGTTTAATGTTTCGAGCTTGGTCGGGCGCGCGCATGGCTGGACGATGGACCAGAGGCCGGTGACACCCATGGTGTATTAGATAGCAGATGGGGTGAAGTTGGCTTTGTTGTATTGCGCTAGACTGCGCGATGGAGGTGGACGTCCATTCTATGCGTTACCTGTAAGTTGGTAGTGATCGTTGGTAGAGGCAGCAGTAGTGTCGCGTGGGATGCACTTCACAAATGTCGCGTCAATCATGACGCAAGCTGACCTCGCACAAGCCAGCTGCGAGATCTCAACCGATAATGATCGAAGTCAACCTGTTTCTTTCACATTTGAAACAGACACGAAAATATCTTGTCCATTGAGATCCGAGCTACACCACTGTCTGCCAGCCTGCTGCGAACAATTGAAACTCGTCTTGTCAGCATCGGTTTCGGTTTCTCGGCTCTGAATTCAAAGGCCAGAGGGCTATACAGGGTCTGTACTCTCGTCTGAGACCAGCAAGAATGAGCAGTATACCTCTTCGATTCAATGTGTATTTCACTGAGCGTCGCTGGTTACGTGAAGGTTGAGCATCATGAGGAGAGCCGAAATCCCGATGTTGAGATGCTAACTGTCCGATCGTCCGTTTGGCTAACGGTTACTCCTCTCTTGCAACGGTCACGGGAGCTTGATCAACCGAGATGGTTTATTGTTGAAGTTACTAGCCTCAGTGCTTGATATACTAGATGACCCTCGCCATGGCCTCCCCTCATTCTACTGTCGTTCGCGGTCATTGTGAATCCTCTTTCATCACCTGAGCACACAGACAATACAGCATACGGGAACTTCACTGCCAACATGTCCCCCAGCGACGTCAAAGCAAGTGCCGAAGCCTTCTGCCGCTCATACGGAGAAGCAATCGATCTCACCAACCAAGAAGGGGCCTCCGCAGAAGCAATAGCGACCGCCCTCGTGGGCCACTACTCGCCTAAGTACATATCGTTCAACCACGGCCACACAATCACAGCGAGCGACGACCCCAACTTCTGGCAAGCAGGCGTTGTAAAGTACCTACAAACATTCCAGAAGACTGGGCTGGGTTGGAAGATGAAGCTCCAAAACTACCGCGTGGAAGTCTTGAGCGGTTCGGCCGCCGCTTGCCATTTGACGTGGGAGATCTTACCCGCCAAAGGAGACGGTTGGAGCTGGACAAATCTTTATGGATGGAGGGATGGGGACATGACGAGCCCGAATGGTTCGAAAGGCGCTTTTGAGTATTCCGTTAGCGATAATGAGACTGAGGAGCTGCTGAAGAGGGTTCCGGGTTTCATGGAGCTGTACGCGTAGAGTATTGATGCGGCAGGCAGACAAAACATCCGGAACTGCATCGTACTGTATTTGCGTTTTGTTCAAGACCTTCGCATTCAGATCAGATCGCTTCACTCCACACCACTCCACCCACCAGATGATGAACATGACGAACATTTCAATCGCCGCCTCGTACGGTAGATGCCGATGCCTACTATACCGAACCGAGTCGGCTAATTCGATTGTGGAAAGCTTGTTTGCCGATGACCTCTGCCGACTTCACTTCATACATCCGATTTGTATGGACGATTTTGAGTTGCCGAAAGGGCAGTCCGAGCTCGTGGAGAAGCATGTCAGATCGCATGGATGCCATGCGCTCGCTCGCTACCGGGGAATGACTCTGTTATACTTTTCCCACTTCGGTGTCTGGTATAGCGAACCTCGGGGTAGTTTTGTCATTAGCGGGGTACAGGTCTTATGATGGAGGCCAAGTGATCATCAGGTAAGTCACTAAGTACATGTATAAAAGCATAGCTAAGCTATGTATGCTTGGTGTAACATGTGAAGCAGCTACCTACTGTATCGACGCAGTTGACTATTCGTCATGTTAGACCAGTCGACTTCCGCAACCATGAAGGCTGCCTTGCTCAGCCTGTTACTCTCCATCGACTCGGTCGTTGGAGCACAGCAAGTCTACCTAGGCACCAATGGCTCGACACCGCGACCGCAATGCTCCGATTGCAGCACCACCGGCGAGCCGCAATACACCTACACGCCTTTCGCCTATACCATGACCTCGACCGTGCGCTATGCTACCTCGAGACCCTCGCCGACCACCACCACAACCCATGCTCCTCCTCCGGAAAGCATGATTTCTCTAATCCCTTCGCAATCCTACACCACTTGGGGGAAATGGGACCCGAAGTCCAACGTGTCTGCGACTGATTCGGACAACCCGTATGGAAATGCAGCGTGGACGGCTCTTTGGGAATACGCCAATCCGCCCAACTTCACCCAAGACGCGGCCAGCGCTCTGTACAGCACTACAGTCCTAGCAACCCCAGTGCCGTCCTCGGAGTTGGTCCTACCTCCGAAAGACTACTTTGGCCCGACTGATTGCTACAACTTCCCACCTGGTTTTGAATTCGGTGTGGCCTCGAGTGCTAGTCAGATCGAGGGAGCTACGGCCGAAGAGGGCAAGTCGCCATCGTTGATGGACATCTTGGTTCAAGACAGTCGACCCAAAAGCTACGTCACCAATGAGCACTACTACACTTATCAGCAAGATATTGAGAGAGTCGCTGCTATGGGCGTCAAGCACTTCTCCTTCAGCATCGCGTGGACCAGAATCCTGCCGTTCGCTCATCCAGGCACGCCAGTCAACCAAGAAGGCATAGATCACTACAACGATGTGATCAACTTCATTCTCGACAAGGGCATGATCCCTGAGGTGACACTGCTTCACTTCGACACGCCATTACAGTACTTTGGTTCCAACTTGACGACCGCCCAAGACCGTCCTGAGATCGGCTACACCAACGGCGCATACCAAAACGAAACCTTTGTCGACGGCTTTGTGAACTATGCCAAGATTGTCATGGCCCACTACGCCGACCGCGTGCCCGTCTGGTACACCTTCAACGAGCCCCTCCTGTACTCCAAGAACGGTCAATCGATCTACAACGTCCTCCAAGCCCACGCGCAAGTCTCTCACTTCTACAAAGAAGAGCTCAACGGCACCGGCAAAATCGCTCTGAAGTTCAACAACAACTTCGGCGTCCCGCGCAACCCCGACAGTGAAGCAGACGTCTACGCCGCAGACCACTTCAACACCTTCCAGCTCGGCCCCTTCTGCAACCCCATCTTCCTTGGCCAAGACTATCCAGAATCCTACAAAATGACAATCAAAGACTACGTGCCCCTCACGCCCGAAGACCTCGAGTACATGAACGGCACGGCCGACTTCCTCGGCGTAGATCCATACACCGCGACCGTCGTGGCGCCCCCCGTCGTGGACTCCAAGGACAGCATCCTCGCGTGCGCGGCCAACGCAACCTCGACCTACCGCCCCTACTGCGTCAACCAGACCACCACCGACGTCTTCGGCTGGAACATCGGCTACCGCTCGCAGTCGTACGTCTACATCACCCCAACCTACCTGCGCCTCTACCTCAACTTCCTGCACAACGTCTACCGCACACCCGTCGCCATCACCGAGTTCGGCTTCCCGGTCTTTGGCGAGGACGACAAAGAAAACTTGTCGGACCAGCTCTTCGACTCGCCGCGCTCGCAGTACTACCTGTCTTTCATGTCGGAAGTCTTGAAGGCGATTTGGGAGGATGGGGTCGAGGTTGTCGGGGCTTACGCTTGGTCTTTTGCGGATAATTGGGAGTTTGGCGATTATGCGCAACACTTTGGGATTCAGACTGTGAATCGCACGACGCAGGAGAGGAGGTATAAGAAGAGTTTCTTTGACTTTGTGGATTTCATGAAGGCTAGGGGTGTTGATTGATTGGATGGTGGGTTGGGATTGATGATAATGATGCAGGGAGACCGGTTACTGGTAGCGAAAGTAGCAAAGTATCTGATGCTATCGAAAACCCTCCATACAGAAGAAGCCTTTGACCGTTCCATCCACGCCGACAACGTCGTCGAGATACAGCCAAATGATGAGAATGTAGATCTGACACCAGAGCGATTATGTCAAGCAGCAGCAGCATCCTCAGCCGTAACCCTCCACTCCTCAGCATCATAACAACTCGGCCAAACGCCATTCTTCCCCGGACTCAAAATCCCCTTCGGATCCAACGCATCTTTAATCTTCTGATTCAGCCTCCCCTGCGCATGCTCATTGAAACTATAAGTCCCAGCAATCTGATCCATCATCGACAGATGCGTCCTATACTCCCCCCACCCCATCCTCGCCGCGTCATCAATCAAAGTCGAAATCAACCAAAACGCCTTGCGCCTGCTCTCCGCATTCTTGCGGTCAAACACGATGCAGACGATGTGGTGCATTTCTCGCATGCCGACGACAAACGTCCCGATGAAGTCCAGCCCGGCTTCCTCGCACCGCCGCCGGCAGAGCGTGTACTGCGCCACGCCGTCGGCGCCGCTGACTTTGGCGATGGGGCTGAAGAACAGGTGCGCGCCGTTGGGCAGCCAGTCGACCCATTTCAGCTCCGTCGTGCTGGGGATCCCTTGCAGCGTGTTGTGCCGGGTTTGCAGGACTTCGTTGTCGGGCATGTCTTTGGGCTCGAAGTAGCGCGCGCCTGGGATGGCTTTGAGGAAGGCGTCTTTGATTACGCCGAGGAGGGTGGCGCGCACGGGTTCGGGTCCGTAGACGGCGCCGTAGAAGTTCCAGCGGCCTAGGTTTAGCTGCTTTGCTATTGCGTCCATTTCGGAGTCGGTTAGGGGTTTGTCTGAGTCGGTGTAGGATTTTCGATTTCCCTGCATGTACTGGTTAGCGAGGTGTGGTTGGATTACGTTTGTCATCTTGTTTCGCATACCATGACGGCTGCATCGAGTAAGATGTGTCTCATTGTTGGCACATTCTGCAAAACCATGGCGACTCGCAACGGTCGAATGATCTCCAGCGCAGTATGGAGATCGCTATCTTTCGGCAATGTGATGAGATACTGTAGATGCATGTCAGCCACGAGACCTGATCTCGATTGTTGACTCCTCAAACTCACACTGTCGTAACCTCCGGGGTTCGCCATCAGCCAGATACCCATTTTGACAACGATCCCCAACGACGACTGGGAGAAGATGCCGTCGTTGTACGGCCCAAAGCCATAATTGAAGAGGGCGTACGTTTCGTTGGGCTCTTGCTCGTGTGGCGGAGCGTTAGGATCTGCTTGTGGGTTGGGAATGCCTCCCATACCGCTTCGCCAAAGGGTTCCGTCAGGGAGTACCACGTCCATGCCACAGTGCATCATCCAGTGGTCGCCGTAAGGTGTGTAGCCTAGTATGGCATCAGCGGACTACTCTTCGTCTACTCTTCACAATCTTGACGTACCAACTCCACGCTCGACGGTATTCCCGATCACGGAACCACCGCCCAAATCGGGAACATCGATCCATAATTTGTCGCGGAGGTTGTTCTCAACCAGGTAGTTGTGCAGATCACTGAACGCCATATCAGCATCACGTGTCCTGGCCCATATCGTTCGATCAAGAAGACTTACACGAATGTCACTCCAGGCTCGACGATGGCATACGCGCCGTCGATGTTCACATCGATGATCTTACGCATGTTGCGTCCCATGTCAAGGCCAATGCTACCAGGCACACGCGGCGCAGCGCCTCCGTACCCGACGTTACGCCCTATGCTGAAAGGCCAGACGGGAATCTCGAACTCGTTGCAGACGCGCATGATCGATTGCACTTCAGGCACGTCTCGGGGAGCTACGACGGCGGAGCTGACGAAATGTGCCTTGGGCAAGACGTGGTACATCTAATGCGCTCGAGTCAGCTTGCCCGTCGTCGAACGAGGGGTGTTGTTGGAAAACGTCTATGACTTACATCGTGTGCTTTGCTGGGATCCATGTAGTCTTCATGCTGAAGCTCGTCGTCGCTGCTCACGACTGTGGCATTTTCGCTCCCGACGATGTCCTCCATGCGCTGCATGAACTGGCGGAAGACTTCAAGGCTGGTCTTTGGCGGCAAGACAAGAGGAGCTGTTCTGTCGTGGGGGTGCGTTCCGACAGGCTGACGGAATGCCATTGGGCTGACGCCCTCGACAGGCATGGACTCGTTGAGCTTCATGGTGGCCAAGTTGGGGTGTTAGGAAAAGATGAACAATGCCCTCCGAATCGCAAAAAGACGATTGCGGGCTGCGGGACTCGTCTGGCATTTGAATCGTGCATGGCCTGGAACTCGCCTGCTTTTGACTTCATCAGCAGTCACAGCCCAGGTCGATAGCCGCGGACGTGGACCTCGAGGCTGAAGTGAATGGAATCTTGTGGTTGGTCGGGAATCGAAGCTCTCTGTCTTTATTGACCTCGGACAACGCCCATCACGCTGGACAATGCCCACCATTTGCTCGGAGTAATCCACATGTCTCGGGAAAACACCGCATAGTGGAGATCAGCACGTCTCTCGCAGATCGATATCCCCATACCCCATTCACCGGGTAGGCGGGTCCGGCGGGGTTGGAAACTCTCTTTAGACTCCGTAGCGTTCGTTCGTCTACGATCGTGAGCTTGGGTGCTTGAGTGGTGAAGAATGGCAAATCTTGGCCCATGCATCCCCATAGCTCACGGTAAGACTAGGACAACCTCAAGTGCGTGATGTTGCCTTTTACCAGGCTAGAATCCTTTGATCCACGGGCCTAAAAGGGATGCAGCATCCCCATCTGTAACGTCGTCCTTTACTCAACCCTCGTGGACTCGCTTGCCCGATATGACAAGCTCTACTACTGTGCTGATATACTCCTCGCTCGCACTTGCGGGCTACACGCTGGCATGGATTGCATACGCAAGACTATTCCACCCTCTCAAACACATCCCTGGACCCTTCTGGGCATCAATCTCGCGGCTCTGGATGGTGCATCATCTCTGGAGAGGAGACATGGACGTCGTCCAGCGCAGACTGCATCAACAGTACGGCCCACTCGTCCGCATTGCCCCGGACGAGATCGCATGCGCTGCCCCCGAAGCCATAAGCAAGATCTACCCGACATCGAAGCCTTTGCAGAAACAACACGGCTTCTACAGCGTTTGGCAGAACAAGACGTTCTCTAAGTATCCCGACAACTTCAGCAACACCGACGAGAAACTGCACAGTGAGCGGCGGAGGATTGTCAACAACGTGTACAGCATGTCGACGATCTTGAGTCTCGAGCCTTATATCGACGACTGCTCGAGGCTGTTCATAAAGCGGATGGGCGAGTTTGCCGACTCACGCGCTGTGATAGATTTGGGAGGTTGGCTGCAATGGTACCTCTGGTAGTCGTCCGTCGATGCCTGTGGTTGCTGACGACATCACAGGTATGCGTTTGATGTTGTTGGCGAGCTCTTCTTCGGACAGCGGTTCGGGTTCATGGAGGACTCGCATGATCATGAAGGCTACATCGCCTCGTGCGACGCTTTGTTGCCTGTTCTGACTGCTGCTGGCGTCTCGTCGCCAATGTTCCGCAACGTCATCCTGGGATCGTCTTTGTTTAGCTCCGCGGCTCGCAAAGGTTTGAAGGGCGTCGATCACATCGCAGCAGCGGCACGAGGTTGCGTGGCCACACGGTTGAGAGCAGGTGCCAGTGGCGAATCAAAGACCCGCAGAACCGATCTACTCCATCATCTCCTTGAAATTGCAAAGAACAAGGGCGAAGCTATGGATTTCGGAAAAGGCGAGGTCGAATATGAGGCAAACGTCGCGATGTACGAAGCGTATTGTCCCTTAACGCCCGACATGAGTAATCTGCTAACTTTCTCGCTGCGTAGTTTCGCCGGCTCAGACACCACAGCAATCGCCATGCGCTCCGTCTTCTATCATCTCATGAAGAATCCTAAGGTGTACGCCGAGCTCATGAAGGAGATCGATGTAGCGACAGCTTCCGGACAGCTGAGTTCTCCGCCAACATTCCGAGAGGCATCGGATCTACCGTTCTTCTGTGCCACCATTAAAGAAGCCATGCGCTTGCACCCGAGCGTCGGTCTGACGATGCCTCGGATCACACCAGCAGGCGGGCTGGAAGTAGCAGGGACGCACATTCCCGCCGGGTACAGCGTTGGCATGAATGCCGCCGTCGTAGGGTACAACGAGGACGTTTACGGCCCGGATGCCCATGTTTTCCAGCCCAAGAGGTGGCTGGGCGAGAACGTGGCAGCCATGAACAAGCACAACCTGATCTTCGGCGCCGGGACCAGAACCTGCATTGGCAAGAACGTAAGGATTCCTCCAGAAGATGTGCCAACGCCGACTGCAAACACTGACTTTAGACACACTTTGCAGATTTCCCTCAGTGAGATACACAAGCTCATTCTCCTTGCTCTGCAGGAGTTTTGCTTTGAGTTGGAGGATCCGTCCAAAACCTGGAAGACCCATGACTTTTGGTTCAACAAGCAGACTGGCATTATGGTGAATGTGCGCCGCCGTCGGTGATGCTTTCTGTGCGGATGTACAAGCAAATGACCCAGGAATGCTCAACGTTCTCGTGGAACCCCGAAACCGTGAATGCCTCGTGTACACATCAAAGTCTTCGAGTGCATATTATTTGTTGATCTCCTGTAGCCGACTCAAGCGATCCGTATTCGGTCCGAGAAGCCGTTTTAGATGCGGCCTCGCCTTTGAAGATAAGAGAAGTAGCGTAGCATATGCGTATTGGTCACCGTTTTTGTAAAAGCCCAAGGCTTCCCACTCGTCCTTGGAGATTGAGATCTCGTGGAGCCGCGTCCATTCCTTGAACCAGTGATTCAGGGCAGCTCGTATGTCCGAAATTGTAGTGCTAGAATGGTGCTGAGCCTCGTCTGTGAATTGCAATTGCGTCACTTGTACTGAAAGGACTGCGTTGGCGAAGCGGTAGAGCACTGGAAGAAGCAATCTGTTAGCCAGTCGTTACGCGTACAAGACACCCAGCTATCGCACGCAGCTTACTGTGTATGAGCACGAAGCTGTCAAGCATTGTCAGAGCATTGTGCGGACCTGCTCGTGACTGGTCAGCAGCAAACAGCGCACTGAAAGTTTGCTGGGCTGTCATAGAGCGCCTAAAAGAGAAATCCGGATGCGTGAAAGGGTGCGCCGCATCAAAGACTTCTTCGTGGCAGGGCAGATCGCACTCGATCTCCGGGTCCCAAATCCTGAGCGACATGCCCTTGAAAAACAAAAACGCACAGTCGGTCAGATGCATGTAGTTGGCAGTCCTGTTTAGAGTTTTCTGATCAGCACTTGAGCGAGAGAATCGGATTGCTTGAATGTAATCGCACTTACCGAATCCGACATTCCTTCGCAAGCCACAAATTCTCAGTGCGTCTGTCATCGAGGGAATGCTTGCACGACATCAAGTCCAGCGACCTTGCATTCTATGTAGGAACGGGACAATCGTTAGACGATGCTTGAGTTGCGATATAAGGGTGATTTGCTTACCTCGACCACGATATCGAAGAGCTTGGTCGCTGCCCTTCGTTTCTGCGCTTCGGTACCGGTCCAGAACAGAGTGATGACCATCAAGAACGCCGCCTGGATGTTCTGGAACTCCAGTTCGCCGTTGTTTACATCACTTGGAGTTTCTCGATCGTGCTCGAATTCTCCAGACGGTGAGGGTAAGCAGGAGAAAATGAATGACTCCACATGCTCGATTACAGCGGCCACGGCAATTCTTTCCATGGCGTTGGAACTGTACATCGCGCCCAGAAAAATGACCGCCAACACTAGTGGTTCATGGCATGTGTCCAGACTGAACGAGGGTCGATGGACGATTCGACAGTTGCGATGCCAGATGTCAAAGTAATGCGCGACAAACCGTGATACCCGGGCCGGACGGCAGAGATTTTGTAGTTGCTGATGGATCTCGGTACGCTCATGTTTTTGTAGAGCCAGCAATGAGGGTGCTGTCATCACTCGCCTGAGAAGCCCCTCAGTTTCTGCAGCGGTAAAAGGGAGATTCGCAGAATCCTCGACCAGTGTGGCATCTTGCGGCTCGACAGATGCACAGCGTGTTGATGGCCCACAGGATGGCAATGAGAAGAAGTCAAATTCCAAGACACTATTCACAAAGTCCTCGTCTAAGCCGCGAAACGGTGTTTGGGCGGAGCTGTGGTATGCGTCTCGCCAGTTTGCAGTCCTTCTGTTGGGGGTCGTCGGCTCTGGGAAGTTGAATTTGGAAAACACCTGCTCGTAATTTTCGGAGAGAAGGAACACGACTGAGGATGGATAGTTCGTCGTCCGTGAGGCCTCTGCATCATTCGCTGCTGTTGATGATGCTGGGTGCGGACCTACTGGCATCGTGTGAGTGGATCTTGCTTTCCATCTCAGTAGTCGAAGCTTCGTCAAATCAGAAAGACGCTGACTTACAATGGGCCCTGCGATTATTGTCGTTTTGATCGACATCCCGGAAGCACGCATGTCTCCTTCCTCTACCTGTGCACGACCCACATGGAGAAAGGCCATCACAAAAGAGCTTCTTCCTCGAACACTGTCCGAACGCAAGTTCAGCCACTGGACAAATACCCAAATACCTGTCTGATCAGAACATACTCACCCGAGAACATGAGTGCCTGAGCCTTCCTCGCCTGGCGCCTGGATCCTCGGGTATAGGCTCGTCTCCCCGGGACGGGCACCGGACGATGTGCCTTTTCAAGACATCTCTGTGATGGCTTTAGCAGATCCGATCGAGACTGGATCATGACAATCGAAACTGAGACTGACTGTCGAGAATAGGCGCGTCTGCAAAAACGGCACGTCGGCCTTGCATCGTGTCTGACGCTCATAGCCCGCTAGTTAAGATGCTTGTGCTGTCCAGTGGCAACTTTGAATTGCTCGACTGACGCGTTTCACTGCCTTCGTTTAGCATGAATTGATGGAAAAGGTCGCTCAATGATGAGGAGCGTTGCAACCTCGGCGTGATATACTTCTATCGGTACCCCGCTCGTACCACTGTTGAAGAGTTAGTCGATCCGTACACTTTCCCGTTGCAAAACACCAGGTTTTGACTCGCACGCGCGAAGTCATCACAGAAACATGACGTGGGACTGAAGAATAGAAATGCGACCCGCCCTCAGACTGGGAGATGTATGGGCAGTACTTCCGGAATAATTGATTCGAAGGCCGTTGCGACGACCAGATCCGAGTGTGATCCCACGCGGCCGCTTTTTTGTATTGTACATCTTCGCCCAAAATTACATGTAAGCATCTTGTGCTCTTCGTCCATTTTGAGTTCTCCGACTCATGCACACACGGCAGTTGCAATAGAGTCCGTCTCCTTGGTGCACATGTATATGCACCACTCCTATTCATAGATGTACATTGCAGTCTCTTCAGGTCCGTTTGTTCGAGTCCAAATTGCGCGAAGGCGCGAGCTGCCAGTCAAGTGCGTTGTCCTAGCTGGTAGACGTGAATTGATCGGGTCCAGTACAAGTAATGTCCTGTTCCAGGGGAGATTCCGCTCCTCGTTTTGCTGCACTCGAGGACCGTATGCGCGCAGTAGAGGATTGCAGTGGAGAAGTGCTCCCGACGACTTGCGCATTGCGACAAGTGGGCGTATCGCAAAACCATGCAGCGGCCAGATCCACAGATTTTGTTTCCAGCGATCAACCCCTCTCATCACTTAAGGAGTGGGGTTAGCCGATTCCCGCAGCCTCCCATCTCGATAGCCACGATATCCTCCTATCCCAAACGAGAGATCCTCACTTCCCGCCTTGCCCAACAACCTCCACCCCCGACTCCTCCCCCTCTCCCAACAGCTGCACCTTCCTCACATCATGCACCTTCTGCTCAACCCCCATAACCTCCCGCTGGTACAGCATCCAGCTCGTAACCAAGAAGACCGGCAACGCGCAGATGATAGCCGTCACCCGCCGCGAAGCAGGCTTATATCGCGGGTCGAGGATGCCTTCGCGCACGACGCGCTCGGAAGCTGCGCGGCCACGCGCTGGGTCTAGGGGCTCCTTTTCGAACCAGTTGTCGGCTGGTGCTATGGGTTCGGAAGAGACAGTTGTTGTGGGAGTGGGTTTGGGGGCTGGTGGGGGTGGAGGGCCGGATTTGAAGGGTCGGGGAGGTGGCGGTGGTGGTGGTGGGTGTGTTGAGTGGGCGCGGCGGAGGATGTTTGAGAGATTGGAGGGGCGGGGGCGGATTGGTGGCATTTTCTTGAGGAATGGGCTGGTTCAGCAGCAGTGTTTTGTTTATGGTGGATGGATTGTTTTGGTGAGTAGCGAGAGTTTATGTCGGTTCGGCAGTCAAAAGTCTGGCGCTCTCGGCTTTGGTTTTGGACTTCGGCTTGCCGATCGGGCGGCCAGGGCGAAAGTAACGGCGAGGTGAACTCTAATACGCTATATTCGGAACATGCCCACTAGTACTTTGAAATTTAACAGAAGGATATGCATGATGATCAAATACAAAGGCTTCAGTCTTGAGCAGGATTCGGGAAGACATGTCTCAAAAG
>Ga0265798_10007450_pt1 | contig 14146 bp, 12 predicted proteins | sample P3T30metagenome_FD_192430 | JGI IMG/M metagenome (GOLD analysis project Ga0265798, IMG submission 192430) | Plant litter microbial communities from East Loma Ridge, Irvine, California - P3 T30 | ecosystem: Environmental > Terrestrial > Plant litter > Unclassified | place: USA: California...
TCGCCCGAGCCCCAGTGCCAGGCCGATAGCCCAAAGAAGAAGGCCACTGCCAGCCCCGGTTGCCACCACCACAGCAGCCCTACGGCCGCCGCCAGCCCTAGGTAGCCACCTAGGAATACCGCCCAGTAGCGCCCCCGGTGCCGAGCCAGCTCAGGGTGAGTGGCGGGCACCACAAACTGGTCGCAGGCGCCGTGAGCCACGCCCAGCAGCGCTAGGCCCAGCAACAGCGCCGGCCCTAGCACCCAGTTGGCCCAGCCCGGGGCTAGTACGCCCACGGCGGTAGCCAGCAGCAGCGCCACGTAGGAGTAGCGCTGCGGCCCCCAACTTTTAGCCAACCGAATAGCCATCGATGATTTTTTTCTCGTCCAAACGCTCATCGAGCAGGCGCTTCGACACGAGGTAGGCCACAATGGCTATACCAGTTTTATTGAAGATATCAGCCACGCTGAACGCTAAATGAATGTAGTTCAGGTTTACGTTGGTTAGCGTCAGAAGATAACCCAGGGGGTACACTCCCCAGCTCGTAGCCGTGGTATAGGCCATAAATCGAAAGCCCCAACGCTCTTGCTCGTGGCCGCGCGCCGCAAAGCGCTTATAGAGGCTATACAGCACAAAAGGCATTACCAGGTACCCTAGGGTCGAAATAGCGCCCCACAACAGCTTGCTGCTCGCGATAATTTCGCCCGTAGCCGTGAGCTGCTGCTCGCCGATATAGCCCGTGAGCACCATAAAAAAGTCGGCCGCCAACAGTATGACAATAGCTTTGGTAGCTTCGCGGAAGGAAATGCGCAGCATCGAAACGGTTTTGAGTAGTAGCAAAGGAGTGGTCACCGCCCAGTCGATGTAGCGAAACTGCCCAATGGCCTGGTAGCTCCGCCGTGTTAGCGTTTCGCCGGCCGCCGTGTGCGCCCCTACGCGGCTCAGCTCGTGCAAAAACTCGTGGTAAAAGTGCGTAATGAGCAAGTACGAAACGCCCGCTACTGCGGCAATGATGGCCCCGTATACCCGCGAAATACGGTGCTCGGGGGCTACGCTGCTCTGTGTAGCCAAGCTAAAAATCACATTGCCCAGAAAGCTGTAAGCAGCTAAGGCCATGAAGAAGTAAGTGAGCATGGACACAATGCCCACTTCGCCCGCCGTGGGTACGAAGGAGTCGCCGAATGTCATAATAACCAGAGTGTGTGTGAGCCCAATTAGCGACATGCTAAGGGGTATTTAAGGTGGGTTACGGGCTCTTTTTACTCATGGTTTGCCTATAAATAAGATTTATTTGTACTTCATTTATATTTCATTTTCAGGTAGTTTGGTTAGTTTGTTTAATAGGCAAGCCGACCAGGCTTAGTAACGCCTTCAGAAAGACACAAAAAGCCCTGGCCCTAATGCACTATTCGTAGTGCATTAGGGCCAGGGCTAGTAGTTGATGGCCGAAGTAATAAGGTCTTTTCTATACTGGCTGGCGTTGCGTTGCCAGTATTCTGGCAGCTGCTACTTAGGAGCTGGGAAGTGCTTGAGGTAGCGCAAGCCGGGAAGCCGAGCTACAAGCCGGCTAGCTTTTTGGCGGCCTTGATAATTGCTAGCTCAGCCTGCCCCACTGGTTTCTGGGCGGCCTCTAGCTGTGCCCTGGCCTCCGTCTGCCAAGCGGGTAGCACCGGCTGGCCGCTTTCGAGCTGACCTAGGCGCTGCTGCAGCACGGTAGCCACCGCACCTAGCTGCACTGCCAGCGGAGCATACTCGGCCATAGCCGGGGACGCCGCAAAAAGTGGCGTTAGGGCCTGGGTGGCTTGCTGCCACTGTTGCACCTGCTTTTGCAAGCGCGTTAGCTGGCCGCGGGCGGCGGGTGTCAGGGGCATGGGAGCCACGGTGGGCACGAGGTTCGTGAGCACCGGCTGGCCCGCTATGAGGCTATCGACGGTGGCCCCAAAGCGCCGCGCCACTTCCGACTCGGCCGGCGCGGCATCTACCAAGCGGTTATAAAGCGTTTCGGTGGTGTAGCTAAAGCCTTGAAAATGCCGCTTGTACTCTTTCACGGGTTCCGACACGGCAGCCAGCGTCTGTAGCGCTGGCAGCGCCGCGGGATAGGGCTGGGCCATTTGGCGCAGCAGGGCGGCCGGGGCGCGGCGGTGGCGCAGGCCTAGGGCGTCGAGCTCTTCGCTCACGTAGGCCAGGCGGCGGTACATGTCGGGTACGTCTTGCGTCGGGGCGGCGGGGCTCCAGAGGCGCTCGGCCACAGCGGCGGCGCGGGGCCACACGCGGCTGTCATACACCACACTGTCGGCAAACTCGCCCCACATGGCCGCCTCGCCCCCCAGCACGCGGGCGCGCAGCGAGTCGGGCACGCCCGTGTGCGGGTCGGCGGCGTAGGAGCTAGCAGCGGTCAGGTTCAGGTCAAGGTAGTAGCCGGCTGAGAGCAGCGCGGGGTTGCCTTTTTGCACGGTCTGCGCCACGGCTTTGGCACCGCGCCAGCTTTGCACCACCACATCGCGGGGCAGGCCGGGGCCCAGTATCTCGTCCCAGCCCACCATTATTTTGCCGTGGCGGCGCACCAGCGAGTCTACTTTCTGGCTGAAATAGAGCTGTAGCAGGTGCTTATCGGGTGTCACGCCGTCGGCCTTCACCTGCTTGTGCGCCCGCATAAAGGCCACAATGCGCGGCGTGCGGCGCCACTGCCGGCCGTCGTTTTCATCGCCGCCCGTGTGGAAATACGGGTCGGGGAAAAGCGCTGTCATCTCGGTCAGCAGCGAGTCGATAAAGGTAAACGTGCTACGCCGGGTGGGGTCGATGGCTACGTTGGTGGTACGCCAGAGGCGGTAGGGCGCGTAGGCCGAGTCCACCGACGCTAGGCGCGGGTAGGCCACAATCCAACTCGTGGTGTGGCTGGGCATATCGAACTCGGGCACCACCCGAATGCCCCGGGCCGCCGCATAGGCCAGTACCTCCCGCACCTGAGCGCGGGTATAAAACAGCCCATCGGTACTGGCGCGGTTGAGGCGCGGAAAAAACCGGCTCTCGACCCGAAAGCCCTGGTCGTCGCTAAGGTGCCAGTGCAGCACATTCAGCTTCACGGCTGCCATGCCATCGAGATTGCGCTTGATAACGGCCACCGGCAAAAAGTGCCGACTCGCATCAATGAGTAATCCCCGCCACTTGAAGCGCGGCCAGTCGCGAATGTCGCAGTACTGCGCCCGCCACCCGCGCGGCGTGCGCTCCAGCACCTGCCGAAACGTAGCCAGGCCCCGCTGGATACCTAGGGGGCTCACCGCCACGAGGCTGGCCCCACCGGCCGTCACGCGCAGGTGGTAGCTCTCGTCGGTAGAGCCGGCTGGGCCGGTCACCTGTCGGCGCAGGGCACCTAGGGGCGCCGTAGCAAAGCGGTAGTAGCCCGGCTGCCACGCAGCCTGCACGGGCAGCGGCATGAGGGGGCGCTGGGCCTGGGCCGTAAGCGCGACGAGCAGCAAGAGCGCTACCATCCCGCAAAGTCTCACAGCGTTAAAACGCAGGGTAGCGCTGGGTTTAGAAGAAAAAACGTTGCGAAACCCTGCGCCTACCTCTGCGAAACTCTGCGGAAAAAAACTCATATTATATCAATCCCCTGGCTTTGAATTCCAGGTACTTATTTATCGTGTTCACCGTCAGCAATTGCGGCGGTGTCAGCAGGGCCTGAATGCCGTAGCGTTGCAGCTCCAGCACTATCTGCCGCTTTTCCTGCTGAAATTTTTCGGCGATGGTTTGGTTGTATACGTCGGCCGTTGATTCGGCTGGCGCGTCGAGGTAAGTGCGCAGCTCGGTGTTTTCGAAAAAAACGACCAGCAGCAAATGCGCCTTGCTCAGGCCCCGGAGGTAGGGCAATTGACGCTGCATGCCCTGCAAGGTTTCGAAATTGGTAAACAAAATTAGTAAGCTGCGCTGCTTAATCTTGGCCCGCACCGTGGCGTAAAGCCGCTCGTAGTCGGTTTCGAGGTACTGCGTTTTCTGGTGATACAGCACCTCCAGGATGGTGCGCATATGGCCCGGCCGGCGCTCGGCGGGCACCGTGGCCCCTGGCTTGTTCGAAAACGTGACCAAGCCCGCCTTGTCGTGCTTAATGAGCGCAATGTTGCTCATCACCAGCGTGGCGTTGATGGCGTAGTCGAGTAGGCTCAGGCCTTCGAAGGGCATGCGCATCACGCGGCCCTTGTCGATGAGGCAGTACACCTGCTGCGCCCGCTCATCCTGAAAATGATTGACTATCAGGGTGTCGTTGCCACCGCCTGTGGCGCGTCGGGCGCTAGCCTTCCAGTTGATGTTGCGCGGGTCGTCGCCGCTGGCGTAGGGCCGGGTTTGCTCAAACTCCATGCTCTGGCCCACCCGCCGGATGCGCTTCACGCCCACCTCCGTGAGGCGGTTGTGGATGGCCAGCAGCTCGTACTGCCGCATCTGCAAAAACGACGGGTACACCGGCACCGTGCGGTTTTGGTCAAAGCGGAAGCGCCGCCGCACCAGCCCCAGGGGCGAAGCCGCGTACACGTTCACGGCCCCAAACTCATACTCGCCGCGCTTAGTGGGCCGCAGTTGGTACGTAATTACTTGCGTTTGGCCCGGCTGAATGCTGGCTTTGAACAGCACATCGCGCCGCTGAAATTGGTGCGGAATCTCGTCAATCACCTCTACCCGCAGGCCAAAGCGGTAGCGGTTTTCCAGGTACAATTGCACCTCGTTGTCGTCGCCGTTCGAGAGCTTGTCGCCCAGCACGCGCCGCCCAAACACCGGCTGGCCGCCGCCCTGCCCCGGCGCATACAGCAGCAGCGCATCGAGCCCCGTGAGCAAGATGGTGGCACCTAGGAGCACCTGCATCGGCCCCAGCAGCCACGGCAGAAAAAACGCCAAAATGAACCCCGCAATGAGGCCCGTGCAGAGATAAAAAAAGCGGAGCGGCAGAAAAAAACTCATGAGCGGCGGAGCTGGTCGCGAACTTCCATCAGGGCAAAGCCCAACAAATTTTGGCCCGGCCACCGGGCCGGCTGTAAAGCGTCGGGGTGGTCAGTGGCCAGGCCAATACCCCAGATGGCATCTACCGGGCTGGCCTCGACCAGTACGCGGCTGCCAGTATTCAGCAAGTAATCTTTGAGCGTCGAATGCTGGCTGAATTTGTAGTAATTGCCCGCCGTCACTAGCTCATATTTCTGTTCATCCCACACCTGTGGGTCAAAGCCGGTTACCTCCCGGCCCAGCTTCTTAGCCTCAGCTGGGTGCTTGGCGGTCAGTATGCGCTGGCGCACCTCGTCGTTGCCAAACAGGCGGGCTTTCTCTGCCATCATCCAGTGCTCGGCCGTCGCGTAGGTATCGCCAGCCACCTCAAAAGCAGCCGGAAACCACTGGCTGAAGCAGCTTTTATCTACCACGCCTTTCTGCTTCGGCGTGTGGCCCCAGAAGAACAGGTACTTGGTTTCGGTCGGCGGTTGGCTAAGTAGCCAGGTAATAGAGTAAGGCATACTAATCAGAAACGTCTGTCATACAGAGCGCAGCGAAGCATCTTGCGTGGCGCAGTAATCTCTAACGTCCTCATACGTCAACACGCGAGATGCTTCGCTGCGCTCTGCATGACAACGATGACCTAAGCACTACCTAGGTACTTCCACGCTCTGCACTATCGCCTTCACCACGTCATCGGGTGTGCCGCCTTCCATCTCGCGCTCGGGCGTGAGCATGATGCGGTGGCGCAGCACCGGCGCGGCCAGCGTCTGCACGTCTTCGGGCGTCACGAAGTCGCGGCCGCGCAGGGCGGCCAGCGCCTTGGCGCCATTGAGTAGCGCGAGGCTGGCGCGGGGCGAGGCCCCTAGGTACAGTGCCTTGTGCGCGCGGGTCTGACCCACGATTTTAGCAATGTATTCCAACACGTTAGCTTCCACGCGCTGCTGGCCCACCTGCTGGCGCAGGGCGGCTAGGTCCTGTGCCGAGAGCACGGGCTTTACTTTCTCCAGCGGCGTGCCGCCAAACCCGCTGTGGTGGCCTTGTAGTATCTGCACTTCTTCGGCTAGGGTGGGGTAGCCCACGTTTAGCTTGAATAGAAAGCGGTCGAGCTGGGCTTCGGGTAGGCGGTAGGTACCTTCTTGCTCCACAGGGTTTTGAGTAGCCAACACTACGAAGGGCACCGCCATGCGGTGCGCAGTGCCATCCTGGGTCACGGTGCGCTCCTCCATCACCTCAAACAAAGCCGACTGCGTCTTGGCGGGCGCGCGGTTGATTTCGTCAATCAAGACCACGCTGGCGAAAATGGGGCCGGGCCGAAATTCAAAGTCACCCTGCGCAGGCCGGAAAATGCTTGTGCCCAGCACGTCGGCAGGCATTAGGTCGGGGGTAAACTGAATACGGCTGAACGGCACGGCCAGCGTGCGCGCCAGCAGCTTAGCCGTGAGGGTCTTAGCTACGCCCGGTACACCTTCCAGTAGCACGTGGCCATCGGCGAGCAGCGCCACGAGCAAGAGTTCCAGCAAGTCGTGCTGCCCCACAATGACTTGCCCAATTTGCTGGCGCACCGCCTCCACTTGGCTGGTGAGCGCCGAAAGGTCGGTACGTGGGGCGAAGCCCGTCGCTACATCAGGTGGCACCGCGTCAGTAGAAGCCCCCGAGGCCAGGGCCGGTGATAACTCAGCGTCTTGAGCAGCTAAAGAATTCGCTTCGTTGATAGGTTGGGAGTCCATGGGAAGATAAGTTTGTAAGCTAGCGTAGCTTCGCGGTAGCGATTAGTAAAAGGGTAACGTACGTTGCTTGATAAAGTGAAATAAATAACTCTCGTTGCAGGTAAGATTATTTGTTATAATGCCGGTTATAAGCTAATATAAGCACTTTGTTGGAATAGTTATAAATGTGAAAAGTATAATTTTGCTGCTAAGTGCAAAAAGAAATCCTATTGCGACTCGCGCTTAAAATCATGGATGGCGCGGCTCAAGATAAGCAGCTCGCGGTCGGTAACGGCGGGCGCGGTGCGGGCAAAGTTGATGAGGCGCACTAGCTCATCAATGCGAGACCTAGGCACGCCGGCTTTCTGGCTCAGGCGTTCGCGGAAGGCTTCATCGCCTAGGTCGGGCGTAGGCTCGTGGAAGCGGGTGCGCAGGTAATCCAGAAAGAGGGCCGTTTTCTTCTCGGCAATCTGGGCGTGATTGCGCCCTTGCTGGTAAAGGCCCGCTACCGTGCGCGTAAAGAGCAGCGTCGTATTAGGCAAGGGCTTGAGTGTGGGAATGATGCGCTGCCGGCGCCGCGCTTCTACCAGCACAAACAGCAGCCCCGTCACCAGCAGCAGATAGTAGGCTACACGCAAGGCCGGGTGCGCCATAATCACGCGAAGCGTCGATTGCTCCCCTAGGCGGCCCTGCTTCTGGTACTCGTCCCACCAGGCGGGGCGGCCGGCCGGCAGATAAGAAAGGGCCGCAAAGGCAAAGTCGGCAGCGCGAGGCTGCAGCACCCAGTAGTTGCCGAAGACCAGTGGCACCGAACACAGGTAAAAATGCCCGCGCCCGTGGTCGAGGCGCACCAGCACGGGCTGTCCGCCCGCGTCGGTCGCGAGCGTGGCGCCCTGGTGCGACCGCCGCTTGGTAAGAGCCAGCCGGTAGCCTGCTGCCTCTGGCTTAAAGTAAAAGTCGGCCCTAGGTAGCCCCGGCCGGCCCCGTAGCAGGCGCACCCCTACCGAGTCGGTACGGGGGGTGGCCAGCTGCCGGGTGGTGTCGGCCTCGTAGGTTCGGAAGCCTAGGGTGTCGGCCAGGAAGCCCTGGCGCTCGGGGCCAAAATCTTCGGCTGCGATAAAGACGTCGTGGCCCGCTGCTACAAAGCGCAGCAGAGCGGCCGTTTCGAGGCGCGAAGCCGAAAAGGATTGGTTGACAAAAATGTAGCTGGCCCGCGTTGCTACCAGGGGCGTCATGGCCGCTTCTGTTTCGGCGGCTGCCTGGTCGTTAGCTTCGTCTTGGGCTGCATCGGTCGCCGCACTATCAGCGTCAGACTGGTCATTGGCCGAGTCGGGGGCGAAGGTGACGTTGGTGGGGCGGCCGTGGCGGGCGTCGGGCTCCTCGGTGCCCAGCAGCTGGTTGTAGATGGGCAGGCGCACGCTCGCCACCGAATCGGTGCCTAGTACCTGCGGCAGAACATCATACACCGCGTAAGTGCCATACGGAATTTTATCCTTGTTGCTGAGCGTGGGCGACCAGTCGAGCGGCTTGGGGCGGTAGTACTCCAGCGCCACGTAGCCCCCAAACAGGAGCAGCAACCCAAGCAGATACCAGCGAAAAGTAGTCAAGGTAGCGGTGAGCTAGAAGATGAGTAAAAGCAGGCTCTATTTGCCAAGCAGTTCCTGGTAAATGGCTAGATAATCGGCCGCTGCCTGCGTCCAGCTAAACTGCGCTGCCTGCGCCTGGGCTTGCGCCGACCGGGCGGGCGAATGCTGCGCCAGGCCAGTGGCCAGCGCCTGCCGCATGGCAGCCGGCGAAAAGTCATCGAAATAGTAGGCCGCCGCGCCACCTACCTCGGGCAGCGACGTGAGGCGGCTCAAGAACACGGGCTTGCCTAGCTGCATGGCCTCGACCACGGGTAGGCCAAAGCCCTCAGCCAGCGAGGGCTGCAAGTAGGCTAGGCAGTGCTGGTAATACCAGGTTTTGTCGGCTTCGCTGATGCGCGTGAGGATGTGCACCCGGTCGGCCACACCCGCCTGCTCAGCCGCCGCCTTGATGGTTTGCACATAGTCGCCGTCGGCAAAGCTACCGGCAATAATTAGTTGGTAATTAGTGCCTTGCAGCAGCGGTGGCAGCACATGCCAGTTCTTCTTGCTGTTGATGGTACCTAGGCCAAAAAGAAACGGTCCCCGCGGTGCGTAGGCTGGTGCGTGGCCGGCCGGCAGCGGGGCCAGCGCCTCCACACCGCGCCGCACATAGCGCAGGGGCGTGCTAGGCGAATAGCCCAGCAAGTCGGCGTGGCGCAAGATGTCCTGGCGCACGTAGTCCGAAATAGTCACGAGGTAGTCGGCCCGCTTGATATTGCGGCGCACCATGGCCAGCTGCCGGCTGTAGGTGCGCTCATCGGGGTTTTCGTGCAGAAAATTAAGGTCGTGCACCGTGAGCACCACTTTGGTAAACGGGCTGGTGGGCACGTACCAGCTGAGCTGCGAGGTAGCGTGCCACAGCCGGTAGGTGTAGCTGGGCGGGTTGAAGTACTTGTGAAAGCTGCGTTGCGTGAGGTAGCGCACGCCCCGGCGCCCGAGGCCACCCACCTCGGCGGGCGGCACGTAGCAATACAAGCGGTAGCGGTAGTTCTGGCGAATCAGCTCGTGGGCCAACGGCACCACAAAATGGCTAAAGCCGCTATTGCGGTCCTTTAACGGCTCACAATCAAGAATAATACGGGGGGGAAGCGGCATAAGAAGAAAACAGTGCTCGAAAGCACCCTAGGTCAGGTGAGCAGCCCGTCCAGCGCCGCTGAGCTGCTGCCCAAACTGGTGCTGGGCCTCGCGCACCTGTTGGTAGAGCGCAGCCGACACGGGCAGCTCGCCGTACCAGGCGTACTCAAATTGCCGGGTGAGCTCGGCAAAAGCGGGGCGAGCAGTGGGCTGGCTGGCGGCCAGCTCGCGCAGGTAGGTCTGGTTGGTTTTATCGGGTTGCCAGGCAATAAAATCGCGGTCGGTGAGCTGCTTTAGCAGCTGCAAGTAACCTAGGCGCACGGCCAGGCGCAGGTTGCCGGCTGCCTCGGCCTGGGTTAGGGCTTCGGCAAAGTTCAGTTCGTGAATATTCTCCTGACCCGTTTCGTAGGCCAGCGGCAGCGCACGCGGCGCGCGGCCAAATACCTTGGTTAGGTCCACTTGCAGCAGCTTGAGCACGGCAAAAACCAGCGTAGCGCCCATCAGGCTATACCATAGAATAGTCCGAGCGAGGTGGCCTCCGCGCGTGTCCAGCAGTTGGCTTAGCTGGGTCCATAGCCAGTGCAGCAGGCGGTCCCAGAGGCTGGGGCTGGCTGGGGTGTCCGTCACATCGGTGTATTGAAAGTCGCGCTGGCCACGTAGCGCCTGTAGGCGCTGGGCGGCCGGGCGGCGAAGGGGTGGCTGGGGCGCAGCATCGGCGGCTAGGGGCGGCGCCAGCAGGCTATCGGCTGGAGGAGGGGGCCGCCGCTGCCACATTCGCCGCCCTGGCTGAGGCCCGGCTAATACCGAGCCGGCCAGCAGCAGGACCAAAACTAAGCAACTAGCCAAGCCCTGCCTACAACAGCTTTGGGCGCTAGTAGCTGCCTTCTTCATCGGGCTGAAAATAACTGGATTGCGCTTCCGGTTGGGTGTTGGCCTGCCCTAGCTTATCGACGAGCAAGCGCAAACCTACACCTTCCTTGAGCTCGACTAGGTTGAAATACTGAAACGCGATGGCCAGCATCACCGGCGGATACAACAGTAGCGAAAGTAGCCCCGAAAAAGCGCTGAGGACTACCAGCACCGATGCCGACGCGCTGCCCGAGCTCAACAGCAGAGACTTAATGCCCCCAAACAGTGCTACCATAATGCCTAAGGCAGCAAACATGAAGTAGATGATGAGCCCCATTACTACCAGTAAGCCAAATGTCGACCACCATTTGCCACTTGTGAGGCTCACACAGCGACTGATAGTAGTGCTGAAGCCTGTGTTTTCTAGCACCTTCACTACAAAGAACAGGCTAATTGCCACACCTAGATAAATGCCCGGCACCAGCAGTAGCAGTAGGCCAAGGGCAATAAGAATCCAGATGCCGTAGAGCGAGAAAAACGTGCTGAGAAACTGGCGCTTCACTACCTCCCACACGTCGGCTACCGTCACGGGGGCACCTTCCTGAGCCGGGTATACGCAGCATAGCAAGTAGCCATACACGCTCAAAATGAGCACAGCGTGCAAGGACACGGCTATTATGTTATTGAGTAGGTAGAGCGGCGACTGCAGGAGGGTACTATACGCGGCAAAGCGGCCCGATACGTAACCACTCCCGCTCGAATACCTATAGCCGGCCTGCTGAATGGTGCTCAGTGTCTGCGACTGTAGCACGGCGCCTACGATACCTTGTACTAGGGCTATTGGCACCGCCAAGTAAAGCAGTACCTGACCTAGCGACCGCCAGTGCGCCCCTATAAACTCGAAAGTGGCAGATATTTTCTGGCCAAAGTCGCGCTGTTGCCAGAAGTCGGCGGGTTTAGTAAATGTATTTTGCATAAGTAGTTAATGATAATTGAGTACGCGAGATAATAGAAGTTAATGGGTTTCTATCAACACTGCACGCCGCTGCACTAGGCGTGGATAAATGCCAAAATACCAGATAATAAATGCCGCCGAGCCACCAATAATGGTTAGGCTCAGGGCCACTGGCATCTCGGTGTGGCGCGTCACGAAGCTTTCCAGGAAGGCCGCCACCACGATAACCGGCGTCAGGCCTAGGGCCAGCTTCACGGCATCGCGGGCGGCGCGGGCCAGCGACTCGCGCCGCGAATAGGTGCCCGGAAACAGCACCCCGCCGCCTAGAATGAATCCCGCCCCCCCAGCCAACACGATACTGGGGATTTCGAGCGTGCCGTGAATCCAGATGGTGAGCAGGGAGGGCAGCAACACGTGCTCTTGGTAGAAAAAATATTGGAAGGCGCCCAGCATCACCCCATTCACAAACAGCGCGTGCAAGGTGCCGATGCCCAGCGTGCAGCCCAGCGCAAACGTGCGCAGGGCCACCAGCAGGTTATTGGCCCCGATTCCCAGGAACATCATCGACGACGGCCCCGATTTATAAATGGCCATAGGGTCGCCTTTGCGAATGTTGGCCAGCGTCTGGTTCACGTACTCATCACCTACCACCACGCGCAGAAAATTCTGGTCGTAAGCGGCCGACAGCACTCCTAAAGCTGTAAACAGCACGAACAGCCCGCAGGCCCACGCCAGTGCCACTTGGTGCCGGGCCACTACCAGCGGCACCTCCGTAGCCCAGAAGCGCATCAGCCGGTGCCGCTGCTCAGGCTGGTTGCGGTACAGCGATTGGTGAAGCTTGCTAGTGAGGGTATTGAGGTAGGCCGTGGTGGCCGAGGCCGGGTAAAAGGTTTGGGCGTAGGCTAGGTCGTCGGTGAGGCTCACAAAACGCGCGGCCAGCTCGTCGGGGTTAGCGGGGGGCTGGGTCTCGTACTGCTGCCAGCGGGCCTGGTTTTGACGCAGAAAAGCGGCTTCGCGCATAAGTCGGCAAGGATTAGACCTTAAAGGTAGGCAGCCGCTTGCTAGGGGCTAAGGCTGGCCGATGTATTTTTCGGACCTGTTTGCTTCCAACGGCTTTATGGCAACTATCCGCATCCATACCACGCAGAATGTCACGCTCGAATATGAGGTGGGCAGCATCGGCGACCGTATCGTGGCAACCCTAATTGACTACCTAGTGCTGGTAGCCTGGGCGGCACTATGGGGCCTCATTTTTCGCAACGCCGGCTCGAACTCAGGGGGGAGCCACGAACCCACCGATTGGAGCAGCCCAGCTGGTATTATTGCTATCATTATCATCGCGCTTATCCTCTCACCCTTCGTCTTTTACAGCCTGGCCAGCGAGGTTTTTTTCAATGGCCAGAGCTTGGGCAAAAAAGCCCGCCACCTGCGCGTGGTGCGTCTCGACGGCACCGCGCCGCGCCTAGGTGACTATTTTTTGCGCTGGCTGCTGCGCATTGTTGATTTGTACCTGCCTTTTGCGGGCGGGTTGGTCGCCATTATTACTGTGGCCGTTAATGGCAAAGGCCAGCGGCTGGGCGACATGGCGGCCGGTACCGCTGTCGTCAGTACCAAGGCGCCGGCCAGCCTGCTGCCCGACTTGGTGGCCCCGGCAGCGCCCGAGGACTACCAGCCCATGTTTCCGCAAGCCGCCGACCTCAGCGACTACGATGTATCCCTGCTGCGCCAGCTGCTAAGCCGCAGCCTGCAGCAAGGCAATTATTTGCTGCTCAACGAAACTGCCAACAAAATAAAGCAGCTGCTGCACGTGCAAAGCGATATGCCCGACGAAGCGTTTTTGCGCACCGTGCTGCGCGACCACGCGTACCTGGCAGCTACCACCTAAAAAGTAATAATACCAAGAGCTTAGTAACTAAGCCATACCAAACCTATCGCCGCTCAATGCCTACAGCCGTGACAGTGACAGCGTCTGTAAAGGGTCCTGAAGGTGGAGCGGCCACCTGGGTGTGGGTTTTCTTGTATTCATCAAGGCTACGGACGACTGCCATCTTAAAGTGCACCCGCAAATAAAAACGGGCGGCCCTGGCTTGACCTAGGTAAACAGCCGGAATCCAACGGCTAGGTAGCTGCTGTAGCATCCGCCATACTTCCTGGTCGCACGCTGGCGACAAGCTACTCAGCACAGTATAATCGGTAGTGCTGCCATCGGGCTGCACCACATAAGAGATTACAACGTCTCCCTGGCGCTGCTGCTGCAAGGCTGTAGCGGGGTAGCGAAGTCCTTTAGCTAGTTCCTGGCGGCGGGCCGCACGGCTGCCCAGCAAGCCGGGCGCCCGGCTTGGGTGCACCAGTTGCCACGTATCGTTGATGCGCAACTCGTAGCGGGCCGTATCGGGGCGGCGGTAGCTGATGCGGCTCGAATCGTAGTTCATGCGCAGCTCGAGCTGGCCCGTTTCATCCAGATAGTCCCAGATGCCCGTTGGCTGCCCTTTAGTGAGGGTGCCGCGCTCAAACTTGCTAGCAACGCTAGTGGTCTGCCCAAAGGATAATGTGCTGGCCGATAACAGGAAAAATGCCGCGGCGTAGCGCCTCATCAACATAGTGCACCAAGAAAAAGGGTAGGCTGTAAAAGTACAGCCTACCCTATCTACCGCTATCTCGAATGAGATAATAGGCTTACCCCGCAGCCACGGCCTTGCGGCGGCTGGGCTTGTTGGCGGGCTGGCGCTCCTCACCTTGGTTTAGCAGGTCGTCGTCGCGCTCGGTCTTTTTGACGAGCCAGCTTACGCCGTAAAGGTCCTTGCGGCGGTCGCGCAGATTGCGCACGGCGCCGCTGGTGTTCAGGTCCTTGAGGAGGTCGAGGTCTAGGTCCGCGATGAGCGTCATCTCCGTATTCGGCGTAGCCTCGGCCACGATGGCATCGTGCGGGAAAGCAAAATCGCTGGGGCTGAACACGGCCGACTGCGAGTACTGAATGTCCATGTTTT
>Ga0265798_10007451_pt1 | contig 14146 bp, 10 predicted proteins | sample P3T30metagenome_FD_192430 | JGI IMG/M metagenome (GOLD analysis project Ga0265798, IMG submission 192430) | Plant litter microbial communities from East Loma Ridge, Irvine, California - P3 T30 | ecosystem: Environmental > Terrestrial > Plant litter > Unclassified | place: USA: California...
GCGAACCCGCGACACCCGTTTCATCCGTTAAATCTGCGGTCTATTTGATGCGCACGGCGATTTCTACGCGGCGGTTTTCCTGGCGGCCGGCGGCAGTAGCGTTGCTAGCTACGGGCTGGGTTTCGCCAAAGGCTTCGGTGCTCACGCGGTCGGCGGGCATTTTATCGGTCGTAACGAGGTAGTTCTTTACGGCCTCGGCGCGCTGCTTGCTCAGGTCGCGGTTGTAGCTTTTGTCACCGCGTGCGTCGGCAAAGCCCAGAATGCGCACGTCCTTACCCGCGTAGCGCTTGTTGATAGAAGCCGTGATTTGCTTCAGGGCCTCGGCGGCGGTGGGCTTCACCGTAGCCTTGTCGGTGTCAAACAGCACTTTTTCTTCCAGGCCATACACCTGGTAGTTTTCGTCGCCGCGCACCGTCACGCCGCTCACGCTTACTTCGGGCAGCTTTACGTCGGCCAGCTTGGCTTTGGTCATATCGAAGGCGTCGCTGATGGCCGAGCCAGTTTTGCTGGCAGCGCTATCAACTACGTTGGCGGCGCCAGCGGCCACGTCACCCACCGTTTTGCCGGTGCGGGCCACTACGGCCGTGTCCTGGGTAGCATCGCCGAGGGTATTTTTCTCATCTGTTTTTTTCAGGTCGTTGCAGCTAGCAAACACAACGGCGGCAGCGGCAAACAGGGGAAGCAAAGACTTATTCATGGTGTGAAAGAGAGATGGAAAAGACTGGGGCAAATTAAAAACCTAGGCCACATACGCAACGCGTGCCCTAGCGTTGGCCAACCTCGGCCAGGAGCCTGTGGCAACTGGCCAGCTCCCCTTCGCCTCACTCGCTCACAAATACACGCTTCACGCGCTCGCTCACATTGGTCAGCAGCTCGTACGGAATCGTGTTAATACGCTGAGCCAGTTCCCTTGTACTCAGCACATCACCAAACACCACCGCCACGTCGCCGGGCCGTGCTTCGGGCACCTCGGTCACGTCTACCATTACCATATCCATGCATACCGAGCCCACTACCGGTGCCCGGCGGCCGTGCAGCAGCACCACGCCCGCACCGTTGGAAAAGCGGCGGTCGTAGCCGTCGGCGTAGCCAATGGCCAGCGTGGCCACGCGGCGCTCGTGGGCCGTGGCGCCCCCCCGGCGGCCGTAGCCCACGGTAGTGCCAGCGGGCAACGTTTTTATCTGCGAAATAGTCGTCTTCAAGGTGCTTACGGGTAGCAGATTGGCCGCGTCCTCAGCGCCCGCCTCCACACCGTAGAGGCCCACGCCCAGGCGCACCATATCGAGCTGCGCCTCGGGAAAGCGCCGGATGCCCGCCGAGTTGAGCGCGTGCTTGAGCGCCGGGTAGCCCAGCACCTTTTCGATAGCGGCGGCCATGCGCCGAAAAGTATTTAGCTGCTGCTGCGTAAAATCGTCGTGCGCCGGGTCGTCGGCCGCCGCCAAGTGGGTCATAATGCCCGCCACCGGCAGCGCGGCGCGGTGGCTAGCCAGCAGCGCCAGCAGCGCGGGCAGCTCCTCTTCGGCAAAGCCCAGGCGGCGCATGCCAGTGTCGAGCTTGAGGTGCAGCGGCGGCAGTGGGCCGGCCCCGTCGGCGGTGGCCTCGCGGGTGGCTTGCAGGTAGTCGTGCAGGCGCTCCAGCGAGTAGATTTCCGGCTCCAGGCGGTAGCGCCGCAGCTGGCTAAAGGAATCGGGGCCGGGGTTGAGCACCATGATGGGCAGGCTGATGCCGTTGTCGCGTAGCTGCTGGCCCTCGTCGGCGTAGGCCACGGCCAGGTAGTCGGCCCGCTGAAACTCCAGCAGGCTAGCCACTTCGTACGAGCCGCTGCCGTAGGCAAAGGCCTTTACCATCACCATCAGCCTGGTGCGCGGCAGCAGCAGCTGGCGGTAATACTGGAGGTTGTGGGTCAGCGCATCGAGGTTGACTTCCAGCACCGTGCCGTGCTGGGGCTGCTGCAAGGCCGCCACCACCCGCTCGAAGCCAAAGCGGCGGGCACCCTTTATCAGGATGGTCTCGTTTTGAAAATCGGCTGGCCGCAGCTCGGCTAGCAAGGCCTCGGTGGAAGGGTAAAATTGCGTCAGGAGTTCTGGGTTCTGAGTTCTGAGCTGGCGGCTCTGCGCATCATTTTTCCACTGCTGGCTTTGCACTCCCAGCTCATAGCTCAGCGTGTCGCCCACCCCGATGAGCCGCGTAACGCCGTGGGCCTGCACTAGCGCCGCCACGCGGGCATACAGCTCGGCGCCACTAAGGCCCGATTCCAGCACGTCGCTGAGGATGAGCGTGCGGCCGCCCGGCCGCGCCTGCCGGCTGAGGGCATCAAGGGCCAGCGAGAGGCCCGCCAAGTCGTTGTTGTAGGTATCGTCGAGGAGGTAGCAGCCGTGGCGGCCGGCCTTCATTTCGAGGCGCATGGCTACCGGGTGCAAGCGCAGCAGGCGGCGCTGGATTTCGGCCGGCGCGAGGGCCTTGGCGGGGTCGAGCTGCCGCCAGAGCAGCACGGCCAGGCAGTGCAAGGCGTTTTCGACCGAAGGCTCGTCGGCAAAGGGCAGTGTGAAGCGAGTAGCGGCTCGCAGGGCCGGCTGCTCGGCCGGAAAGTGGGCGGCTGCCGCTGCCTCACCCAGCCGCACGCGCACGGTAGTGGTGCCGGTCGTGGTCGGCTTGAGGCGAAAGCGCAGCACGGCACCGGGTACCTCGTGGCGCGTCCAGGCCAGGGCGGGCAGGCCCTGGGCTTGCACGGCGGCGTGCACCGGCGGCTGGTCGGCGCAGTACACGAGCAGCTCGAAGCCCGGCTGGGCAAACAGCCGGAGTTTTTCGCCCAGCTTGTCGGCTTCCCCTGCAAACCCAGCGTCGTGGGCCGTGCCCAGCGTGGTGAAGATACCGTGCGTAGGCCGGATGATACTGGCTAGCCGGGCCATCTCACCCCGCTCCGAAATACCCGCCTCAAACACGCCCAGCGTGTGGCGGCCGGGCACCAGCTCCCACACGCTCAGCGGCACGCCCACCTGCGAATTATAGCTCTTGGGCGAGCGGCAAATGGCCTCGTCGGGAGCCAGCAGCTGGGCCAGCCACTCTTTCACGATGGTCTTGCCATTGGAACACGTAACGGCCCACACCGGCCCCGCAAAGTCCGCCCGGTGCTGCGCGGCCAGCGCCTGCAAAGCCGCCAGCGTATCGCGCACCAGCACAAAGCCCGCGCCCCCAAACGGCGCCAGGCTAGCCGGCGGGTGGCTCACCACAAAGAGGCGAATACCCTTGGCATACAGCGCGGCCAGGTGCTGGTGGCCATCGTGGCGCGGCCCGCGCAGGGCAAAAAACACGGCGCCTTCGGTGAGGCCCACGCGGCGGCTGTCGAGCAGCAGGGTGACCAGGGCGGCGTCGGGGGCGGGGGCTTGCAGCAGGGTGCCGCCGAGCAAGGCAGGCAGCTGAGAAAAGGAAATGGGCATGACGACGCAAAGGTCGTACCGGCGCTTTTCTAAATTGAAAAGGGCCAGCCCGCAGCACTGGCCCCTTGCTGGCGGCGGTTTTTTAACTTGGACCCAGCGGGCGGGCCTAACGGCCCGGGCGGCAAGCTAGCGCCCTGCTAGTAGCGCCTAGCTATAAGACGAGGGCGTCCCAGCCTAGCTCCGTTTCTGCTAGGCTGGAAAGCAGCACTAGCCCTACCCCGGCCAGCCCATGCAGCAAATCGCCCTCGCGCTGCCGGTAAAACCCGGTAGCGAGCTCTTGGTGCAGCAAGCTGTGCGTTTGGGCAAGCCAGAAGTAATAGCCTTCGCGGTAAGCCACCTGGTGGCTCGCCTGGTACAGCTTGCGGTAGAGGTGCGCGACCCCGGCCGCGCCCTGCGCCAGCTCCGACGTACTTATGCCAGTAGCCTGCACGGTAGTGCGCAGCAGGGTGTTGAGGCCAACCAGCTCCGCTATTTTGATAAGCTCTTCATCCTGCATAAGCTCGTGCGCCCTGTACAGCAGTAGCGACTGCCCAAGGTCGCCGCGCCGCCAGCTCAGCTCGGCGCTAAAAGCGGCTTCCTGCGAGGTGGGCAGCACCTGATACGGAAAAACGGAGTATTGCCCCTCTTCAAAATCCACGGGGTGCCGCACCATCAGCAGGCGGGTGATGCCCGCGCGGATGCGCGCCACCACAGCCGCCTGCCGGAAGCCAGCCTTGTGCAGCTTGAGCAGCAGCAGCAGCTCGGCCGCCAGCCCCTCTACCAGCCCGAGCGCCAGCTGCTCGGCGGCGGGCGGCTCGGGCTGGAGCGCCAGCAAGGCTTGCAGCTGAGGCAAGGCAACCGCAGTGGTGGGCAGGCGCAAGCTGAAGTAACGCAGCACGCGAAAAAAGCAGTGCCGGCTGTTGGCATCGGGCTCGTGGTGCAGGCGCACGGCCTCTGCGTACAGGGCTTCGTCGAGGCGCGCAGGCACTGCCAGGGCGGGCGCCCCCGGGGAGGCTAGCTGCGTACTCAGCCACGCGGCCACGCAGGCCTGGTCGAGCTGCGCGGCGGGCCAGGCCCCTAGGCCCGCTTGGTGCTCTAGCTGCCCCACTAGCTGCCGAAAATCCTGGGTCAGCAGGGCGGGGGCCGCTGCGCCGCGCCCAAAAGCCTGGTGCACGCAGTAGTGATAAGCCGTGAGGTTGGCGAAGCCGGGCGGGGGGTAGGCAGCGGCGGGCTGGCTCGCCAGCACGGCATGCACGGCTTGCCAGCTATGCCACGCGGCGGCGGGCGCTGCTAGCGCAGCCGCAGTGAGCGGCGGCAGGCTAGCGGGCGGGCGAAAGGGCGGGAGGGTAGGCATAAGGTATCGCCTCAAATCCTGATGAGTAAACCGGGCCGGCTGGGGGCCGGCAGCAAGCACGAATACCTGCCTACCAAGGGGCCAACTCGCAGTGCGCCAGCCAGCCCCTTAGTGGCGTGGGCCTTAGAAGCCCCCAAAAACGGTACTTACCGTCGTTTGCACGGTGAGGTCGCTGGTGCTCATGGGGCTGCCGCTAGCGTGCGGCTTGGTGTAGCGGGTAATGACGGTTTTGGTGAGTTTGAGTTTGGCGGTGGTGGTGAGGTTTTTCATTTTTTTTGCAGAAAAGGAGGAGAGTGGATGGTAAGCGAGTGGTAAAGGTTTCGCTTACTGTGGATACAAACCTATCGCTGCCGGCCCCTAGATGCCTAGTATTTTACACTAACCCGCCTTTGGTAAGTACCAACTGGCGCTTTTGCCCCCTCGCCCGGTGGCGGCGCGGCACCCTGGCTAGGGCGCTACGCCGCTGTTTTGCCCTACTTTCGCGCTATGCAGCCTGGCCACCAAAAAATACGATTCCTTTTATTTCATGGCATCGCCTGGGTTGGGTTTGCCATTTACGAGCAGTCTATCATTCTGCTAACCAATTCTTTATCTTTCAACTGGCTATTCATTCTATTAAATTACCTGCTCAATGCAGGCTTATTCTATACCAATAGCCTGGTATTGCTGCCGGGCCTGTACGCCCGGCGGCGCTATGGCCTGTACATAGGCGCGGCGCTGGGGCTGCTGGCCATCTACGCGTTGCTGCGCACCGAGCTAACCCGGTATTTGTTGCCTACGGCGGCCGCGTCGGGCAGTTCGCTGTGGTTTGCGTCCGTTTACCGGGGCACGTTTTTTCTATTTGCCAGCCTTGGCTACTGGTTTGCGCGCAACACAATTACCCTAGAGGTGCACAAGCGGCAGCAGGAGGAGCAGCTGCGGCTAGCCGAGCGCAGCCTGCTGGAGGCCAACCTGACTTTTTTGAAAAATCAGATAAATCCGCACTTTCTTTTCAACTCGCTTAATTTTTTGTACGCCCAAGTATATCCGCATTCGGCAAATGCGGCCAAGGGTATCCTGCTGCTATCGGATACGATGCGCTACGCCTTGCTCGAAGACAACAACGGCAAGGTGATGCTGGAGCAGGAAGTCAAGCACCTGCACAACTACATTGAGCTCAATCAATTACGCTTCAACAATAAGCTTCAGGTGGAGTTTAGCGTGGAGGGCAGCACGCATTTTCTGCTGATTTTGCCCCTGGTGCTCATCACGTTTGTCGAAAATTGCTTTAAGCACGGCGAGCTAGCCGACGCGGCCCACCCGCTCACCATCCGGCTGGTGGTTGTGCAAAACCAGTTAACTTTCCTGACGCATAACAAGAAACGCCACGGCCCCAAAGAAAAAAGTACGGGCATTGGGCTCACGAATACACGCAGGCGCCTGGCGCTTACCTACCCTGACCGCCACACGCTCACGACCACCGAAGAACCGGACTCCTATACCTGCCAACTAACGCTGGACCTTTAGGCAATGATATCCTGCTTTATAGTAGATGACGAGCAGAGTGCGCTGGACATTCTGCGCACTTTCATTGAAAAAACGCCCTTCCTCACGCTGGTGGGCAGCACCACCGACCCCATTGAGGCGCTGAGCGTGGTGCAGAACCAGCCGGTGGACCTGCTTTTTCTCGATATCCACATGCCCCAGATTTCGGGTCTGGATGTCGCACGCCTGCTGAAGGGCAAAACCCGGATTGTCTTTACCACTGCCTACAGCGAGTTTGCCGTGGAGTGCTTTGAGCTAGAGGCGTTTGACTACCTGCTCAAGCCCATCGCGTTTGAGCGCTTTCTAAAAACCGCCCAGAAGGCCCTCAACGTTTCCATTGAGCCCTCGGGCCGCTGGCAGGCTCCGGAGCAAGCGGCCGACTACATTTTTGTGAAGACGGAGAGCAAGGGCAAGATGGCCAAAATCAACTTCGACGACATCATCTACGTCGAGGGAATGAAGAACTACGTGTCTATCAACACCAGCGAGGAGCGCATCGTGACGCTTCTCAATATCAAGGACTTGGAGGAGCGTCTGCCGGCCCGCAGCTTTATGCGGGTGCACAAATCCTACATCGTGGCCCTGAACAAAATTCAGGCCCTGGACGGCAACCAGATTTTCTTCAAGGGCCTGAAGGCCTACGTGCCGCTGGGCGACACCTACCGCACCGCCTTTTTCGAAACGCTGCAACAGAAGGTGATGGGCGGCAAGAAGTAAGCCGCCCCTACCCTAGCCGGCGCGCTGCAAGGCTAGCTGCGACTGATAGTGGCGGCCCAGAAAATCGTAGAGCACCAACTCGTGCAGCCGGGCCTCGGCCGGCAGGATGCGGTTGAGCAGCATATGGAGGTAGGCCCCGAGCAGGTGGTCTTTGCTCACCGTGAGCTGGCCCTTGGCGGCCAGGGCATCTAGCTGGCTGGCAAGGGCCTGGAGCGGGGCCGGGGGCGGCCCGCTGGCTGCGTGGCGCAGGACCTGCTGCATGGCCGGGCGGGCCTGCCGGTACTTGGCATCGAGCTGCAACTTGAGCTTTTTATCCAGCCCAAACTCGCGGCCGAAGGCGTCGCGCAGCTCCGCGAGCAGGGCTATTTTTTGCGGTAGCGCGTAGCCAAAGGCGTGCAGGAGCTCGGCCATCGCGGCCAGCCCGAACAGCCAGTCGTCTTCGGCGTGGGGCTCGGCGGCCAGCCAGGCTACGTAGGCCGTGCTTTGGTAGCCAAACAGCTGCTCGGCCAGGCCGATGGCCGGGGGGCAGTAGCGCTCTAGCTCGCGCCGGTAGGTGTCGGTTTGCACCTTCCACACAGCGGCGCTGGTGCAGTAGGGCTGAACGTGGGCGGCGGCTAGCTGCATCACCGCTCCCAGGTGGGCCGGTGCGGACAGGTGCAGGCGCAGGCGCAGGTGGTTGTCGGGGTCGGCGTAGCGGATGAAAAACCAGTTGTCGATGAGGCCCTGCGCCAGCAGCTCCTGCGTGAGGGGCTGCACCACGGCCAGCAGTACGCGGTTGGCCACCTTTTGCCCGCAGTACAGCTTATAGTACAGCCACTCGGAGCCCAGCGAAAACTCGCGCTGCACGGGCTCGGGCGCCAGGGGCGCGGGGCAGGCGGGCAGCCCTGGGTAGCAGGGCTGCTGGCGTAAGAGCAGCGCGAGCACCTGGGGCAGGTGGGGCCGGCCCGCCGCCTCACGCACGGGGCTAGCCGCCGCATCAAAGAGAAATTCCTTGAGCTGCACCACGGGGCGCTGCCGGATGGTATCGAGCCAGGTAGCTACCAGCAGCGGGTTTTCGGTGTCTACCAGCAGCTCGTTGTCGCCGTCGGCCAGGGTAAAGTAGCGGGGCAGCCGCCACTGCTGGCAAAAGGCCCGCCAGAGCGCCTCGGGGGCCGCCGGGCCAGCCAGCAGGGGGGCCACGTCGGCGGCGGTGAGTTGCCAGCAGGCCGGCGCCAGCACCACGTTGCGGTACGTGAGGCGGGGCAAAAACGTGGTATTACCCGGCCCGGCCTCCCACCCAAAGCTGAGCTGGGCCTGCAAGCCCTGGGTTTGCAGGTCGCACAAAAACTGGTAGACGGGCAGCGCCTCGTGGGTAAAGTTGTGGGCCGTGCCCAAGCGGGGGACGATACGCTGGCCGGTTTTGCGCGAGCGCAGCCACAGCTCGCCGTGCCGCACCGACAGCAGCAGGTCTTGCACCAGCACCTGGCCTTCGGCGGGCAGGGCCGACTGCGCCAGGTAAGGAATTTCCAGCGCCCGAAAGCAGGGCCGCTGCAACAGGTTGCCGGCGCGGCTCACGGGCAGGTGGCAGATTTCGGCAAAGGCCACGGCTGGGTTGTGGGCCTGCTCGTGCGCCGCCACCTGGGTTATTATGCCCGCAATGGCGGGGTCGGCGTGGGCAAACCGGCCCAGCAGGTTGACGGCGCTGGAGCCGCCCACGCTTTCGATAAGCAGCCTGTGCCCATCGATTATCCGAAACAGGATGGCGAGCGAGGGGGGCAGCGGCGGGCCAGCGGCCGGGGCGGGCGGCAGGTCGGCGGGGGTGAGGGCCACACTGTATTGCTGGGTGCGCTCGGCTTCGCGCAGCTTTTCGTGCAGGAGCTGCTGGGCTTTGGTGCGGCTAGACGACGAGGTGGGCGGGGCGCCGGGCGTCGTCACCAGGTCGTGCACCAGCGGCGAGTAGCTGCTGCGGCCGTACTCCGTGTAGGAGATGCCACTCTCATTATCAAGGGCTTCGAGCAGGGGCACCTCCTGGGTTTCGTAGCGCGCCTGAAAACGCTCGCGGAAGGCCGCCAGGCGCGGCTGCGCGGGCGGCGGGGCCAGGCAAGCCAGGGCCTCTACGGCCGCTAGCAGGTCGTGCTGCCAGGCTGTGGCCAGCGTGGCGGCGGCGCCCAGGCCGGGCACCGCATCTACCTGAAAGAGCTTGCCGGCCTCCGGCGGCACCCCCAGCGGGGCCAGCATAGCCACGATACGCCCGTAGCTGGCGGCCGGGTTTACCGAGTTCTGGTCTAGGGCGGCGAGCTGCTGGCGCACGTCTGTGAGGCGAGCGGCAATGGCGGCTATCTCCGGCGCTTGCTCGCCTATGCGCGTCAGCACGGCCTGCATGTGGGCAAAAAACTCCTGGCCCGTGACCGTCGGCTCCAGCTCGTGCACTACTACCTGCGCCTCGATAAGCTCCTCAACAAACTGCGCCGCCTCGCCGGGCTCGCTCGCCACCTCCTCCAGCAGGGCTACCAACGCCGGGTAGGTAGCGCCGGCCTGGGTAGCGGCCAGCAGCTGCCGCAGGTACGGCGTGGCCTGCACCGCGCTCAGCTGGTGCACGCGGCGGCCGTCGGCGTAGTGGTGCTCCACAAAGCGGATTTCCTCGTCGAGCTGGTATAGGCTCGTATTGGGCCAGTAGCGCAGATGGGGCCGCACGGCGGGGTGGGCGGCCAGCTGCTGGGCCAGGGCGCACAGGTAGTGCATGTCGAGGCGCGTGTGGCGAGCGGCGGCCGCCGCTGCTACCGTTACCTGGCTAGCGGGGCCCCACGCGGCCACCGCACAGCCCGCAAACAACCCGAAGGGCGTGCAGCGGCTGCGCGCCCGCACGTAGTAGCGCGTGAGGGCGCTACGCAGCCGGGTTACTTTGCGGGCGTCCGTGAGGGTGCCATGGCGCCACTTTTCGCACTCCTCGTGCAGCGCGGGCGAGGCCAGGTAAATACCCTCCATAAACCGGGCGTCGTGCAGGCTAGCCCACATGCTGGCCTCGTCAATAGCTAGCTCAAAGGGCTGGTCGGGCAGGCGAATGACTACCTGGGGGTGGAAGGCGTACAGGGCTTGTAGCACGGGCGCGGCGAGTAGCAGAGTGAGCAACTACGTGAGCCGGCTAGCCCAGTCAAAACGGGTAGCCGGCTCACTATTAGTGCGCAAAATACTACTTGTGCTCCCTATTATGGGTGGCCATAGCTACTTAGCTGGCTAGTTACTTTGGCACAGCTATACTACAAGCTCTACGGCAAGCTTGGCCCCGGGCTGGACTACCGCCGGAAAATGCGCTGCAACAGCGTGCTCTCGCTAACGGTGATGGTGCCGGCGCCCTTCAAAACGGGCTGGTAGGCGATAGCTTGCCCAGTGGTAGTGCGCCAGCTGGCCGGCAGGGCCACGCGCACCCCTACCGTGCTGGCCGTGGTGAAGGGCAGTACCTGGCTCACGGTGGCCGGCAGGTAGCCGTAGAGGCGGGCCGGGTAGGCTTGCAGGTCGATGAGCACGGCCTGGCCGGGGCGGATGGCCGCCGCCTGCTCCACGGCTACTTGCAGCTCCACGCGCGGGGCCTGGGCCGGGGCCCGCGTGATGACCACCGACGCGGGCACCTGGTCGGGAAACCGGACCAGGCGCGCCGCACAGCCCAGCACCAGGAAGCCGCCCAGCAGCCCCGCCGAAGCCCAGCGGGTAACCCAGCTGGGCATGCGCCCCATGATTTCCTGCACTTCGCGGTGGTGCAGGTCAAATTGCTCTGGCATGATAGGTAGCAGTTTAAGAAGTTAATTGCCCAGCTCCAGCTGATTGCGAACCAAGTCGAAGTACCGGCCCCGGCGCAGCACCAGCTCCTCGTGCGAGCCCACCTCCACCACCCGGCCTTTTTCGAGCACCACTATCTGGTCGGCGTGGCGCACCGTGCTCAGGCGGTGCGCCACCACTACCACGGTGCGGCCGTGGAAAAACTCGTGGAGGTTGTGCATAATCACGCTCTCGTTGTTGGCGTCGAGGGCGCTGGTGGCTTCGTCGAAAAACAGGTAGCGGGGGTCTTTGTACACCGCCCGCGCAATGAGCAGGCGCTGCTTCTGGCCGCCGCTGAGGCCGTTGCCGCTACGCCCGATTTTGGTGGTGAAGCGTAGCGGCAGGCTCTTCACAAACTCGCCGATGTTGGCCACCTGCACGGCGTAGTGGATACGGGCGGCGTCAATCTCGTCCGAATTCATGGCGATGTTGCGCGCAATGGTATCCGAAAACACGTAGCCCTCCTGGAGCACCGTGCCCACCTGGCGCCGCCACCAGCGCGGCGAGATGGTGGCAAAATCGGTGTCGCCGATGGCAATGTGGCCGCCGTTGGGGGGATAAAACTTCAGGAGCAGCTTGAGCAGCGTGGTTTTGCCGCTGCCGCTCGTGCCCACGATGGCCGTGACCTTGCCCTCGGGGATAACCAGGCTGATGTCGTTGAGCACGAGCGGCGAGCTGGGGCCTTCGAAGCGAAACGACACGTTTTCGAGCACGATGTCGCCGGGGCGGCAGGTTTTTTGGTCGGCCAGCAGCACCTCGCTGCTGCTCTGCTCGTCGGTTACCGGGTCGCCCTCCTCGTCGGGGCGGCCGTGTATCTCGCGCAGCCGGTCCAGGCTGAGCTTGGCGTCCTGGGCGATTTTCACGAAGTTGAGCAGCTGGTCGAGCGGGCCATTCATCTGCCCAATGATGTAGGAGATACTCAGCATCATGCCCAGCGTGAGCTGGTGCTGAATAACCAACCGGGCCGCCAGGTAGGTGATAACCACGTTCTTGACCTGGTTAAAGAAAAACGAGCCCAGGTCCTGCGCCTGGTCGAGGGCCAGGCTGCGGTTGTTGAGCCGAAACAGCTTGACCTGCACTTTCTCCCACTCCCAGCGGCGGTAGCTTTCGCTGTGGTTGAGCTTTATCTCCTGCATGCCGTGGATTATCTCAAACAGGCTGTCCTGCGTATCGCGCTGGCCCTGAAAGCGCAGGTAGTCGAGGTGGCGGCGGCGGCGCATAAACAGCAGCGCCCAGCCCAACATCAGCAGGCTACCGGCCACAAACAGCCCCAGAATGGGCAGGCTATACAGGCCCAGCACCACGGAAAACACTAGCAGGTTGACCAGCGAAAACAGGGTATTGATGGAATTACCCGTCAAAAAAACCTCGATGCGGTGGTGGTCGCTGATACGCTGGGTGATGTCGCCCACCGACTTGCTATCGAAGAAGCGCACCGGTAGGCGCATCAGCTTGAGCAGAAAATCGGAGATGATGCTGATGCTGATGCGCGTATTCATGTGCAGCAAAATCCAGTTGCGCACCACGCTCACCATCAGCTGGCCAACCAGCAGCAGCAGCTGCGCCAGCAGGATGAGCACGATGAAGCGCTCGTTTTGGCGGTTGATACCAAAATCGACCAGTGACTGCGTCAGAAACGGGAAGGCCAGCGAGATGAGGCTACCCAGCGTCATGCCCAGCAGCAGCTGGAGCAGGTAGTGGTAGTAAGGCCGGATGTAGCGGCCCAGGAAGGCCACGCCCTGCGTGTGCTCGGCCGGGGCCTCGGCCACGTAGAAGTGCCGCGACGGCTCCACGGCCAGCAGCACACCCTTGTGGTCGGCCGAGCTGGCCCAGCCCCGCATAAAGGTGGCTCGGTCGATGGTGACGACGCCGTGGCTGGGGTCGGCGATGGTGATGCGCTCGCGCTCGCCGCGCAGGCGGCCCAGCAGGCCGGTCTGGTGGGTTTCGAGCAGGATGATAAAGTGGCTCTGGTTCCAGTGCAGGATGCAGGGCAGGGGCACGTTTTCGACCAGGTACTCGTAGGTGGTCTTCAGCATCAGCGTTTTCATCCCAATCTGCTCGGCCGCCTCCGACACGCTGAGGATGCTCACGCCTTCGGAGTTGAGGTAGCAGATGCTGCGCAGGTATTCTAGGTCGAGGGTGCGGCCGTAGTGGCGAGCCACCATCTTGAGGCAGGTGGGCCCGCAGTCCATGGCATCGTGTTGCCGGTAGAATTTAAACTGCATACAAAGGGGCGGAAAAGGGGCGAAGGCAAGACGGGGCGCGGCCGGAGCTACGCCAGCAGGGCGAGGGCGCGCTCATCCAGCCAGAGGGTGCGGCGGGCGTAGGCGGGCAGCAGGGGGCGCAGGCTGGCGGCGGGGCCGGCCGCCGGGGCGGGCAGGCCGCGGTGCAGCTCCAGCAGCAGGGCCAGGCGCAGCACATCGAGGTGGTGGTCGGGCGGGGCGGCCAGGCAGGCCGTGAGCAGCGGCGCGTAGGCGGGGGCTTCGCCGGCGAGCAGCGCCTCGTAGGCCGCGAGCCACGCCTGGAAGGGGAGCCAGAAATCGACCGTCGCCGCCAGGCCAGCCAGCGGCCCAAAGGCGCGGCCGAACAAGTGGCGGCGCTGGCTAGCCCGGGGCTCGCGCAGCAGGTGGGTGACCATTTCCAGAAAAATCTGGCTAAACATATCGGCCCGCAGCGCCGGGGGCGTGTGGTGCAGCAGCGCGGGCGCCCAGTTGCCGGGCAGGGTGCCGGGGGTGCCGGCGGCCAGGTAGCGCAGCAGCTCATGCACCAGGTCGGCGCCGGCGTCGAGGTCACCGCGCTTGAAGCTCACGCGGCTCAGGTTGTGCAGCTGCTGCACGCGGGCCATGTGAAAAATCGAAATCTCGCCTTCCAGCTCGGTGATGCTGGCCACGGCGCTCAGGGTTTTCGCCACGGAGGTGTCAAACTGCCCCCGGCGGTAGTAGTAATAAGCCCAGTAAGGGCGGGTAAGGCAACTCAAAAAGGCCAGCGCCTGCGGGCTGTAGTCAGCCTGCTGGTGGGCAAAAATCTCCTCGGCGCGGGCAAACTCGGCCTCGGCCGTGTATAGCTCGCCGGCCTTGGCCGCCTGGAAGCCCAGGGCGTAGGCCCCGGTGGTGTACTTGATGGCGCGGCCGGTTTTGGTGTCGAAGTGCGCCAGCCGGGCCTGCTCCACAATGATGTTGAAGAGGTCGGGCCGGGGCGCGAGGCGGCGGGGGGTGCCGTCGGCGGGCGCGGCGTCGGCACTGAGCAGCGCGTGGAGCGCCGCGAGCCCGGCAGTGGCAGCCGGGGCGGGGTGAAGCATCGTCATGGCTAGTCGGCGTAAGTGGCGATGCCGTTTTTGGTGTAC
>Ga0265798_10007452_pt1 | contig 14145 bp, 10 predicted proteins | sample P3T30metagenome_FD_192430 | JGI IMG/M metagenome (GOLD analysis project Ga0265798, IMG submission 192430) | Plant litter microbial communities from East Loma Ridge, Irvine, California - P3 T30 | ecosystem: Environmental > Terrestrial > Plant litter > Unclassified | place: USA: California...
TCTGCGTCCAGCGTTTCGGCGGTGGCCTCAGGCAGATTCCAGTAGCCTTTCATGACCTGCGGGCCTTTGATGCACAGCTCGCCGCGCTCGCCGAACGGCAACTCCGCGCCTTCGTCATCAATCACCTTCATGCCGGTGCCCGGCACCGGAATGCCCACCGTGCCCAGCCGCGCCAGCGTGCCATAGGGATTGGCACTGGCCACCGGGGACGTTTCGGTCAGACCGTAACCCTCGACGATTGTGCATCCCGTCATTTCAGCCCAACGCTCGGCCGTGGCCTTGACGAGCGCGGTGCCGCCAGAGTTGGTGCTCTTCAGTGTGGAGAAATCCAGCTTTCTGAAATCAGGATGATTCATCAGCGCCACGAACAGGGTATTGAGCCCGACCATGGCCGTGAACTTCCACTTGCCAAGCTCTTTGATGAATCCGGCGATATCCCTCGGATTGGTGATCAAAATGTTGTGATTGCCACTAATGACCATGCACATGCAGTGCGCCGTAAATGCATAGATGTGATAAAGCGGCAGCGGCGCGATCATCACTTCCCGGGCCTCGCCGAACATCACGCCACGCTCGGGACAGTGCTGTCGCATGCAGGCGTACACCTGCTGCATATTGGCGACCAGATTGCCGTGAGTCAGCATCGCGCCCTTGGCCATTCCGGTAGTACCACCGGTGTATTGCAGCACCGCCACGTCATCCAGCCCGACCGCGACAGGCTTGACAGAACCGTCACGCCCCATGCGCAGCACGTCCTTGAAGCCTGCGGCTTGGGGCAGGTCATAGGCCGGAACCATTTTCTTGACCCTGGCGACGATGGTATTGATCAACCACCCCTTGGCGGCTGACTGCATGTCGCCCATCTTCACTTCAATCAGGTAACGAAGTTCGGTGTCAGGCAGCACTTCCTGCACCAGCTTGCCGAACAGGTTCAGGTAGACCAGCGCCTTGGCACCGGAGTCCTTGAACTGGTGACGCATCTCGCGTGCGGTGTACAACGGATTGGTATTGACCACGATCAGGCCCGCCCGCATCGCACCGAACACTGCGATGGGGTACTGCAACAGGTTGGGCATCTGCACGGCAATGCGGTCACCGGGCACCAGATCCGTATGGTGTTGCAGATAACTGGCAAACGCTGCCGAGTGACGGTCCAGGTCTGCGTAGGTCAGCGTGACCCCCATGTTGCTGAAAGCAGGTTTGTCTGCAAATTTTTTGCAGGCGCTTTCGAAAACCTCAAGGACCGACCGATAGGTGTGCAGATCCAGCTCAGAGGGCACCCCGGCAGGGCGTTTGTCATTCCAGAATTCAGGCTGCATTATTTTTATCCTCTTCCCTGCTCATGGCTGGCCCGTTACTCAGAATCGGGACTGGCCCGACGTTAGCAGCTAACGCCTGGAAGGCAAATATGCCAGTTGGCGTCATCAACACTGTGAATCTTTCTGCTATTCAGGATGCAATCACCTTCGGGTTATAAACTGAAACATGCATCCACCGGGCAGCCGCTCCAGATCGGGACATCGCCATGAAGCACGAGACATTCTGGCTTGACGCCAGCGACCACTGCCGCCTTTACGTCAATGCCTGGCTGCCGGACACGGCTCCCGTGGCCGTGGTGATGCTTGCCCACGGCATGGCCGAGCACAGCGGCCGCTACGCACGACTGGGCGCAGCGCTGAATGCAGCGGGCATCGCCCTGTACGCGCATGACCAGCGCGGGCACGGCAGAACCGCCCTGCAGGGCAGGCTTGGGCATTTCGCCAATGAGGATGGCTGGGGAAAGGTGGTGGACGATCTGGCGACCCTGAGCCAGTCGATCGGCCAGCGACACGCGGGAGCGGCCCTGTTTCTGCTGGGTCACAGCATGGGCAGTTACATCGCCCAGACTTACCTGATGCATCACGGTGCCAGTCTGCAGGGCGCTATTCTCAGTGGGTCGAATTTCCATCCGGCATCGTTCTACCGCAGTGCAAATCTGGTCGTCCGTTTCGAACGCCTGCGTCAGGGCCGCAAGGGGCGCAGCGCGTTGATCGAATGGCTGTCGTTCGGCTCGTTCAACAAGGCGTTCGAGCCGACGCGGACCCGTTTCGACTGGCTCAGCCGGGACCCGGATGAGGTGGACAAGTACATTCAGGACCCACTCTGCGGCGTTCGCTGCACCAATCAATTGTGGGCGGATATGCTGGGCGGGCTGCAGAAAATCAGTGAGCCGTCGAACCTGGCACAGATCGATTCGAACCTTCCGTTGCTGATTATTGGCGGCGAATGTGATCCGGTGAGTGCCGGCAAGCGTCTGAAGGATCTTGCCGATGCATTGGCAGAAGCGGGTCATCAGGTGTTACAACTCAATGTTTACCCGCAGGCGCGGCACGAACTGCTCAATGACATCAATCGCGATGAAGTGACCCAGGACCTGCTCGACTGGCTGAAATACGCCCTCGATCAACCAGGACCGCGTCGCGCGGAGTGATCACGCACCTTTATCTTTTCCATATTTTGTCCAGGACAGACACATGACTCAAGTCACCAACACGCCTTACGAAGCCCTTGAAGTCGGTCAGAAAGCCAGCTACAGCAAGACAGTCCAGGAACGCGACATCCAGTTGTTCGCGGCCATGTCCGGCGATCACAACCCGGTCCACCTTGACGCCGAATACGCTTCCAAGACCATGTTCAAGGAGCGCATCGCTCACGGCATGTTCAGCGGTGCACTGATCAGCGCGGCAGTGGCGTGTGAGCTGCCAGGCCCCGGCACCATCTACATCGGCCAGCAGATGACCTTTCAGAAGCCGGTAAAACTGGGCGACACCCTGACTGTGCGTCTTGAAATTCTCGAAAAACTGCCGAAATTCCGCGTGCGCATAGCGACCCGCGTGTTTAATCAGAATGATGAACTGGTGGTAGACGGCGAAGCGGAAATCCTTGCCCCGCGCAAACAGCAGACCGTAGAACTGACCGTGCTGCCTGAAATCACTGTTGGCTGATAAGGCGCGCGGATTGAGCCAAGGCTCGATCATGCGGGCACAGGCTTGCTCCGGAGCACGCAAAAAAGGGCGACCGAAGTCGCCCGAAGTGCCTTGCGTGCTCATAACGAAGGGTGCGCCTTACCAGAGCGGCAGCCCTCCCCGTCAGACAGCTCGAACAGGGTAATGAAGACATTGGCCCCACGCCGTCTTCGCCCCGTCCGATAACCATCAGGCTAGCCGTTGCAGCACGCACGGACGTTGACCTGCATCAACACCCGTTTGATCACTCAACGCTTTTTCGGCTTTTTCTTCGGCTTTTTCTTGCCCGTCAGCGGCATGGCCTGCTCGAAAGCATTTCGCACTTCATTCAGGCGCTTGTCGTTCAGATCATGAACGCGTCTGGCGCGCTCGGCGCCAAGATCGATCAATTTGCCATCGTCGCTCATGGTTGTGCAGTTCCCGGACACGTGGAATCAGCACCAATAATGCTCAATAGCATCGGTGATGACCAGTCGGAAACGTGAAGTCAGGTGTGAATCAATCGGCAGCGTACGCAGGCCGCGTCCTCTTGCGGGACGCTCGACCTTAAATCTGGATATCGACCCACAACCCCTGGCGCGGCTCGTCATCGATCAACGGCACGACCGGGACGGTGTTGTCAGCGTTTAACGAGTCTCCGGGAATGACCAGACCCTGGTATTCACCGCTTTCTTCCTCGCTGTGACGCCCCTGTTGCTGACGCTGCTGCTCTTCACGCAACAGCAGGGCGCTGCGCTCGGAGTCTTCGTGACGCAGATCGATGGATGTCTCGCTGGAGCTCGGCTGTACAGGCGCCACCGGCGGGATATCGGGGACACGCTTGGCCGGGTCCATCTGAGAGGTCACCGGCACAACACTTAACGGGAGCATGGGTTGCAGCATGGTTTTTCTCCTCTTACCGGGCTTTCGGCCGTCCGCGACGCAACTTGAACAGCCCTGTAATAGACTGCAATAATTTATAAGGCTTTTTTTGACTAGGTTTAATGAAATAAGTGCCATGAAAGGAAAAATTCGCCGGTTCGCAGCGAATCCGCAGGTTTTTCAACGCCACCTTTGGCCTTCAGGGCGCGTTCCGTTAACATAGTCGGCTTTTTCACGTCGGGAGACAGGCAGCATGGCGCAGCAGTATCAACCGGGGCAACGCTGGATTAGCGACAGCGAAGCCGAGCTGGGTTTGGGCACCGTTCTGGCACAGGATGGCCGCTTATTGACCGTGCTCTATCCGGCCACTGGCGAAACGCGCCAGTACTCACTGCGTAATGCACCGCTGACCCGCGTGCGTTTCTCTCCGGGCGATGTGATCACTCACTTCGAAAACTGGAAGATGACCGTCCGCGAAGTGGACGATGTCGACGGGCTACTGGTGTATCACGGCCTGAATGCCCGCAACGAAGCGGTCACGCTGCCGGAAACCCAGCTGTCGAACTTCATCCAGTTCCGTCTGGCGACCGACCGTCTGTTCGCCGGCCAGATCGACCAGTTGTCCTGGTTCTCGCTGCGCTACAACACGCTTGAACACACCAGCCGTCAGTTGCAGTCCTCACTATGGGGTCTGGGCGGTGTGCGTGCCCAACCGATTGCCCACCAGTTGCACATCGCCCGCGAAGTCGCTGACCGCATTGCGCCGCGCGTTCTGCTGGCCGACGAAGTGGGCTTGGGCAAGACCATCGAAGCCGGTCTGGTGATTCATCGCCAGTTGCTGTCCGGTCGCGCCAATCGCGTGCTGATTCTGGTGCCGGAAAACCTGCAGCACCAATGGCTGGTCGAAATGCGCCGCCGTTTCAACCTGCAGGTCGCGCTGTTCGACGCCGAACGCTTCATGGAAAGCGATGCCGGCAACCCGTTCGAAGACACCCAACTGGCGCTGGTCGCGCTGGAGTGGCTGGTCTCCGATGAAAAGGCTCAGGACGCGCTGTTTGCAGCGGGCTGGGACCTGATGGTCGTCGATGAAGCACACCACCTGGTCTGGCATGAAGACAAGGCCAGCCGCGAATACTCGCTGGTCGAGCAACTGGCCGAAGTCATCCCCGGCGTACTGCTGCTGACGGCAACCCCGGAACAGCTGGGTCAGGACAGTCACTTTGCCCGCCTGCGCCTGCTGGACCCGAACCGTTTCCACGACCTGAACGCCTTCCGCGCCGAGAGTGAAAACTATCGCCCGGTCGCTCAGGCGGTGCAGGAACTGCTCGACAAGGGCGTACTCTCGGCAGAAGCCCAGAAAACCATTCACGGCTTCCTGGGTGCCGAAGGCGAGACCTTGCTGGCTGCGGTCAATGCGGGCGACGACGAAGCCAAGGCCCGTCTGATTCGCGAATTGCTGGACCGTCATGGCACCGGCCGCGTGCTGTTCCGTAATACCCGTGCCGCCGTGCAAGGTTTTCCGGAGCGCAAGCTGCACGAATACCCGCTGCCCTGCCCGGCCGAATATCTGGAACTGCCCCTGGGCGAGCACGCCGATCTGTATCCGGAAGTCAGCTTCCAGGCTCATTCCGAGGTCAGCGAAGAAGAACGCTGGTGGCGTTTCGACCCTCGCGTCGACTGGCTGATCGACACACTCAAGATGCTCAAGCGCGTCAAGGTGCTGGTCATCTGCGCCCACGCCGAAACCGCCATGGACCTGGAAGACGCGCTGCGCGTGCGTTCCGGTATCCCGGCCACGGTCTTCCACGAAGGCATGAACATCCTCGAACGTGACCGCGCTGCTGCCTATTTTGCCGACGAAGAGTTCGGTGCACAGGTGCTGATCTGCTCGGAAATCGGCAGTGAAGGCCGCAACTTCCAGTTCGCCCACCATCTGGTGCTGTTCGATCTGCCGTCGCACCCGGACCTGCTGGAGCAGCGTATCGGCCGTCTGGACCGTATCGGCCAGAAGCACACCATCGAACTGCATGTGCCGTTCCTGGAAACCAGCCCGCAGGCACGACTGTTCCAGTGGTATCACGAAGCGCTGAACGCGTTCCTCAATACCTGCCCGACCGGTAACGCACTGCAGCATCAGTTCGGCCCGCGTCTGCTGCCGCTGCTGGAAAGCGGTGATGATGACGAATGGCAAACCCTGATCGATGAGGCCCGCGCCGAGCGCGAGCGTCTGGAAAGCGAACTGCACACAGGTCGCGACCGCCTGCTGGAACTCAACTCCGGCGGCGCGGGCGAAGGCGAGGCGCTGGTAGAAGCGATTCTGGAACAGGATGACCAGTTCAGCCTGCCGATCTACATGGAAACCCTGTTCGACGCGTTCGGCATCGACAGCGAAGACCATTCGGAAAACGCACTGATCCTCAAGCCGAGCGAGAAGATGCTCGACGCCAGCTTCCCGCTGGGCGACGACGAAGGCGTGACCATCACTTACGATCGCAACCAGGCCTTGTCTCGCGAAGACATGCAGTTCATCACCTGGGAGCACCCGATGGTCCAGGGCGGCATGGATCTGGTGCTGTCCGGCTCGATGGGCAACACCGCCGTGGCGCTGATCAAGAACAAGGCGCTGAAGCCGGGCACTGTGCTGCTTGAGCTGATCTACGTCAGCGAAGTGGTTGCACCGCGCTCGTTGCAACTGGGCCGCTACCTGCCACCGGCCGCACTGCGCTGCCTGCTTGATCCGAACGGCAATGATCTGTCGAGCCGTGTGTCGTTCAACACCCTTAACGATCAGCTCGAAAGCGTGCCACGTGCCAGCGCCAACAAGTTCATTCAGGCCCAGCGCGACGTGCTGACGCCACGGATCAACGCGGGCGAAGAAAAGATCATGCCGAAACACGCCGAGCGCGTGGCTGAAGCGCAACGTCGTCTGGCTGCTGATACCGAAGAGGAACTGGCGCGCCTGACGGCCCTGCAGGCGGTCAACCCGACCGTGCGCGACAGCGAACTGGTCGCCTTGCGCAGCCAGCGTGAACAGGGTCTGGCCATGCTGGAAAAGGCTGCGTTGCGTCTGGAAGCGATTCGGGTGCTGGTGGCGGGCTGATCGGCGTCACTGCCGACGCTGGACGCAGAGCGTCCCAAGAGGCATTCCCACGCGGAGTGAAGGAACGATCGGGGTTTCATGATCGTTCCTCACGCTCCGCGTCATCCAAACTGATCGTTCCTACGCTCTGCGCTCATCGTTATACACAAGTCCGCCTCGACACTGATCGTGCCCATCGCTCCGCGTGGGAATACAGCCCGTGACGCTCTACGTCACACCACTGCCGGGTCCGACACACCTTCTGCGGGCTCCTCGGCCACCATCCTTGCCTTCATCCGCTCGGCGTCCTTGCTGAAGCAGCGTGATGCCAGATACAGAAACACCAGCGTCATGAGCAATGCTGCCGGAATCAGGTACATGGCATCGTGCAGGCCGATGGCTTTGAAGCTTTCGTTCATTACGTCTGCACCCGCGACCGCCATGGCCGCCTTGGCGAAATGGTCGGACAGCAGACCCACCACTACCGGCCCAGCGCCGCCGCCCAGCAGGTAAAGCCCGGCGAAGAACAACGCCATCGCCGTCGCCCTGAGGCGCGGTTCGACCACGTCCTGAATCGCTGTATAAACGCAGGTATAGAAGTTGTAGGCAAACAACCAGCCCACGCTGAACACCGCGACGAACACCCCGATTTCGATGCGTCCGGCGTGCAAGGCATACCCCGTGGCAAGCGTCGCCACCAACATACTGAACGCCGCGAACAACAGCCGTCCGTTGGGCGAGCGCTGATGCAGTTTATCGGCAATCCAGCCGCCTGCTGTCAGGCCGATTAGCCCGGTCACGCCCACGATCACACCCGTCGCGACCGCCGCTTCCTGCAAGGGCAACAGGAAATAGCGTTGCAGCATTGGCACCATGAACGAGTTGCAGGCGTAGGTGGCGAAGTTGAAGGTCAGGCCGCCGAGGACCAGCCAGCGAAAGGTCGAGATCGACAGCACCCGGCGGATCGGTTTCTCGATCTTGACTTCCGACATGCGCACGCTTTCAGCCGCGCCACGCTTGGGTTCCTTGATGAAAAAGATGAACACCGCCAGCAGCAGCCCAGGCACCGCAGCGATGAAGAACGGCGCGCGCCAGCTGTCGAACGCCTTGACCATGGCGCCGATGGTGAAGAACGCCAGCAGCAGGCCCAGCGGCAGGCCCAGCATGAAGATGCCCATCGCACGGGACCGTTTATGGGCCGGAAACAGGTCACCGATCAGCGAATTGGCCGCAGGCGCGTAGCTGGCTTCGCCGATGCCGACGCCCATGCGCACCAACAGAAAGGTCCAGAAACTGCCGACCATTCCATTGACCGCCGTCAGGCCGCTCCACACGGCCAGGCCACAGCCCATGAGCTTCTTGCGCGATCCGTTGTCGGCCATGCGGCCCAGCGGCAGACCGGCGATGGCGTATACCAGCGTGAACGCTGTTCCCAGAAGCCCGAGTTGAAAATCGCTCAGGTGCCATTCCATGCGAATGGGCTCAACGATAATGGCCGGGATGGTGCGATCAAAGAAGTTGAACAGGTTGGCGAGGAACAACAGGAAGAGGACGCGCCATGCGTTGGCGGCCTGAGTGGGGGTTTCCGTCCGAAGCGTGGTCATGAGCGATCGTCCCTTCTTATTAGTGGTAACAATCTAGAAGGCCAAGGGTGGCCTGTCTGTAAACATTCGTAAACCGCACCCTTGATGAAGAATTCTTATAACTATTTGTTATTGATCGCTTTCAGATTTCTTGGACCTGCGTACTGGCAAACTGACAACAGCTTCTATACTCACTCCGAATCGCCAGGCCTTTAGCCTTGGCGCCCTGGCAGTGAAGATATAGGGCTTGCTATGGAGTGGCTGGGTTTGAACATGTTCGCCGGGGTCCCGGCGGACGGGCAATTGTTGATCGACTGCAGTCATAATCTGTTTCTGGTTGCGCTGGCTTATGGCGTCGCCTGTGCCGCGTGCTTCGCGACACTGGACATCGCCGACCGGGTCATTCAGGTCGAAGCCCTCAAAAACCGACGCATCTGGAAAGCGCTGGGCGCGCTGTGTCTGGCGGGCGGTGTCTGGGCCATGCACTTCATCAGCATGCTGGCTTTTCAGGCACCGCTGACCATCACCTACGATCTGGGCATCACGCTGGCGTCGCTGCTGATCGTGCTGATGACCGCGCTGTTCGCCATCAAGGCGCTGACCATCCAGACATTGACCCTGAGGCGTTGCCTGACGAGCGCGGTGGTCATGGGCATTGGTATCAGCGTCATGCACTACCTGGGCATGGCGGCCATGCAGTCTGACGCCGTGCAGTATTACGAGCCCAAAACCTTTGCACTGTCCGTAGTCGTGGCCATTCTTGCCAGCGTGGCCCTGCTCACCCTGCCCCGCCATTTGCGGCAGTACAGCGGCATGTTTCATCAGATGTTTCGTTACGGATTGAGCGTTTTTCTGGGTGCAGGCCTGCTGACCATGCACCTGATGGGTATGCGTGCCCTGCAACTGGTCATTCCGCAGGGTGCGGAGCTGCACATTCCCAGCACCGCAAACAGTCAGCAACTGGGCCTGACCATCGCCGTCATTACGCTGTTGATCATTGCCGGCAGCATCAGTGCGGCGATGGCCGACAAGAAATTGCAAGGCAAGGAGCATGACCTTCAGCGCGTCAATGCGCTGCTCAGCCAACTGGATCAAGCGCGGGTCTCGCTTCAGCAGGTGGCCCATTACGATCCGCTGACCAACCTGATCAATCGTCGCGGATTCAACCAGATATTCGCCGAAAAACTGCTCGAACATACGATCAGCCAAGGCATGCTCGCGGTGATGTTCCTGGACATCGACCACTTCAAACGCATCAATGACAGCCTGGGGCACGATGCCGGCGACGAGTTGCTCAAGGTGATCGCCGAGCGTATCCGCAGCGCCACACGCGTACAGGATGTGGTGGCAAGGTTTGGCGGTGACGAATTCTGCATTCTGCTGAGCATCCCCAACTATGAGGAGGCCCGCCACCTGGCCCACCGCGTCATGCACAAGATGAAGGAGACCATCGCGCTGGCCGGAAGACGCATGGTCATGACCACCAGCATTGGTATCGCCGTGTTTCCACGGGACGGTTCAACCTGCGACGAATTGCTCAAACACGCCGACCTCGCCCTTTACCAGTCCAAGGGCAACGGCCGTAACCGGGTCAATTTTTTCAGCCCCGCGCTCAAGACCAAAGCCAGTCTGGAACTGCATCTGGAAGAAGAGCTGCGCAACGCCCTGCGCGAAGAGACCGGCCTTGAGGTGTACTACCAGCCGATTGTCGATCTGCGCACCGGGCACATCGCCAAGCTGGAGGCCCTGGTACGCTGGAATCATCCGCAGCACGGGCTGCTGGTGCCGGACCGCTTCATCAGTATTGCCGAGGCCAACGGGCTGATCGCCGAACTGGACAACTGGGTACTGCGCCGCGCCTGTCGCGATCTTGGCGCGCTGCACCTCGACGGTCTGGACAAGCTGATCATCACCGTAAACTGTTCGGCGCTGAATCTGGGTCGCGACGAGTTGGCCGAGGAAGTCGAACAGGCGCTGACCGAAGCCAATGTGCCTCCCGGCCGTCTGGAGCTGGAAGTGACCGAGAACGCGCTGATGGGCAATATCAGCAATACGATCCTGATGCTCAAACACATCCGCAGCCTGGGCGTGTCGTTGTCCATCGACGACTTCGGGACCGGTTATTCGTCACTCGCCTACCTGAAACGGCTGCCGCTGGACACGCTGAAAATCGACCGGTCCTTCATCATCGACATTCCAAAGTCGCCCCAGGACATGGAGATCGTCCAGGCGATCATTGTCATGGCCCACACCCTGCACCTCAAGGTGGTGACTGAAGGTGTCGAAACGCCCGCACAGCTGGAATTCCTGAGTCAGTTCGGCAGTGATTATGTGCAGGGCTACCTGTTCAGCAAGCCTCAGCCGCTGGAGCGGATTCTGCCGCTGGTCAGGGAAATGAACGGGCGAGAACCTGCCAGCCTGTGGCCTGCATCGCTCATGCTGGACGTCAAGGACCGGGATGCGGACATCCCACGTTCACTGGATCTGTTTGATGACCTGCCGGGCGCTGAACATGCACTGGCCACCCGCAGCCCGTCTCGCACCCAACGGTCGCGCTGGTCGGATTGAAAAGGCTGCGTCTGGGTGGCCGATTGCACGGCTGCCGGGTGTAGATTTTCGATACGCTGGAAGGGGCGAAGTTACCGTGTCACCCACAAAGGTGCCGTCATAAGCACCTCTATAGCGCACAGATCAGTCAGACGCCCTGTTTTGGATCAACACCCAAGGTGCCACCACCACTGCCCAGAGCAGTGGATCGCTTTCCACAAGCTCCATTGCCTTTGATTCAGACACCTTGCCGACCTTTGTCGCGTCCATCCACGCAGCCACTTTGGCAGCGTCGTTTCCAGCTACTGCCTCGGCAACTTCGATCAGATCCAACGGTGGTTCGACCCACAACAGGGCACCCTTGGCAAAGAATGGTTGCAATTCTTTCCAGCGAATTGAAGCGGTCTCCCCGAGCAGTTTGGCATAGAGGGTGCTAGGTTCTTGCGTCATGGGTTTCACCAGAAAGGAAATCGGCGCAATGATACCGCCGCCTTTCTCGTAGAAAAACCCGGAAGCAAGTGATTGATTGCAGGAAAGCCGCGAAATCCACGACGATCCGGCCGGTCTTCATGACATTGGAGCGGTTGGATTCTGTAACTTTCTTTCGATTAAGCGACACACACCGGTTTACCCCATTGCCCCGTGCTATCCAAGCGATTCACCGGCACTCTAAACTGTTCCGGTACAGTTGGCGGAGCGGGGGGAAGATCGGTGTCGAAGCCGGTCCTGTAGCCTTGGCCAGCAGGATTATAAAAACTACAACGCAAGAGTGGAGCATCATGACTAAGGGTACCAAGAAGCTTTCCAAGCTGTTCGCCGCACTGGTTATGGCCGGGGTTGCCAGCCATTCGTTCGCAGCCGACACCATCAAGATCGGCATTGCCGGTCCCAAGACTGGCCCGGTCGCCGAATACGGCACCATGCAGTTCAACGGCGCCAAGATGGCTATCGAGCAGATCAACGCCAAGGGCGGCGTCGATGGCAAGAAACTCGAAGCCGTCGAATACGATGATGCCTGCGACCCGAAACAGGCCGTGGCAGTCGCCAACAAGGTCGTCAACGATGGCGTGAAATACGTGATCGGTCACCTGTGCTCCAGCTCCGCTCAACCCGCTTCCGACGTCTATGAAGACGAAGGCATCATCATGGTGACCCCGGCGGCCACCAGCCCCGACATCACCAGCCGTGGCTACAAGCTGGTATTCCGCACCATCGGTCTGGACAGCGCGCAGGGCCCTGCAGCCGGTAACTACATTGCCGACGTCGCCAAGCCAAAAATCGTTGCCGTCATCCATGACAAGCAGCAATACGGCGAAGGCATCGCCTCTGCAGTGAAAAAGACGCTGGAAGACAAAGGCGTCAAGGTGGCCCTGTTCGAAGGCATCAATGCCGGTGACAAGGACTTCTCCTCGCTGATCGCCAAGCTCAAGCAAGCCAACGTCGACTTCGTCTACTACGGCGGCTACCACCCAGAGCTGGGCCAGATTCTGCGCCAGTCCAAGGAAAAAGGCCTGAACGCCAAATTCATGGGCCCTGAAGGCGTGGGCAACGAGTCCATCTCGCAGATCGCTGGCGAAGCCTCCGAAGGCCTGCTGGTCACCCTCCCGAAATCCTTTGATCAGGACCCTGCCAACCAGGCACTGACCAAGGCATTCCAGGACAAGAAACAGGATCCGAGCGGTCCGTTCGTGTACCCGTCCTACTCCGCCGTTCAGGTCATTGCCGACGGCATCGCCGCCGCCAAGTCCGAAGACACCGACAAGGTGGCTGCTGCCATCCACGCCGGTACGTTCAAGACCCCGATGGGCGAACTGAGCTACGACGAGAAGGGCGACCTGAAGAACTTCCAGTTCGTGGTCTACGAATGGCACTTCGGCAAGCCGAAGACCGAAGCCGCCAAATAAGCAGCTTGCGTTGACAACCGAAGCCCACTGCCACCGCAGTGGGCTTTGTTTTACGAATCATGGCCCGCCTGCCGAGATCCGGCAGAGGCCACCTGAAAATCTTAAAACCGTTACCAGCGGTTCGCTGGCGGCGTCACAGGCAACGCATCGACAGAATGCGTACCCGACGCAGGCCGGAGAAATGCAGATCAGGTTTTTAGGAGCGCGGTAAATGCCCGAGTTATTCCACTACATGCAACAGCTGGTCAATGGCCTGACCATTGGCAGCACGTATGCATTGATCGCCATCGGCTACACGATGGTTTACGGCATCATCGGAATGATCAACTTCGCCCACGGCGAGGTGTACATGATCGGTTCCTATGTTGCTTTCATGGCGCTTGCCGGTCTTGCAATGATGGGTATCGACAGCCTGCCGCTGTTGATGATCGCAGGCTTCGCCGCCTCCATTATCGTGACCAGCGCCTACGGCTACAGCATCGAACGGGTCGCCTACCGTCCGCTGCGCAACAGCAACCGTCTGATTCCTCTGATTTCTGCGATCGGCATGTCGATCTTTCTGCAGAACTCGGTTCAGCTTTCCCAGGGTTCCGGCAACTTTGCCATTCCCAACCTGCTGCCCGGCAGCTTGTCCTTCGGCCCCGGCGGCGCACAGGAAGTGTTGATTTCCTACATGCAGATCGTGGTCTTCGTGGTCACGCTGCTGGCGATGACCGGCCTGACCCTGTTCATTTCCCGCTCGCGAATGGGCCGCGCCTGCCGCGCCTGCGCCGAGGACATGAAAATGGCCAACCTGCTGGGTATCAACACCAACACCATCATTGCCCTGACTTTCGTGGTCGGCGCCGCACTGGCTGCCATTGCCGCCATGTTGCTGAGCATGCAATACGGCGTGATCAACCCGAGCGCAGGCTTCCTCGTAGGCCTCAAGGCGTTCACTGCTGCAGTCCTGGGCGGCATCGGTTCGATTCCGGGCGCCGTGCTCGGCGGTCTGGTGCTGGGCGTCGCCGAAGCCTTCGGTGCCGACATCTTTGGTGATCAGTACAAGGACGTCGTGGCCTTCGGCCTGTTGGTCCTGGTGCTGCTGTTCCGCCCGACCGGCATTCTGGGTCGTCCGGAGGTTGAGAAAGTATGAGCAAGTCCTTCAAACAGGCGCTGTTCAGCGC
>Ga0265798_10007454_pt1 | contig 14144 bp, 12 predicted proteins | sample P3T30metagenome_FD_192430 | JGI IMG/M metagenome (GOLD analysis project Ga0265798, IMG submission 192430) | Plant litter microbial communities from East Loma Ridge, Irvine, California - P3 T30 | ecosystem: Environmental > Terrestrial > Plant litter > Unclassified | place: USA: California...
CATTTCGCCTGACCCACCGCGCGGACCTTTTCGCGGCCAATGACCGCTCCTACGGTGGGGGGGCATGGATTGGTCGACAATCGGGTACGGATCGCCCATCATGCAGCGCTGCCGATATCAGGCCGTACATACCCGAATTAGTCGTTGCCCATAAAATGACCGACATACTTTCCGAACCTGCCGTTCGAGCCGACGTAGCGGATTTGCCCCTCGTTTCGATCGTGGCGCCGTGCTACAACGCTGAAAATTTCCTCGAAGAGGCGTTGGCCAGCATCTTCGCCCAGGACTATCCGAATTTCGAAGTGATCATCGTCGACGACGGTTCAAGTGACCGCAGCATCGAGATGCTCACCGCGCTGCAGGCGACCTACGACTTCCAGTTGCTGCGGCAAGCCAACCAGGGTGTCAGCGCCGCGCTCAATTGCGGCCTGCAGCACGCCCGCGGCAAATACGTATCCACGCCGGATCTGGACGACATCATGCTCGCCCACTCTCTGCGCGTACGTGTCGATTACCTGGAGCAGAACCCTGAAGTCGGCGCGGTAGGTGCATTGATCACCTACATGGACACCCAGGGCAACGCCCTCAAGGACCAGACACACACGCGCATCCGCCGCATGGATTTCGCCGACATCCTCGCCAATGCCCGGGTCTGCGGCGCGCCGGTGTCGTTGTACCGCATGGACGTGCTGCGCAAGGCCAAGTTCTACGACCCGGCGATCAAGGTCCAGGATTTCCAGATCACCCTGCGCATTGCCGAGCAGGGCGTCGAGATCCACATGCTGCCGGTGATCGTGACTCGCTACCGGCGCCATCCGCACAACCTGTCGCGCCGCTACAAGACCTTGTTCGAAGCCGACATGCGCGCCATCGAGCCCTATCGCGGGCACCCCGGCTATGAGCGCGGCCGCGCCAAACTGGTCAACAAGGCGTTGAAATACGCGGTGGTGGAAGACAAGAAGGATGCGCTGCGACTGCTGCGCTCCATCCCGCTCAAGCTATGGGATCGCACCACGTTTCGCCGTCTCAAGCGTCTGGTGCTGCATTGGTAAGTAAGGAAGTGCGTCGATGAAGTGGTGGGACCGGTTGAAGAAAAGGAAGGTTCGCAAGCACCTCGGGCAGTTCGAGAAGCTGTTTCGCGGGCCCGAGCGAATCCGCATGCGCTACCCCCAGTATGCAATCGGGGTGGGCACCTACGGCATTCCAGACGTGCAGGAGTTCGGTGACGACACCACCTTGAAGGTCGGCAACTACACCTCGATCGCCGAGGGGGTGAAGATCCTGCTCGGCGGTGGCCATCGCACCGACTGGGTGTCGTGCTTTCCGTTTCCGTTGATCATCGACGAGGTCAAGGACGTGCCGGGCGCAGCGCCGACCAAAGGCGACGTAGTGATCGGCAGCGACTGCTGGCTGTGCGCCAATGTGTTGATTCTGTCCGGTGTGACGGTTGGCCATGGTGCAGTGGTTGCAGCCGGCGCGGTGGTGACCAAGGACATACCGCCCTATGCCGTGGTGGGCGGCAACCCGTGTCGGTTCATCAAGTGGCGTTTCGAAGAACGCGTGCGGGACGCCTTGCTGGCTTCGGCGTGGTGGGATTGGCCCGTTGCCGAAGTCAAAGCCGTGGCCCATCTGCTGTGCAGCGACGACCTCCAGGCGTTTCTGACCTATGCCCGCAATCGCCAGCCAACGGCCGTGGCTGGATGAAGTGGTTGGAAGTGTCACGCGCTTGCCAGCGTTGCAAGCAAGGCCTGACCTCCATTGAGGTCATGCATTGTTACAATGCGAATGGCCCTGGCGATTGGCTCGGCCGCTCGTCGTACCTAGAGTGCCTACCTTCGCGTAGGCACGGCATCACTTTTTCAGAGCAGCGAATATGAACACGTCCACCTCCGACAATCGAAAGCAGCCCCTGGTGTCGGTGATCATCGCCTCGTACAACCATGCGCCGTATATCGAGGCCTCGATCGGCAGCGTGCTGGCGCAGACCTACGCCAACATCGAGTTGCTGGTGGTGGACGATGGTTCGACCGATGGCAGCGTCGAGCTGCTACGCAAGCTCAGTGCCGAGCATGGTTTCGATCTGCGCGTGCAGGAGAACAAGGGGCTGTCGCGGACGCTGAACGAGTCGGTGGCCCGTTGCCAGGGCAGCCTGGTGGTGCCGTTCGGGTCGGATGACGTGATGTTCGCCCATCGTATCGCCACCCAGGTGGCGTACATGGAAGGCAAACCCGAGGTGGGTATCTGCTCGGCCAATACCGAGATCATCGATGCGACCGGCAAGGTGATGTGCGAGCGTGAACAGCGCAAGCGCAACGAGCCGTTCCGCCGGCTCGATTTCGACGACATGTTCATGGACCGCAAGCCGGGGCCGACCGCCGCCACGCTGATGTTCCGTCGCGAGGCGCTGGAGAAGGTGGGTGGGTTCGATCCGGAGATTCGCCTTGAGGATGTCTATATCGAGTTGGCAGTGACCCGCGCGGGTTATTTCATCGATGTACTGGGTGAGCCTCTGGCGCAGTACCGCAAGCATGCGACCAACACCTACAAGAATGGCCGCTTCATGGTCGAGAACGTGCTCAAGACCTACGCCGTGTACCGCGAGCACCCGGCGTACGAGCAGGTGCGCTGGCGTTTTCTCAATTCGATGTTCCTGAAGTATGCGCGCAAGGACAAGGGCCTGAGCAGAGAGCTGTTGGGCATGATTCCGCTCAGGGCCTGGAACAGGAAGACCCTGCGCGGCATGCTCCGTATGGTATTCAGCTGAAATCCGCGTAGCCTTTTTCGCGGCCGATGACCGCTCCTACGGGAGGGCGGATTCTTCGTAGGAGCGGTCCGTGGCCGCGAAGGGCGCGCTGCGTTGCATCAGGCAATCAGCAATGTCATTCAAACGGCCTTGGCAGGGCGGCTGAGGCGGTTGCCCCAGTGGCATAGCCATTGCGCATACACCAGCGCCATCGTAATCCAGATCAGGAACCAGTGCTCCTTGGGGCGGGACATGAAGGCGCTGCCTTCGGTCAGCCCCGACGCAAACCCGAACACCAGCCAGGTTGCAGCCAACACCACCTGCGGTTCGCGGCGATTCATCCAGCAGAAGCGCATGGCCAGACCATACAGCACCATCCACAGGCTGAGCCCTGCAACGCCGCCGATGTACAGCACGCCCAGTTCGATATTATGCGGGTCGGCCAAGGTGTACGGCAGGCCAGGTATGACGATGGTCATCTCCGAATCGTAGCCGCGCCCCAACCACGGGTTCTCGCCGATCTGACGCAGTGACTCCATCCAGATTTCCGGCCGGTACGACGCCCCGCGCGAGGTCAGCACATCCGGCATTACCACGTACAGCGCTGCGATCCCCAGCAGTGCAATGGCAATTGCCAGCCCGCCGCGTTTCTTGTTTCCCGCCGCCATCAGCCACAGCAATGCCGCCGCCATGCCGATGATCGGCGTCCGCGAACCCGTGGCGATCAAGGTTACGCCCAGTACCGCCAGGCACCCCAGCGCCAACGGGTTCCACGGATTGCGTCCGATGTACCAGGTGGCCAGCCAGACACTGGCAAAGGCGCCGAACACATGGGCGCTGAGCAGAGGGTTGTAGAGCGCGCCATACCCATCCAGACGGCTGCCCAGGGACGCGCCTTGCACGCCATAGAAATAGATCAACGACAAACCCGCCGCTGCCGTGGCGATCACTGCCGCTGCACGGGTGAGTTGCGCCAGTCGCGCGGGCACCTTCAGCGCGATCAGGCCAGCCGAGAGCAGCACCATGGCGATGTAGAGCGGCCGCTTGAACAGCGAGCCGAAGTCTTCGCCGTCTGCGGCCCAACTGACACTGAGCAGGATGTAGGCGCTGAAGGCCACGAAGGCAAGGAACATCGGGTTGCGCACCAGCGCCTTGAACGGACCCGGCTGCAATGCCAGGGCGAGCAGGGTGGGCACCGCCAGGAAGATGTAGAACAGCTTGTGATACAGAGAGCGATCCCATGCCCAGAACATGCCGGTCATGATGACCAACCAGCCGATGGGGAGCACATAGGCGTTCAGCACGTGCACCGTACGCTCGCGCACGGAAGTACTCTGGGATTGCATGAGAGGTTGTCTGTCCATAGGCCTTGGCAGTGAAGTGTTTGGGGGCGGGTGGATTGTACGTGGATGTGACTTTGCATCAACACAGAAGGTCCGAACGCCGAAAAATCCTACGGGCTGGTGCAGCGCACATAGCTACTTACACATGCCTTCGATCCGTCAGGTGCCCGCGCAGGCCGGGGCAGGGCCAGTGCGACACGTCGTGCAACAGGGTGGCACTGGAACATCTGCGATGCGGGACTAGGGTTGGCAGGCGGCTCGGGAATGCCGCACTTCTCATTCAAGTCATGGAGCATAAGCAATGCGCAAGATCCTCCTTCCTGCACTGGCGCTGGCATTCTTCGCCAGCACCGCGGTGCCCATTCTAAGCTCGCCAGTTATGGCCGCGCCCGCCGCCTCGGTATCGGGTGCCCATCCGGGGCTGCCGGACAGGGTCAACCTCAATACGGCCGACGCTGAAACCCTCAAGAAGGAACTCTCCGGGGTCGGCCTGACAAAGGCGACCGCCATCGTCAAGCACCGACAGACCTACGGGCCATTCGACTCGGTCGAAGAACTGCTGGAGGTTACGGGTATCGGCAAGGCTTTGCTGGATCGCAACCGCGACAAGCTGGTCGTCAACTGACGATCGGTCGCAGGCTCAGCTGGAGCTGACCAGACGCAGTTTGAACCGGTCGGGAATCACCGCCTCGACGATATCGGCAGCCCGCTGGGTGCCGCCCATCAGGTGGATGGCATCGGCCAGGTTCTCCAGGTCGGGCCATTGGTTCTCCAGCAGATGACGCATGTGTTCCGCCAACTCCCGGCTGCTGCAATGCCGGCTGGCGTGGACGCCGGAACCGCTGTAGGCCACCCGCGCCGCAACGCCTGGCTGGTCGGCGGCGATGGGCAAGGCCAGGATCGGCGTTTCCGCCACGACGGCTTCGAGCACGATGTCGAGGTCGCCGTGGGTCACCAGCACGTCGGCATACTGCAACAGCATGGGCTGGTCGGCAAAATCCGTGACCCAGGTTGCGCCGTGCCGCAGCAGTTGATCGCTTTGCCGATGACTCAGCCCACCGCAATGCATGACCAGCAGTTGGGCATCGAGCAACTTGCAGGCCTGGGCAATGCGTTTGAACAGGCTCATGCGGTTGCCATGGAGCCGGCCCAAGGTTGCGAAGACGAAAGGCCGAGCATTGTCCAACGTGTAGGGCAGGTGGTTGGTCTCATCGGACACCCGGCGCAGGGGGCCGACCTCATGGAACCATGGCGGCAGATTGGGCCGCGGAAAATCGAACTCCAGCACCGTTTGGCTGATTTGCGCGAGCGGCGACAGGCATTGATGCAGGCCCTCGCGGACGCTCAGCCCAAGTGCGGCGGACTGACGGGCAATGGCTTTGCGCAATGGCTTCATGACCCAGTCATGCCGGCGCTCGGCGCGCGCATACCGCTCGATGGCGTCTTCGCCGCGCTCGTACGGGTAGGGCAATACGGCCAACGGTACGGTTATGTCCTCGCGGTTGACCGGCAATGCGCAGGCGACGGACACGAACGGCAGGCCAAGCGACTCTGCCACCAGCCCGCCCGCTGCTTCCATCTGGTCGCACAGCACGGCGTCGATGCGTTCTTCGCGCAGAGCGTTGGGCAACTCTTCACAGAGCATCTGCGTGACTTGCGCCATATCGGCGTAGGTACGCCGCTGGCCGAGCAAAGTGTCGAAATTGGCTGCCAGTGCAAGGCTTTTTGCCAGGCTTCCGGCAGGAAAGCGTTCCTGGCCGACGCTGCGGAATTTGACCCTGTTGCAATGCAATAGATGACGTGCGTCGGGTTGGTGGAAGAATGTGACGCTGTGTCCGCGGTCGATCAGCTCCATTGCCAGGTTTTCAAGCGGTTGAAAGTGGCTCGGCAGGGGTGGAGCGATGATGGCAAAGCGGATCATTGTCGACTCCCGCGCGTTCAGGTGAACACAATGCGTCAGGTCCTCTCTCAACGGCAAGCGGGGCCTGCCGTACGCTGATGCAGCTAGCGTGAATCAGGGGAGGGTTCGAAGCTATGAGCGCAGGTCCTTGCCGCTCGTTCCGTGTTGTCACCGGAAATGTATCTGGAAACGGCGCTAACCGTCGGAAATATGCTGGGTAAACTTTAAGTAATAAAGAATTAAAGCATTACAAAACATCAGCTTGCAGACAATCTCAAATGTAGTTTGTGATTTATCGTCAAACGCTCGACGTTTTCCGTTTCGAACTGTCGTTTGGGAGAGTAAGCTTGCCGGCGGGCCACCCCCTGGGGGTGATGATCATTGGAAGCCGCGGGTTGAATTGCACCCGCTGTAGTGGCTTGGCGAGGCGGGTAAGGGATCGTCCTGCGCCGACGCCTGGGAAGTGGATGATGGCTGACAAGAGATTGCGGATTCTGATTGCCGACGAGTTGGACCAGCAGGCGGTGCAGATCGAACGAACGCTCAATAACCTGGGCTACTTCAGGGTGGTGCCGGTGGGTTCGCTCGACGAACTGCTGACCATGGTGCAAAGCGCTTACGAGCCTTTCGATCTGTTGATTGCCAACACTGACATGGCTGTGCGGTCGGGTGTCGATCTGCCGCGGTTCTGCAAGAACAGTGAGCACGTTCGCCATGCGTTGCTGTATGAGAGCCAGAAGCGGATCGAAACCGAACTGGCCGACCCTGGCGGTGAGCGGTTGAGCACCAGCGTCACGCAGCTGCCGGACCGCGACGCGCTGCAGACCTTCATGGCCATTGTCGAATCGCCCAAGGCGCCGCCGGAGCATCGCGTTCGCGTGATCGGCGATGGCATCCGCGCACGCAAATCCCTCAGCTCACCGCCGCTGTAGGAGCCCTCGGGGGCCGCCAACCGGGCATTGCGGTGTATCAGCCAGTCTGCGGCGCTCCTTTTGCGGCCGATGCCCGCTCCTACGGGATAGGCACCTCATAGCGCCTGCCATGCCTGACGGTTTTTGCTATCCTGCGCGCCTTTGACAGGCGCGAGGATACGCGCCGTCGGCCACCAGCGGACTTGCCCATGCCTGCCGATAGCTCTGCCCAGCCATTGCTGCTCAACCGCAGCGACCACAAGACCCTCGGTCTGGCGGCCCTCGGTGGCGCGCTGGAAATCTACGATTTCATCATCTTCGTATTCTTCGCCCTGACCCTCAGCCAGCTGTTCTTCCCGCCGCAGATGCCCGAGTGGCTGCGCCTGTTGCAGAGCTTCGGCATCTTCGTGACCGGCTATCTGGCCCGCCCGTTGGGCGGCATCCTGATGGCGCATTTCGCCGATCGCTTGGGACGCAAGCGAGTGTTCAGCCTGAGCATCCTGATGATGGCGGTGCCCTGCCTGCTGATCGGCATGATGCCCACCTATGCGCAGATCGGTTACTTCGCGCCGCTGCTGCTGCTGGCCCTGCGCATTCTGCAGGGCGCTGCCGTGGGGGGCGAGGTGCCCAGCGCCTGGGTGTTCGTGGCCGAGCACGTGCCGCTGAGAAGACGCGGCTATGCCTTGGGGTTTCTCCAGGCGGGGCTGACCTTTGGCTATCTGCTCGGCGCATTGACTGCCACTGTGCTGGCGCGGGTGTACACCCCGCAGGAAATCCTCGATTGGGCGTGGCGTTTGCCCTTCCTGCTGGGCGGCATATTCGGCGTGGTCGGTGTGTGGCTGCGCCGGCTGCTCAGCGAAACACCGGTGTTTCTGGCCATGCGTGCGCGCAGTGAGCAGGTCAGCGAATTCTCCTTGCGTACCGTGCTGCGTGAACATCGCGCCTCGCTGATTCCGGCGGTGTTGCTGACGTGTGTGCTGACTTCGGCGGTGGTGGTGCTGGTGGTGATCACGCCGACGGTGATGCAGCAGCGCTTTGGCCTGGATGCACGGCACACCTTTGCGCTGAGTAGCCTGGGTATCGTCTTCCTCAACGTTGGCTGCGTGTTGGCTGGCCTGCTGGTCGATCGCATCGGCGCCTGGCGTGCGCTGGTCCTTTATAGCGTGCTGCTGCCGCTGGGCATCACCGCGCTCTATGCCAGCCTGGTTGCCGGGGTCGGCAGTCTTGCCGTGGCCTATGCGCTGGCCGGTCTGGGGTGTGGAGTGGTGGGTGTGGTGCCGTCGCTGATGGTCGGCCTGTTTCCCGCCAAGGTGCGTGTATCGGGCATTTCGTTTACCTACAACATCGCGTATGCGCTGTGGGCGAGTACCACGCCGCTGCTGCTGATCGCCTTGATGCCGTGGAGCCCGTGGGTCTGTGTGGGCTATTGCGTGGTGATGGGTGCGGTCGGTGTCGGCACCGCCTGGCTCTTCGGCAGACGCCGACCTCTTCAGGCCTACGCCTGACCTCAAACGAACCGGCCACCAGGCCGGTTTTTTTATGCCTCGATCTCGGTTCCCATGTGGGAGCGGGATCTGCCCGCGAATGAGGCGCTGCGGTCTGACAGATACACGGCGGGGCATTCTTCGCGGGCAGAGCCCGCTCCCACAGGAGTGATGTAAATAATCCCTATATATGGGATTGATAATTATATATTGAGATTATCGTTCAAATGGATTTATAGTCGGCCATCACACACCGCCACTCACTACCAAAAACAAACAAGGTGAAGCGATGCAGCCGCAACTCGTTGCACTCGATTGGGGAACCAGTTCCCTGCGAGCTTATCTGCTCGGCCCTGATGGCCACGTACTCGACCAGCGTTCGCTGGATCGGGGCATCATGCAGTTGTCCAACACCCCCCGTAGCATTTGCGGCGAACAGACCAGCGATGGTTTCGAGCTGACCTTCGATGAAGCCTGCGGCGACTGGCTCGACGCTTTTCCTGACGTTGCCGTGATCGCCTGCGGCATGGTCGGCAGCGCCCAGGGTTGGCACGAGGTGCCGTATTGCCAGAGCCCGGCGCAGGCCGCCGATGTCGCCGCCGGCATGGCTCGCGTGCGTACCCTCAGGGGTATCTGCGTGCATCTGGTGCCCGGCGTGCTGCAACGTTCGGCACTGCCCAACGTCATGCGCGGCGAGGAAACCCAGATCTTCGGCCTGCTGCAGTCGTTGCCTTCGGGCGAGCGCGACCAGACGTTGCTGATCGGCCTGCCTGGCAGCCATTCGAAGTGGGCGAGGGTGGTCGAGCAGCGCATCGAGCATTTCGACACCTTCATGACCGGCGAGCTGTTTGCCGCAGCCAGTGCCCACACCATTCTCGGTCGCACGCAGAAGCGCAGTGCGTCGTTCGACGGCGCGGCGTTCGAGCGCGGTGTAGCCGTGGCGATGTCGCGCGACGGCAGCATCGGCGTGCTGTCGACCATGTTCAGCGCGCGCAGCCTTGGCCTCACCGGCCAATTGGCGAGCAGTGAGCAAGCGGACTATCTGTCCGGCCTGATGATTGGCCACGAGCTGCGCGCCCTGGCCGAAATGCTGCGCCAGCGCAGCGGGCAGGAATCGCTGCCGGCTGTGGTCCTGATCGGCAGCAGTGCGTTGTGCCAGCGCTATCGGCAGGCATTGGCCTTGTGTGGCTTCAACAGCGTCAGCCTGGCCGAACAGGCCACCGAACGCGGTCTCTGGAGCCTGGCGCTGGCCGCCGGGCTCGTCGCTCAACAGTTCCAAGAGGTTTGACATGCTCAAGCAAGCAATGGCCCAGAACGGGCTGATCGCCATTTTGCGCGGCCTGCGCCCCGAAGAGTCGGTGGCCATCGGCGAGGTGCTGTACAGCGCCGGGTTTCGCATCATCGAGGTGCCGCTCAACTCTCCGCAGCCTTTCGACAGCATTCGGCTGTTGCGCAACAGTTTGCCCGCCGATTGCCTGATCGGTGCCGGAACGGTGCTGTCGGCCGAGCAGGTACTTCAGGTCAAGGCGGCGGGAGGGCAACTGATCGTCATGCCGCACAGCGATCCTGCAGTGCTCAAGGCGGCCAAGGAGGCCGAGATGTTCCTGGCGCCGGGCGTGCTGACACCGACCGAAGCGTTCGCCGCGCTGGGCGCCGGTGCCGACGTGTTGAAACTGTTCCCGGCCGAGTCGCTGACGCCGGCCGTGGTCAAGGCGCTGTTGGCAGTGCTGCCCAAAGGCACGGCGCTGGTACCGGTGGGAGGCATCAGCCCGGACAACATGCAGCCGTTTCTCGACGCCGGCGTTGCCGGGTTTGGCCTGGGTTCGGGCCTGTTCAAGCCAGGCATGACGGTGCAGCAGGTGGCTGATAACGCAAAGGAGTACGTCCAGGCCTGGCAGTCGCTGAAAGGTTGACACGCTGTGCGCCCCTGTAGGAGCGGTCATCGGCCGCGAAGAGGGCGCCGCGCAGTGACTGATCCACCGCGTCGCCCGGTTCGCGGCCACGGACCGCTCCTACGAAATCGATACGGGCGGTAACGGCAAAATTTACAGACGCTCGAGCGTCCATCGAACAAGAGAGACAACAGATGAAAATCACCAAACTCACGACCTTCATCGTTCCACCGCGCTGGTGCTTCCTCAAGGTCGAGACCGACGAGGGTGTGGTCGGCTGGGGCGAGCCCGTGGTCGAAGGCCGCGCGCACACCGTGGCTGCCGCCGTTGACGAATTGTCCGACTACCTGATCGGCAAGGACCCACGCAATATCGAAGACATCTGGACCGTGCTGTACCGCGGCGGTTTCTACCGTGGCGGCGCCATCCACATGAGCGCCCTGGCCGGTATCGATCAAGCGCTGTGGGATATCAAGGGCAAGGCCCTGGGCGTTTCGGTCAGCGACCTGCTTGGCGGGCAGGTACGCGATCGGATTCGGGTGTACTCGTGGATCGGCGGCGACCGCCCGGCCGACACGGCGCGCGCGGCGAGCGAGGCGGTGGCCCGTGGTTTCACTGCGGTGAAGATGAACGGCACCGAGGAACTGCAGTTTCTCGACACGTTCGACAAGGTCGATCGCGCCCTGGCCAGCGTTGCGGCCGTGCGTGATGCGGTAGGGCCGAACGTGGGCATTGGCGTCGACTTCCATGGCCGGGTGCACAAGCCCATGGCCAAGGTGCTGATGAAGGAGCTGGACCAGTTCAAGCTGATGTTCATCGAAGAGCCGGTGTTGAGCGAGAACTACGAAGCGCTCAAGGAGCTGGCGCCGTTGACCAGTACGCCGATCGCACTCGGTGAGCGTTTGTACTCGCGTTGGGACTTCAAGCGGATTCTCAGTGAAGGCTATGTGGACATCATCCAGCCCGATGCCTCGCATGCCGGGGGCATTACCGAGACCCGCAAGATCGCCAACATGGCCGAGGCCTATGACGTAGCGCTGGCCTTGCATTGCCCGTTGGGGCCGATCGCGCTGGCGGCGTGCCTGCAGCTGGATGCGGTCTGCTACAACGCCTTCATCCAGGAGCAGAGCCTGGGCATCCACTACAACGAAAGCAACGATCTGCTCGACTATGTCACCCACCCCGAGGTGTTCGATTACGACAATGGGTTCGTGAAGATTCCGAACGGGCCGGGGCTGGGGATCGAGATCAACGAGGAGTACGTGCGGGAGCGCGCAGAGATCGGCCATCGCTGGCGCAACCCGATCTGGCGCCATGCCGACGGCAGCTTCGCCGAGTGGTGATCCACCGCTGATACCGCGGCGCGGCCTTCGCGAGTAGAAAGCTCGCCGCCCGCCCCGCTCCCACACGGGCGGCGAGCTTTCTACTCGCGAAGGCGTCCGGCCTGTCGCCGCAGCACCCCTCTACAAATACAATAAGAGGCACCCCATGCATACCCAATCCACTACCGCCGCGCCGGCGCTGGCGACGCCCAGCCGCAAGCGCTTTTTCATCATGGTGCTGTTGTTCATCACCGTGGTGATCAACTACCTGGACCGCAGCAACCTGTCCATCGCCGCACCGGCGCTGACCAGCGACCTGGGCATCGATCCGGTGCACGTCGGCCTGATTTTCTCGGCATTCGGCTGGACCTACGCCGCCATGCAGATCCCCGGCGGTTGGCTGGTCGACCGCGTTCCGCCGCGCATCCTCTACAGCGTGGCCCTGGCGTTGTGGTCCATTGCCACCGTCATGCTCGGCTTTGCCGGCAGTTTCATCGCCCTGTTCGTGCTGCGCATGGCCGTGGGCGCGCTGGAAGCGCCGGCGTACCCGATCAACAGCCGCGTGGTGACGACCTGGTTCCCCGAGCGCGAACGTGCCACCGCCATCGGCTTCTACACCTCGGGCCAGTTCGTCGGCCTGGCCTTCCTTACCCCGGTACTGGCCTGGCTGCAACACGAATTCGGCTGGCACATGGTGTTCGTCAGCACCGGTCTGGTGGGCATTGTCTGGGCAGTGATCTGGTACGCGGTGTATCGCGAGCCGCGCGATTTCAAAGGCGCCAACGCGGCCGAAATCCAGCTCATCCGCGACGGCGGCGGCTTGGTCGACATGCAGAAATCGGCGCGCCAGGCCAAAGCCGGTTTCAGCTGGACCGACCTGGGCATCGTGTTGAGCAAGCGCAAACTCTGGGGTATCTACCTGGGCCAGTATTGCCTCAACTCGACCTTGTGGTTCTTCCTGACCTGGTTCCCGACTTACCTGGTGAAATACCGCGGCATGGATTTCATCAAATCCGGCATGCTCGCCTCGCTGCCGTTCCTGGCCGCTTTTGTCGGCGTGCTGTGCTCGGGGTTCTTTTCCGACTGGCTGATCCGTCGCGGCGCCAGCATCGGCCTGGCGCGCAAGCTGCCGATCATCGGCGGCCTGTTGATCTCGACGTGCATCATCGGCGCCAACTACGTCGATTCGACCCCGCTGGTAATCGCTTGCCTGGCGCTGGCCTTTTTCGGCAACGGCCTGGCGTCGATCACCTGGTCGCTGGTTTCGACCCTGGCCCCTGCGCGGTTGCTGGGGCTGACGGGCGGGGTGTTCAACTTCATCGGCAACCTGTCGGCGATCACCACACCGATCGCCATCGGCTTCCTGGCGACCGGCGACTCGTTCGCGCCCGCGATCACTTACATTGCGGTCACGGCGCTGGTCGGGGCGTTGTCCTACATTCTGCTGGTGGGCAAGGTCGAGCGGATCGAGCTTTGACCCGATTGCGAGCAGGCGAACATAATGCGCCTGCTTTTACCTGACGCGAAGGTTGACCATGCAGGACGACATGCCCCCCGCCGCACCGACCGGCACCCAGACTCTGCTCCGCGGGCTGGCAGTGATCCAGGCCGTGGCCGGCGGTGCCCGTGATCTGAAAGAGATCGCACGGCGCATCGGTACCACGCGCAGCACCACCCACCGGCTGGTCAGTTGCCTGGTGGACGAGCGCTACTTGCGGGTGCTGCCCCAGGTGGGCTATCTGCTCGGGCCGCGGCTGATCGAGCTGGGCTTCCAGGCACGGGATGAAGTGCCACTGGTGATGTTGGCCAGCCCTTGGCTGGATGAACTGTCGGCGCGGACCGGCGATACCATTCACCTGGCGATTCGCGACGGCGACGAGGTGCTGTACCTGCACAAGACCCCAGGGCGCAATGGCCCGGAGATGCGTTCGCGGGTAGGTCATCGCATGCCGCTGGCGCGCACCGGCATCGGCAAGGCGCTGATGCTCGACGCCGGGGCGGCCGAATGGCAGAGGCTATTCGAACGGGGGGAGGCCGTTGCGGCGGAATCCGCCCTGTGGCCCGACCACCCGCAACTCACCTGGCCCCAGTTCCAGGCCCGTATGCAAACCTATGTAACGGGCCGCTATGCGTTCGACCTGGAAGACAACGAACCGTCGATTCGCTGCGTGGCTGCACCCATCCGCGATGCCAGCGGACAAATCGTGGCCGCGATCAGTGTCGCCAGTACGCTGCCTTACATGCCTGTGGAGAAGATGGAATCCCTGGTTCCTGTGGTCCAGAAAGCCGCCCACGCCATCTCCGCAGAACTCGGCGCTAGGGTGTAACCCCAGACGCTGCAGCGCTCTTTTCGCGGCCACGGACCGCTCCTACGCAGGGTTTGAGGGCGCCGTAGCAGCGGTCATCGGCCGCGAAAGGGGCGCTGCGGTGTGTCTGGGAGACCGTAGCGACTTTTCGCGGCCACGGACCGCTCCTACGCAGGGTTTGAGGGCGCCGTAGCAGCGGTCATCGGCCGCGAAGGGGGCGCTGCGGTGTGTCTGGGAGACCGT
>Ga0265798_10007455_pt1 | contig 14143 bp, 10 predicted proteins | sample P3T30metagenome_FD_192430 | JGI IMG/M metagenome (GOLD analysis project Ga0265798, IMG submission 192430) | Plant litter microbial communities from East Loma Ridge, Irvine, California - P3 T30 | ecosystem: Environmental > Terrestrial > Plant litter > Unclassified | place: USA: California...
GGAATCGGTCATCGGCGACACGGCGGAGATCCAGAAGGTCATCGAAGGCCTGGAATTCCGCCGCATGTTCAACAACCCGATGGACCCGAACAACTGCTTCATCGACATCCAGGCCGGCGCCGGCGGCACCGAGGCGCAGGACTGGGCGTCGATGCTGCTGCGCCAGTACGTGCGCTACTGCGAACGCAAGGGCTTCAAGGTCGAGATCATGGAACAGTCGGACGGCGAGGTTGCCGGCATCAAGACGGCCACGATCAAGGTCGAAGGCGACTACGCCTACGGCCACCTGCGCACGGAAACGGGCGTGCACCGCCTCGTGCGCAAGTCGCCGTTCGACAGCGCCAACGGCCGTCACACGTCGTTCACGTCGCTGTTCGTCTATCCGGAAGTCGATGACTCGATCGAGATCGAGATCAACCCGGCCGACCTGCGCATCGACACCTATCGTGCGTCCGGCGCCGGCGGTCAGCACATCAACAAGACCGACTCCGCGGTCCGCCTGACGCACGCGCCGTCCGGCATCGTCGTGCAGTGCCAGAACGACCGTTCGCAGCACCGCAACAAGGCCGAGGCGATGGAGATGCTGAAGGCGAAGCTGTTCGAACAGGAACTGCGCAAGCGCATGAGCGAGCAGCAGAAGCTGGAAGATTCGAAGACGGACGTGGGCTGGGGCCACCAGATCCGCTCCTATGTGCTGGACCAGTCCCGCATCAAGGACCTGCGCACGGGCTTCGAGACGGGCAATACGAAAAACGTGCTGGACGGCGACCTGGACGACTTCATCGCCGCCTCGCTGAAACAGGGCGTATAAATGACGGAAAACATGAAGGCTGGCGCGCGTGCATTCATCTTCGACATGGACGGTACCATCGTCGACAATATGGCGTTCCATACGAAATCCTGGCTGGCGTTCTTCGAGCGCCGCGGCCAGGCGATCGACGGCGACGAATTCTTCCGCGCGACGGCCGGCCGCCAGGGCCATGAAATCATGCGCACCTACCTGGGCGAGCACCTGACGCGGGAAGACACGGCGCTGCTGGACGCGGAGAAGGAAGAGCTGTACCGCGAGCTGTACGCCCCCCATCTGGAAACCGTGGCCGGCTTCGAGCAGTTCATCGCCACCGCCCAGCAGGAAGACGTGCGCCTGGCCGTGGCCACCGCCGCGCCGCCCGCCAACATCGTCTTCACGCTGGACGGGCTGGATCTGCGCCGCCACTTCGACGCCGTTGTCGGTGCCGCCGACGTCGCCCGCGGCAAGCCGAACCCGGACGTGTTCCTGCTGGCCGCCGAGCGTTGCGGCGTGCCGCCCGAACACTGCATCGTGTTCGAGGATGCGCCGCTGGGCGTGGAAGCGGCCCGCCGCGCCGGCATGCGTGCCGTCGTGCTGACGACGACCTTGCCGGCCGAGGCGTTTGCCGAATTCGACAACGTCATCCTCGTCGCCCGCGACTTTACTGAATTGAATATCGACGCGCTGTTCGCCAGCAGTGCCGTCGCCACAACATCTACTGAAGCAGAATAATCATGACAACGGAAACCCAAGACCAGGCGCCAGGCCAGGACGACAATAAAATCATCGCCGAGCGCCGCGCCAAGCTGGCCGCGATCCGCGAGAAAGGCGTCGCCTTCCCGAACGACTTCCGCCCCGAGCACAAGGCGGCCGACCTGCACACGCAGTACGGCGACAAGTCGCGCGAAGACCTGGAAGCGAACCCGGTCGCCGTGGTCCTGGCGGGCCGCATGATGCTCAAGCGTGAAGCGGGCAAGAAGGCCGCGTTCGCGACCTTGCAGGATTCCTCCGGCGTCAAGTGCGACGGCCGCATCCAGATCTACGTCACGCTGGACACGACGGGCGAAGCGTCGATGGAAGCGTTCCGCACGTTCGACCTGGGCGACATCGTCGGCGTCGTCGGCACACTGTTCAAGACCAAGACGGACGAGCTGACGATCAAGGTGTCCGAGCTGCGCCTGATCACCAAGTCGCTGCGCCCGCTGCCGGACAAGTTCCACGGCCTGGCCGACCAGGAAACGAAGTACCGCCAGCGTTACGTGGACCTGATCGTGAGCGAGGAAACCCGCCGCACGTTCAAGGCACGTACCGCCGCCATCGCCTCGATCCGCCGCTTCATGCAGGACAACGAGTTCATGGAAGTGGAAACGCCGATGCTGCACACGATCCCGGGCGGCGCGGCGGCCAAGCCGTTCATCACGCACCACAATGCGCTGGACATGCAGATGTTCCTGCGCATCGCACCGGAACTGTACCTGAAGCGCCTCGTCGTCGGCGGCTTCGACCGGGTGTTCGAGATCAACCGCAACTTCCGTAACGAAGGTGTGTCGATCCGTCACAACCCCGAATTCACGATGATGGAGTTCTACGCGGCGTACACGGACTACCAGTGGATCATGAACTTCACGGAAGCCGTGATCCGCCAGGCCGCCACTGACGCCCATGGTTCGGCCGTGCTGACGTACGGCGGCCGCGAGCTGGATCTGTCGAAGCCGTTCCACCGCCTGACGATCGTCGGCGCCATCAACAAGTTCGCCCCGCACTACACGGACGTGCAGCTGAACGATGCGGAATTCATCAAGGCGGAACTGAAGAAGTTCGGCGTCAAGCCGCACGCCCACTCGGGCCTGGGCGCGCTGCAACTGGCGCTGTTCGAGGAAACGGCGGAAGCGCAGCTGTGGGAGCCGACGTTCATCATCGACTATCCGGAAGAAGTGTCGCCGCTGGCACGCGCATCGGATACCCGCAAGGGCATCACGGAGCGCTTCGAGCTGTTCATGGTGGGCCGCGAGATCGCCAACGGCTTCTCGGAGCTGAACGACGCGGAAGACCAGTCGGCCCGCTTCCTGGCCCAGGTGGCCGCCAAGGAAGCCGGCGACGACGAAGCGATGTACTACGACGCCGACTACATCCGCGCGCTGGAATACGGCATGCCGCCGGCCGGCGGTTGCGGCATCGGCATCGACCGCCTGATCATGCTGCTGACGGATTCGCCCAACATCCGCGACGTGCTGCTGTTCCCGCACCTGCGCAAGGAAGACTGATCGGACTAACAGTCGATCGAACGAAAAAAGCGCGGCATCTGCCGCGCTTTTTTTACGCCCGATCGGCCGCGTTATTCACCACCGTCGCGGCGACGGCGCACCCATGCCACCATGCCGAGGCCCACCATCAGCATCGCATAGGTACCCGGCTCCGGCACCGGCAGCAGCACCGGCGGCTCGTCCGGCGTCAGCACGGCAAACACGTACTCGCCGTCGGGGCGGCGCACCTCGGCGACGATCTGGCCCATGTCGTTCAGGTCGTACACTTTCAGCACCGACCAGCCGTCCTCGTGCAGCAGCTCGTCGAGCATCGTGATTTCGCCGTCGACGCGGATCCAGGCACGATACGCGCCCCATGCCCCGGAGTCACCGATCAGCTCACCCGCGTTGTTCAGGTCGATCGCAGTCGCACCGCCCGGCAGCGTGAAATACTCCACTTGGCCATTGCTCATCAGCCAGGAACCACGGCCCTGCAGGCCCAGCCAGTTCGTCCCCGCGATCTGCCCGGCGTCGTTGATCGCAACCGGCACCGTGGAGTCGGTGCCCACGTTCAGGTTGCGCATCGTGCCATTCTCGTAGATGAACGACGCACCATTCCCCGCGAGGGTCTTGCCGCTGAAGCCGACAATCGTGCCATGGTTGTTGACCGCCGTCGCACCGCTTTCGGAGTGCCCGTTCAGCGTACCCAGGTCGGTTACCGCACCGTCACCAAAGATAACTGCGCGACTGTTGCCACGGCAAATTCCCCATTCATTGCAGCGCGCGTCCCCGGATGCCGAGCCTACGATCAGGCCGGCGTTATTGATCGCATTGACGTGATTCTCCCCAGAGGGCGAGTACAACGGCAGATGCTCGGCCACGCCATTGCGCAACGCGTAGGCCTGGGTACCGTGGAACTCGGACTGCGGCGTCGGCACGTTGAACAGCAAAGTACCATTGTTTCCCACGACAACACGGTGGATTGGATAGTAAGGCAGGCTCGTCAGGCGGCCGCCGGCATAGGAAACGAGGCCATACGCACCAGAGCCGATGCCGGCGAGATCGCCGGCGTTATTGATGCTCTGCCAGGATACCGAGTTGCCGGGGGTAAGCGTCGACAGGTCGGTAATCGAATATTGGCTCTGCGCCTGCGCACCCGCGCAGGCAAGGCCGAGGCCCAGCAGCATCGCGAACAGCGGTTTCATCGTCATGATGGGTTCCTTTGGTATGCCGTCGTGACGACGGCCGGTCAAATGGGATTCCAGTCCGCGCGGTGCGCGGCCGGGGCGCGCTCATCATAAGCGAAATTGCACCTGGTGTGGCAATAATGATAACTTTCATGCCGCAAGCCATGGGCATCGGCCGGGGTAGGCGCCGCTGCAGCGGTCAGCGTGCCATGACTCGTGTCAGCGAACGTCCGCGCGCGGGACAGCGCCCTGACGACCAACCAGTTCTGTCAGATCCACGATCCGGTAACTCACCGAGCCACCTTCGGCCGCAAGCGTGATGAAGCGCGCAGCGCCGCCCTGCCCGGGCTGCGCCATCGTGTATACCTGCCCGCCGCCCGGCTGCACCATCGAGCGCACCCGCTCCACCACGCAGGCCACGTGTCCGGCGCCATGCCGCAGTACCAGGACGGCACCGCTGCCGCGTACCTGACGCAGGTCCGTTACGGCGATGGTCCGGCCGTGCCACGGCATGGTCGACGGGGCGACATCGACGCTGGCGTCGAACGGCAACACCTGTTCGACGGCTTCGATCGGCGTGGCCATTGTGCCGCCCGCGTCGAAGACCAGCTGCGCCTGGGTGTTGGCGGCACGCGCGCCCGCCGGTACGACCGCCGCGGCCCGCACGCTGAGGGCGGTTTCAGGATGAAGTCCAAACAGCGCCGGCACGTCGATGAAGTCGACGGCCTGGCCGGCGTCGTCGTAGATCGTCGCCAGCGCCGCGTCGGGCGCGGGCGCAGCCAGCGCGCGCATGTCCAGCGCGGCATCGATGCCGATGCCCAGCAGCGCTCCTTTGTGCTCCAGGATCGCCAGTAAAGCGTGCGTGCCTGGTGCTGCCGTGGCGACGTCCACCACCGGCACATGCCTGTCGTTCCAGCGGCAAAAGGCACTGCCGCGCATGCCGATCCGTTCCACGGCCGGCCGCACCGTCACGGCCGCCAGCGACGTGGTGGGCAGTGCCAGCAGGGTTGTCCCGACCTGCAGCACCGCGCACAACGTCGTGCCCGCGCCTTCCTGCACCGCCGCGGCAGGCGCCGCAGCGGCCGATTGCGGTGCGTCATGCCACGCGCAGGCCAGCGCCACCAGCCGTCCGACTTCCAGGATGCTGACGACCGTCCCGCTCTCCGGCACCTGCACGCAGGCCTGAAACACCTCGTCGGGATCATCGTCATGGTGCAGCCGCGTGACCGCCGCCGCCGGCACGTCGGCAAAGCCGGCGACGGCGTCCGCCAGCAGACCGATCGTGCGTCCGCCCTCGTGCAGTACCAGGATGCGGCGCGCGGCACTGTCGGCAGCCGGCGGGCCCGTCTCAACCCAGCGCGCCAGGTCGGCGACGGGCACCGGCACCCCGCCGCATTCGACGACGCCGGCCAGCGCGCCACGTCGGCGCGGCAGCGGCGCCAGCACGGGCGGCATCGGCAGCGCCTGCAGGACGCAGGCGACATCGACACCGACGCTCACGCTGCCGATGGTGACCAGCGCCAGGCGCCGCGGCGCGGCCGGCGCGTTTGGAAGTGTCATGTCAGCCGCCCGTCGCCACGCTTTCCAGCTCGCTCAGCAAGGAGGCCACGTTGCGCGTCGAATCGGCCTGCGCCTGGGTCGAGCCCTGGATCAGCGCAATCGATTCGCTGGTTTTCGTCACCGAGGCCGCGATACGGCCGAACGCCGCTTCCACGTCGCCGGTGAGACGCGTGCCCTCGTCGACTCGCGTGACTGTTTCCGTGATCAGCTTGCCGATCTGGCGTGCAGCCAGCGCCGACTTTTCAGCCAGCTTGCGCACCTCATTGGCGACGACGGAGAAGCCGGCACCGTGCTCGCCGGCGCGCGCCGCTTCGATGGCGGCGTTGAATGCCAGCAGGTGGGTCTGGCCGGCGATCTCGCTGATGGTGTCGATGATGTCGCGCACGTCGGCCGACGAGTGCTGGATCGCCAGCATGGCTTCCTTCGCCCGCGTCAGCAACACGCCGCCGGTGCTGGCTTCGACCTGCGTCATGCCTGCCATGCCGGTCGACAGCTGCGCCGACTGGGCGATGGCGTTGATCGATTCCGTCAGCTCGGCCAGGACGCCGGCGATGTCGTGCACGCGCTTTGTCACCTTGTCCTCGCGGTCGACCTGCGCCGTCACGTCCATCGCGAACTTGACGACCTTGTAGACCTTGCCGTTGACGTCCAGGATCGGGTTGTACGTCGCCTGGATCCAGATTGCGGCGCCATGCTTGCCGCGCCGCTGGAAGCGGCCGGTCTGGAATTTGCCCTGCGCCAGGTCGGCCCAGAAGTTACGGTACTGCTGGCTCGTGACCAGCGCCGGCTCGCAGAACATGCTGTGGTGCTGGCCCACGACTTCGTCGGCCACGTAACCCAGGGTGCGCAGGAAGTTGTCGTTCACCGTCAGCACATTGCCGCGCAGGTCGAATTCGATCACGGCCTGCGAACGGCCCAGCGCATCGAGCTTGCCGCGGATTTCCTCGGACATCTGCTTCTGCTCCGTGATGTCGGAAGCATACTTGACGACCTTGACCGGCTTGCCCTCGGCATCGAAGATCGGGTTGTAGGATGCCAGGATCCAGACGTCCTTGCCGCTCTTGTTGACGCGGCGGTAGGAGCCGGCATTGAATTCGCCGCGGCCCAGGCGCTCCCAGAACGCCAGGTATTCCGGCGAGTGGGCGAACGCGTGGTCGCAGAACATGCGGTGGTGCTGGCCGCGCACCTCGTCGAGCGTATAGCCCATCACTTCCAGGAAGTTCTCGTTGGCGGCGATGACCTTGCCCGTCAGGTCGAATTCGATCACGGCCTGCACGCGGTTGACAGCGCGGATCTTGCCCTCGAAGTCGGCGGTGCGCATCTTCGCCTGCGTCACGTCGGTGGCGAACTTGACGACCTTGAACGGCTTGCCGGCCGCATCGAAGATCGGGTTGTAGGTAGCCTGGATCCACACCGGTCGGCCGTCGCGCGTCAGGCGCTTGAATTCGCCGGTGTGGAATTCACCCGATGCCAGGTGGCGCCAGAACTCCTGGTATTCGTGCGAGCCGGCATACGCCGGCTCGCAGAAGAGCGCGTGCTGGCGACCGACGACTTCGTCCTCGGCATAGCCCAGCACCGCGAGGAAGTTCTCGTTGGCGCGCAGGATGCGTCCCGTCAGGTCGAATTCGATGACGGCCTGGGCCCGGTCGAGCGCCGTCATCTTGCCTTCGAAGTCGGCATTGCGCAGGACTTCCTGCGTCACGTCGCTGGCGAACTTGATGACTTTCAGCGGCTTGCCGTCCGGCCCGAACACCGGGTTGTACGATGCGTTGATCCAGACCGGGTGGCCGTCCCTGTGCAGGCGCATGAATTGGCCGGCGGCGAATTCGCCGGCACCCAGGCGCTCCCAGAACGCCGCGTACTCCGCGCTGGCGGCGTATGCCGCGTCGCAGAACAGGCGGTGGTGCCGGCCGCGGATGTCTTCCAGCGAGTAGCCCAGCGTTGCGAGAAAATTCTCGTTCGCGTGCAGCACGTTGCCGGCCAGGTCGAACTCGATGACCGCCTGCACCCGCTCGATGGCTGCGATCTTGGCGGCATTGTTGGCGCTCTTGAGCTTCAGGGCCGTCACGTCGGTGGCGACCAGCACGACCTGTGCGACCTGGCCGTCCGGGCCCGCCACCGGGATGAACATCCCCTGCAGCCAGATCGTGCTGCCGTCGCAATGCACGTACGCGTACGTCCCGCCCGTGGTGGTTCCCGCGAGGATGCCGGCCCAGAAGGCGGCGTATGCTGCCGATGCGCCATGCTCGGGAGTGCACAGCACGCGGTGGTGCTGCCCGACCAGTGCCTCGGCGGCATGGCCGGTCAGCGCCAGGAAGTGGGCGTTGGCGTGCACGATGCAGCCATCGCGGTCGAATTCCACCACGCACTGGGTGCGGTCGATGGCGTCGAGCACGGCGCCGGAAATATGGGATCGTTCGATCTCGGCGCGGGCGGCGAGACGGTCGGCGGGGATGTGCATGGTCATGGTCGCGGTTTCCTGGGGAAGTCACATAGTGTATCCCCGCGGAAATACCGCACGGCTGAAAGGTGCCTGAACTTCAACGCATGGCGTTGCGTCACCGCGTCAGATTGTCGGAAAGGCTAGCAGTGCAGGCAATGATCGCCACTGTCCGCCGTTCCGGCACCCCAGCCAAAAGCCGAGGGGACCGTGCGCAGGAACAGGGCCCATGCCGGAGATACTGATTGCCGGGTATACAGCAGCCCATTTGCAGGTGTTAATGACCGGCTTCGGAAATACGACCGCCAGTGGGAAGCGCTTTGGCAGGCCGTTTTCAAGTCCCTTTTTCCCGACCAGGCACTTCAACTCAACGCACCGGCAGCTCGAATGGTTTTACCGCGGCATCGCAGGTATAAAAATAGGTCGCATCCAGGCCCTGCATCTTGCCACCGACCCATTGCGACTCGCGCAGCGAGAACGCGTTGCCGTCGGGTTTCAGAACCATCCTGAATACGTGATGATTCGACTGCGGGCTGATGCCCACCACTTGCTCGCCCCGGTACATGCGCTGGTCGGCCTGGACCACGGTGTATGCCATGCATGCCTCGCCACCGCAAGCGACGGGCGCTTCATCGATGGACACGATTGCAGCCGGCACCAGCTTGCGCGCGACGAATTCAAAGTCGTCATCGACATCAATGGTCTTGCATTGAAACGGCTCGCCTGCCGTGCGCCGACACAGGGTCTTGCCCACCATGATGCCCTCGTATTGCGCGCGCACCTCGCGATACTTCTTGGGTACCGTGCGGATGTATTCGTCGAAGCCGGCAGTCACATTCCCCCCAGCGTCGACTAGCCGGACCCGCGAATACAGGCCGCCGGCGGCCCTGTCCAACAGCCTGTCATAAGCCGCATTCCAGACACCGGCGACTTGCGCCAGATTACCCGGTGCCGGATAAACGCTGCGGAAATCGTCGGCCATCAGATAATCGCCGTCATAGGTCCCGCGGTCTACCACCGGCACCGCCAGCGGCGCGGGCGTATCCTCGAGACGGGTGCATGTCTCGGCAAGCGCGACTTTCCCGGCCGCGTCGAGATCGGCCGAGCGCACGTCGGGGCCTTGGCAGGCGGCAAGCGCTGTCCCGCACAGGCACGCGAGCACCACGCGCGAAATGAGTTGTGACACTAAAGACTCCATGAGTTGATATTTGGGTTTCGATACGCGGGGACGGCGGGAGCGCCAGGGAACCACATCCGACAGCGCGGGCAGGAACCGGGTTCATTCCCCTGTCGAACCCGGGTACGAGTCCGGAGATATCGCCTGGCACGGGCCAGAGGCGGGCTACCCGCCAGCCCCGCCCTCCTCGCGCATCACCTTCAGCACGTGCGCATGCACGGCACTCGACACGGCGGGCGCCTCCTGCCCCAGCCGATCGAGCTTGTCGCGCAAGACGTTGATGTAGTTCGGCTCATGCGCGGCGGTGCCGCCCGCGTGCATCGATTCCAGTTCGCGCCGGATGGCGCCGTAGCGGGCGCCGAAGGTCTTGTGCTTTTCCGCCCGCTCGGCGAACTTGAAGAACGTCTGCAGGCTGGACAGGATTGCCGCGATGACGCTCAGCGCACCGACGACGAGTTTCGCTTCGACCGACACCACCTCGGCGGCGATGGACGCGAACACGGACGTGCCGACGATGCCCGAAATGACAATCACCGGCACGCCCAGCCAGTAGCTGCGCCGCTCCAGCATCGTCGCCATCTGGTAGTGGCCCAGCTGGGATTCCCTGGCGCGGCGCAGCCACGCCAGGATCAGTTCATCGGGACTGCCCGGCGGATGATAGTGCGGTTCGACCACGGCCCGTGCTTACCCCTTGACGACGCGGTAGCACGGCGTGTACGCCTTGCCCGGCAGTTTCATGCGGCTTTGCGCGACAAACGATGCCAGCAGCGCGTCCATCGGTTCCATGATTTCCAGGTCGCCGTGGATTTCGAAATGGCCGTGCTGCTCGATGGCGCGGATGCCCTCGTCCTTGACGTTGCCCGCCACGACGCCGGAAAACGCCCGGCGCAGGTGCGCCGCCAGCAGGTGCACGGGCTGGTTCTTGTGCAGCTTCAGGTTACGCATGTTCTCGTGTGTCGGCGCGAACGGACGCTGGAATTCCTGGTCGATCTTCAGGGCCCAATTGAAATAATAGGCGTCGCTGCGGCCCTTGCGGTACTCGCGCACCTGCTTGATCCCTTCCTGCATTTCGCGCGCCACGGCCTCCGGGTCGTCGACGATGATCTTGTAGCGTTTCTGCGCTTCCTCGCCCAGCGTGGTGCCGAGGAATTCGTTGATCTGCACGAAGTAGTCGCGCGACGATTCCGGGCCCGTGAAGATCAGCGGGAACGGGATGTCCGCGTTATCCGGATGCAGCAGGATGCCCAGGATGTACAGGATCTCCTCGGCCGTGCCGGCGCCGCCGGGGAACACGATGATGCCGTGGCCCGTGCGCACGAATGCTTCGAGCCGTTTTTCGATGTCCGGCATGATCACCAGGTCGTTGACGATCGGGTTCGGCGATTCGGCCGCGATGATGCCCGGCTCCGTAATGCCCAGGTAGCGGCCGTTCATGAAGCGCTGCTTGGCGTGGCCGATGGTGGCACCCTTCATCGGGCCCTTCATCGCACCGGGACCGCAGCCGGTGCAGATGTCCAGGCCGCGCAGGCCCAGCTGGTAGCCCACTTCCTTCGAATAATTGTACTCGGCGCGGTTGATCGAATGGCCGCCCCAGCAGACGACGAGGTTCGGGTTCAGCTGCGGGCGCAGGATATTGGCGTTGCGCAGGATGTGGAACACCGCGTCCGTGATACCTTCGGTGGAGGACAGGTCGAACTTCGGATTGCCCGTCACTTCGTTGCTGACAAAAACGATATCGCGCAGCACGGCAAACAGGTGTTCGTGGATGCCCTTGATCATCTTGCCGTCGACAAAAGCGATGGCGGGCGCGCCCTTGATTTCCAGCTTGATGCCGCGTTCGCGCTGGATGATGTTGATCTCGAACGATTTATACCGTTCCAGCAGTTCCTTGCCATCGTCGATGGTACTGCCGCAGTTCAGGACCGCGAGAGCGCAGTTGCGGAACATGTTATAGAGGCCGCCCTTGCCGGAATCGAGCAGCTTGTTTACTTCCGCCTTGGACAAGACCTCAAGTTTGCCCTCTGGTGAAATCAGTGTATCGACAAAGCCTTGTTCCATGGTGCATGAATCCTTATTCAGTTGCCGCCGTGCTCGTCAATGGAGCCGGACGAACCGTCAATATACGACATCCCGCCGCACTCTGGCGGGCAAACACTGTTGCCATACTTGCAAATCTACCACATTGCTGCGGTGCACCACCTGAAAAGATCGACAATCGGGGCCGGTACATTACAATGGCGACTTTTTTTCAGGAGGTATCCGCATGAGCGGTGCAACCAACGCGGCGCGAGAAACGGCGATCCCGGAATTCCGCCAGATCATGGGACATCCGGCCCCACTCTGGATGTTGTTCATGACCGAGTTCTGGGAACGCTTCGCGTTCTACGGCATTCGCTGGGCCCTCGTGCTCTATATCGTGGCGCAGTTCCACGGCGGCGCCTCCACTGGCGAAGCCGATGCCAACCTGACCTACGGCTCCTACCTGGCGCTCGTGTATGCGGCGGCGCTGTTCGGCGGCTACGTGGCCGACCGCGTGCTGGGCTACCAGCGCTCCATCCTGATCGGCGCCACGTTCATGGCCGCCGGCCTGTTTATGATCGCCTACCCCGACCCGACCGTCTTCAAGCTCGGCCTGGCCACGATCATCACCGGTAACGGCCTGTTCAAACCGAACATCTCGACGATGGTCGGCAAGCTGTATTCCGCCGCCGACACGCGCCGCGACTCTGGCTTCACGATCTTCTACATGGGGATCAACGGCGGCGCGTTCATCGCCCCGATCCTGACCCAGTACCTGGCGCAGTACGTGTTCAACACGGGCGACACGCCTGCCTACAAGGTCGTCTTCATCGCCTCGGGCGTCGGCATGCTGATCAGCCTTGTCTGGTTCTTCTTCGGCCGCCAGGGCCTGAAGGGCATCGGCCGTCCGGAAGCGGAAGCCGGCAGCATGGCGCGCGTACTGTACGTGATCGTCGGCGCGCTGGTCGTCATCCCGATCGTGTTCGCGCTGCTGGCCGTCGGCGCCCAGCAACTGCAGGCCGTGCTGACGGTGCTGTTCATCCTGCTGGCCGTGATGCTGGTCATCGAAGGCTTCCGCAACGGCCCCGTCGCACGCGACAAGGTCTTCGCCATGCTGATCATCTTCGCCTTCAACATCCTGTTCTGGATGTTCTTCGAGCAGGCGGGCAGCTCGTTTACCTTCCTGGCCGAGAACATCGTCAACCGCGACTTCGGCGGCTGGATCTTCCCGACCGCCTGGTTCCAGAGCGTGAACTCGATCGCCATCATCACCTGCGCCCCGATCGTCGCGGCCACGTGGATCTGGCTGGCGCGCCGCAATGCCGACCCGTCGATCCCGCGCAAGTTCGGCCTCGGCCTGATCTTCAACGGTGTCGCCTTCGCGCTGCTGATGTTCGCCCTGTCTTCCCTCGTCTCCGGCGACGGCAAGATCCCGTTCTGGACGCTGTTCATGGTCTACGTGATCCAGTCGGTCGGTGAGCTGTGCCTGTCGCCGATCGGCCTGTCGATGGTGACCAAGCTGGCACCCGTGCGCCTCGTCGGCCTCGGCATGGGCGGCTGGTTCCTGTCGACCGGTATCGGCAACAACCTCTCCGGCATCTTCGCCTCGCACGTCAGCGGCGAATCGGGCATGTCGGTCGCGTCCGCGCTGTCCGGCTACACGTTCGGTTTCTGGTCGCTCGTGGGCGGCGGCATCCTGCTGTTCCTGGTCGCTCCGCTGATCCAGAAGCTGATGCATGGCGTGAAGTAAGAGTAGCGGGGGACTGGCACCGTTCTATGGTGCCTGTCCCCGACGGGCATGTCCCGGACGGGCATGTCCCGGACGGGCATGTCCCCGACGGGCATGTCCCCGACGTAAAATTCGATGGTGCCAAAGGTCAGTGCTTCATCGTGCCGGCGAGGTGGTTGCATCGTGCAGCACGTCGGGGACAGGCACCTCGGCGGGTCGGAGACCCGCAGAGATGCCAGTCCCCAGCAACATCACATCGTGGCAGGATGCTCATCCAGCCAACGCTGCAAGACCTCTGCGGCATCACTCCCCAGACGCAATCCCAGCTTCGAGCGGCGCCACAGGATGTCCTCGCCCGTCTGCGCCCACTCGTGCTGGCGCAGGTAGGCCACCTCCGCTTCGAACAGGCCAGGGAGAATCTGTTCTCCCATTGCCGCGATGTCGGCGCGGCCGCGCAGCAGCGTGTGGATGCGCGTGCCATATGCGCGCGCATAGCGTCGCACGAGCGCGGGGTCCAGGAAGGCGTAATGCACCTGCATGCTGGAGCTCCAGCAGTCGAATTCAATCACGGAGCGGTCCTGCGGCTGCGCGCCGAACAGGTCGCCGCCCGGCAGGCAGGCGCCCATCGTCCATGCGGGCGCCGCCCGTCCCAGCTTGCGGCACAGCAGGTCGACCGCCTCCTCCGCCAGCTTGCGATACGTCGCCAGCTTGCCACCGAAGACGGACAGCAGCGGCGCGCCCCCATCGTCCAGGGCCAGCCGGTAATCGCGTGCCATGGCCATCGCATCGCGGCCTGCATCTTCCGGCACCGGCCGCACGCCCGCGTGGCTCCACACCACGTCGGCCGGCGTTACCGGCGTGCGCAGGTACGCGCTGGCGGCCTCGCACAGCGACGCGATCTCGGCCGCCTCGACGCCGATGTCGGCGGGGTCGCCCGTAAATGGCACTTCGTCCGTGCCGATCAGCGTGAAGTCGCGCTCGTACGGAACGGCGAAGAC
>Ga0265798_10007458_pt1 | contig 14139 bp, 14 predicted proteins | sample P3T30metagenome_FD_192430 | JGI IMG/M metagenome (GOLD analysis project Ga0265798, IMG submission 192430) | Plant litter microbial communities from East Loma Ridge, Irvine, California - P3 T30 | ecosystem: Environmental > Terrestrial > Plant litter > Unclassified | place: USA: California...
GTGTCCGGCAGCACCTTTACAGGTTTTCTTTCAACGGATAATCTCATAAGTGTTGTTTTGGTTTCTCATTTTAGGAAGTTTCTAAATTACGCATATTTTCAGCACCATAGCCCACCTAAATGCTAAAATTAAGTGAAAAATACTACAAGATTTTCTCATTGTATAGTACGCGTGCAATGAGTATCTTTGGCATTGCAAACAACACTACAATGAATTATTTTTCTTCTGATTTTAAGCTGGGCATACTGGGCGGCGGCCAGTTAGGCAAAATGCTGCTTACCGAAACCCGTAAATTTGATATACAAACCTATGTGCTTGACCCTAGTGATGAAGCTCCCTGCAAAATAGGCAGCAACGTTTTTGTACAGGGCAGCCTTATGGATTTTGACACCGTTTATAACTTTGGCAAACAGGTAGATGTGCTTACTTTTGAGATTGAACTTGTTAATATAGCCGCTCTTGAAAGGCTTGAAGCCGAAGGTGTTAAAGTATACCCATCGCCTAAAACCCTGAAACAGATTCAGAATAAAGGAACACAGAAAGATTTTTACACCAGCCATAATATCCCTACGGCAGCCTATTCCCGTTTTGAAGACTTAGCCGCATTACAACAGGCTGTTAGCAATAACAAGGTTGCTTTGCCCTTTGTATGGAAAAGTACCGAAGGCGGCTATGATGGCAATGGCGTTAAGGTTATCCGCAACAGCGAAAGTTTTATCGGATTACCTGATGTTGAGTGCGTTGCAGAGGCTATGGTGCCGTTTAAAAATGAACTTGCCGTAATTGTTTCACGCAATCCATCTGGAGAGATAAAAACCTACCCGGTTGTAGAGATGGAGTTTCACCCTGAAGCCAACCAGGTTGAATATGTTATTTGCCCTGCCCGTATTGATGATGCCGTGGCCGAAAAGGCGCGCGCAATAGCCTTACGCGTATCTGAAGCTTTTAACCATGTAGGTTTGCTTGCTGTAGAGATGTTCCAGACGGAAGATGATGAAATACTAATTAATGAAGTTGCCCCAAGACCTCACAATAGCGGTCATTACAGCATAGAGGCAAGCTATACCAGCCAGTTTGAACAGCATTTACGGGCTATTTTAAACCTGCCACTGGGCAATACCGATAGCAAAGTTGCCGGGATTATGGTTAACCTGGTAGGCGCCGAGGGTTACAGCGGTAATGTTGTATACCAAAATATCGAAAAAATATTAGGTCAGGATGGCGTTACACCGCACATTTATGGCAAAAGGCAAACACGCCCTTTCAGAAAAATGGGACATGTAACTATTGTAAACCAAGATATTACAGAGGCCAGGCGTATAGCTGAAGAAGTAAAGAACAGCATAAAAGTGATTAGTTAATTTTGTTTAGCGTTCCGGGTTCAGCATTGCTAACCCAAAATTTTAAACTTTAAACCAACAACTAAAAAATGAAAGTAGCAGTAATTATGGGCAGCATAAGCGATATGCCGGTTATGCAGGATGCCATAGATATATTAGCCGAATTTGGCATTGAAACTGAGGTTGATATCGTATCAGCCCATCGCACGCCGGAAAAGCTGTTTGAATTTAGTACAACGGCGCATACAAATGGTATTAACGTTATTATAGCCGGGGCAGGCGGAGCCGCACATTTACCGGGCATGGTGGCCAGTATGAGTCCGCTGCCGGTTATAGGCGTACCGGTAAAATCAAGCAATAGTATAGATGGGTGGGATAGTGTTTTATCAATACTGCAAATGCCGGGCGGCGTGCCTGTAGCTACGGTAGCCCTTAACGGCGCTAAAAATGCTGGCATACTTGCGGCACAAATACTGGGCAGCCAGGACAAGCTTGTTCAGGCTAAAATAATTGCTTACAAACTTGGGCTAAAAGATGCAGTTAATAAAGCTGCTAAAAGCCTTAAAAAATAAGGGTGATGAGATATGTTGTAATTGTTTTTGCCCTTTAACCTGAGCAAAAAACTACTACAACACTTACTTTTAAAGTATAAAGATTGAAGCCATTAAAAATTAGAGTATTCAGTAATCGAAACATCTAAAATGAACCCACTTACACAAAAATTTACTACAAAACATGATACCGCGCCGTTTAGCAAAATAAAAACTGAAGATTTTATGCCCGCTTTTACAGAAGGTATAGAAAAAGCGCGTAAAGAAATTGATGCTATCGCAAATAACCCCGAGGCGCCTACGTTTGAGAATACCATTGCGGCCATGAGCTATAGTGGTGAGAACCTGGACCGTATTTCGAGCATTTTTTTTAACCTGCACTCGGCGGAGACTGATGATGATATCCAAAAAATAGCTCAGGAGGTTTCTCCACTGTTGTCAGAATTTGGCAATGACATTCGGCTTAATGCTACTCTTTTTAAACGCGTTAAAGCCGTATATAACCAAAAAGAAAGCTTGAGCCTTACCCCGGAGCAAACCACTTTGCTTGATAAGCAATACAAAAGTTTCAGCCGAAATGGCGCTAACCTGCCGGAAGACAAAAAGAATAAGCTGCGAGAAATTGATAAGGAACTGAGCAGGTTAAGCCTGCAATTTGGCGAGAATGTACTTTCTGAAACACATGCTTTCCAGCTGCACATAACAGATGAAAAAGATCTTGCCGGCCTGCCGGAGGGTGCCATAGAAGCAGCTAAAGAACTTGCCGCAAGCCTTGAAAAAGACGGCTGGGCATTTACGCTGGATTACCCAAGCTATATACCGTTTGTAACCTATGCCGATAACCGGGAGCTACGCAAAAAGATGGTACTGGCTTTTGGGGCAAAAGGTTTTCAAAAAAATGAATTCGATAACGAAGCTATTGTTTTACAAATAGTAAAGCTACGCCATGAGCGTGCCAAATTGCTGGGGTACGCATCTCATGCCAATTTTGTTTTAGAAGAGCGCATGGCCGAAAACCCGGATAAGGTAAAATCATTCCTGAACGATCTATTGGCTAAAGCCAAGCCTGCGGCTCAAAAAGAGTTTGCAGAGCTTACCGCGTTTGCAAAAGAGCTGGATGGTATAGATAAACTTGAAAAATGGGATGGTGCCTATTATAGCGAAAAGCTTAAGCAAAAGCTATTTAACCTTGACGATGAAAAGCTAAAACCTTACTTTAAACTGGAAAATGTGCTTAATGGCGCGTTTACCGTAGCAGGCAAGCTATTTGGCCTTACGTTTGAAGAAGTTAAAGATATAGACGTTTACCATAAAGATGTTACCACCTATGAGGTGAAAGACGAAAATGGTGACCTTGTAGCTGTTTTTTATGCCGATTTCTTTCCCCGCAAGGGCAAGCGCAACGGTGCCTGGATGACTTCGTTTAAACCACAGTATGTTATTGATGGGGTTAATGAGCGCCCGCATGTTAGCATAGTGTGCAACTTTACAAAACCTACGGGCAGCAAGCCGTCGTTGCTAACGTTTAATGAGGTTACTACACTGTTTCATGAGTTTGGGCACGCGCTGCACGGCATGCTGGCCAATACCATATATCCAAGCCTTAGCGGCACCAGTGTATACTGGGATTTTGTAGAGCTGCCAAGCCAGGTTATGGAAAACTGGTGCTACGAGCCGGAGGCTTTAGCCCTTTTTGCACACCATTATCAAACTAATGAGATCATTCCTATTGAGTATATCAAAAAAATAAAAGAGAGTGCCAGCTTTCAGGAGGGCATGTCTACCCTGCGCCAACTTAGTTTTGGGCTGCTGGATATGGGTTGGCACAGCGAAGACCCTAACCACATTACAAGCCTTAAAGATTTTGAAACGCAGCAGTTTGCCGCTACAACTTTATATCCTGACGTGAAGGAAAATGCCATGAGCACAGCATTTAGCCACATTTTTCAGGGCGGGTATTCATCAGGATACTATAGTTACAAGTGGGCCGAAGTGCTGGATGCCGACGCCTTTGAGGTATTTCAGGAAAAAGGTATTTTTGACAAAGAAACCGCCACCAGATTCAAGGAGTTTGTATTGAGCAAGGGCGGCACTGAGCATCCTATGGAACTGTACAAGCGTTTCCGTGGGCAGGAACCTAAACCGGATGCACTGCTTAAAAGGGCCGGATTACTGGTAGATTAACAAGATAATACATTTGACATTATAGATTAAACCCGAAGTTTTACTTCGGGTTTTGCTTTTTAAATAAAGCTTTAAATTTATATTCCATATTTTTTGCTAAATCCGTATTTTTACGGCAGACAAACAACACTAAATGGAATTTCAAAACACACTCGAATTTGCGCAGCAGCTTGATGCTAAAGATAAACTGGCTAAATACAGAGACGAATTTCACTTCCCTCACATAAACGGGAAACAGGTTATTTACTTTACCGGCAACTCCCTCGGGCTACAGCCCAAACGCACTAAAGCCTATGTAGATGAGGTTATGGACGACTGGGCAAAACTGGCCGTAGAAGGCCACTTTTATGCCGACAAGCCCTGGTGGGATTATCAGGAGCGTTTTGCCCGCCCTTTAAGCAAAATAGTAGGCGCATTGCCTACAGAGGTTACCGTAATGAACACCCTTACTGTAAACCTGCACCTGCTCATGGTTAGCTTTTACCAGCCTACCGCAAAACGTTTTAAGATTATCTGCGAAGAAAAAGCGTTTCCCAGCGACCAGTACATGATAAAAAGCCAGGTGCGCTTCCACGGCTATGATCCGGATGACGCTATAATCGAAATTAAGCGCCGCCCGGGCGAGCATAACATTCGCCTTGAAGATGTTTTGGCAACCATAGACCAGGCAGGTGATGAACTTGCTCTTGTATTAATTGGCGGCGTAAACTACTATACAGGACAGGTCTTTGACATGAAAACCATTACCAAAGCAGGACAGGATGCCGGTGCTTATGTGGGTTGGGACCTTGCCCATGCTGCCGGTAACATAGAACTTGAACTGCACGACTGGAATGTTGACTTTGCAGCATGGTGCAGCTATAAATACATGAATAGCGGCCCGGGCAATGCCAGCGGCCTATTTGTGCACGAAATGCACCATAACGACCTCGACCTGCCACGTTTTGCCGGCTGGTGGGGCCATAATAAAGAGCGCCGTTTTTTAATGGAGCCTAAGTTTGACCCGGTTCGTGGTGCAGAGGGCTGGCAGATAAGTAACCTTCCCATACTATCGCTGGCGCCTTACCTGGCCTCGGTAGAGATGTTTGACGAGGTAGGCATGCCTGCCCTGATACAAAAGCGCGACCACATTACATCGTATCTTGAGTTTATATTGCATGAAATTGACCGCGAGGTTAACGGCCACTTTGAGATAATTACCCCAACGGAACCTAAAGAACGCGCCTGCCAGCTATCGGTATTTTTGCACGGCGAAGGCCGCTCGTTATTCGACTACCTTATGAAGGCCGGCGTTATAACCGACTGGCGCGAGCCTAATGTTATCCGCCTGGCGCCGGTGCCGCTGTACTGCTCCTATGAAGATATGTTCAATTTTGGGCAGATACTCAAAGCGGGTATCCTATCACATAAAAAATAGTTTTTTGCTAAATCATAAAATAAATCCGAAATGTTAAAATATTTCGGATTTATTTGTTTTAAACGTTTGTTATGTCCTTATAATTAGTATTTTGCAGCCTCTAATCAACTAATTATGAAAACATTTTACTCCTCAATTCTGATATTATTTATCGGATATTTTGTAAATGCACAAGACCCTACCGCATTTATAATGACGTATGAACTTACCAATCCTATAGACTATGGTTTAAGTATAACCGTGCCGATCCAAGGAGATAATTATACTATCGATTTAGGAGATGGGACGATTCTAAGCAATCAAAATGGATACAGCAGTAGCTTTACACATACTTATAATAGTGTTGGAACATATACAGTAACTGTAACTGGAGATTTTCACCGGGTTTCTTTTGATACTGGGTTCTACAATGATCTTAAGCTAAAAACTATAGAGCAATGGGGTACTGCACAATGGTCTACGATGGAGGGCGCATTTAAAGATTGTATTAATTTAACAGTAAACGCTACAGATGTGCCTGACTTAAGCCAGGTTACAAATATGTCTGAAATGTTTTATGGTGCATCAAATTTTAATTCGCCTGTAAATAACTGGGATGTATCTAACGTTACAAATATGTACAGGCTGTTTGCAGGCGCAACGTCTTTTAACCAGCCCCTTTCAAATTGGGATGTATCTAACGTTACAAATATGGATGCGATGTTTGGGGGAGTACCTTTATTTAATCAGCCACTTAACAACTGGGATGTGTCAAACGTTACATCTATGATAGGTATGTTTGCAGGAGATTATCAGGGCACTACTGCCTTTAATCAGCCATTGGACAACTGGGATACATCAAATGTTACAAACATGTCGCACATGTTCCATTGGGCAACATCATTTAACCAGCCTTTAAATTCGTGGGATGTCTCTAACGTTACAGATATGTACATGATGTTTCATGGTGTAAATTTGTTTAATTATCCGCTTGATAACTGGGATACGTCAAGTGTCACTGAAATGTCATGTATGTTTATGAGAGCTACTTCCTTCAACCAGCCTTTAAATAATTGGGATGTTTCAAACGTTCAATCATGTCATAATATGTTTAATGAAGCTACATCGTTTAACCAACCTTTAAATGACTGGGATATTTCTAACGTATTACAAATGTATGCCCTGTTTTACAAGGCAACCAGTTTTAACGAGGATATTTCTGCATGGGATTTTAATACCGAGGTCTATCTTCACAGTAATACAGACAGCCATGGCTTTTTGAGTTTATCAGGGATTGATTCTGAAAATTATGATAAGCTATTATTAAAGTTTGCCCAATTAGGATTCACTTATAAAACAATTCAGTGTGAGGGTGTTCACTATTGCGACTCGGCAGTACGCACGTATCTGGAAGATGAACTCAACTGGCAAATTTGGGGCGATAGTCAGGGCGAAGAATGCATAGGCAATTCGCTTACGGGCACCATCCATTTTGATGAAAATGCTAACGGCTGCGATGAAAATGATGTAGCAATCTCAAGCCTGCTGGTTAGCGGTAATAATGATAGCGCTTTTACCTACGCCACAACACCTGATGAAACAGGTCAATATAATCTTTTACTACAAGATGGAACTTACACTATTAGTGTGCTAAACTTGCCAACATATTTTACAGCCATACCGGCCACATCAACAGTAAGCTTTACCGGCTTTGGCAATACACAATCTTTAGACTTTTGCCTTACCACCAATGAAACCATAAACGACCTCAACATAACGCTGCTGCCCATTAGCGATGCCCGCCCCGGTTTTGAAGTTACCTACCAGTTAGTAGCATCAAACTTAGGCACGCAAACCGTAAGTAATGTTGGGCTTAACCTTAGTTTTGATACCGCCGCCCAAACTTTTATAAGCGCTACCGAAACCGCAGATACTGCAACATCAGGGCAGTTAGGCTTTACCCTTGCCACTTTACAGCCGTTTGAAACCCGGACCATAAATATTGTAATGCAAACCGTTACACCACCTGCAGTAAATGGTGGCGATATTTTAAATTTTACAGCTACGGTTACTCCTGATACCGGCGATTATACACCTGATGACAATACATTTGGGTTTGCCCAAACTGTAGTAAACTCTTTTGACCCTAATGATAAGCGCGTGGTTCAGGGTGATGAAATTACAATTGACCAGGCCGACGGCTACCTTGATTATATTATTCGTTTTCAAAATACAGGTACAGCAAGCGCCATTAAAGTGCGTATTGCAGACGATCTGAGCGATATGCTTGACTGGACAACCCTGACCCCTTTAAGCGCGAGCCATAATTATACCGTAAGGATTACAGACGGCAACCAGGTTGAGTTTATTTTTGACAACATAAACCTGCCTGCCCAGCAGGATGATGATGCTGGCAGTAATGGTTATATAGCTTATAAAATCAAGCCCGTGCAAAATGTTGCCGTGGGCGATATTATTGACGGCAACGCAGCCTCTATATATTTTGATTATAACCTGCCCATTATTACTAATGCGGTTGCTACAGAGGTGGTAAGCCCAACATCAGGCACCAATGGTTTTACATTAAGCAGTCTTATTTCTTTATATCCTAACCCAACAAATGATATACTTAACATCAAAAAAAATGGCAATGTCGTACTGCAAGGTGCAACCATATTCAACCTTCAGGGTCGCGAATTATTATCTTTTGGGCAGGATACTGAAACAATAAATTTAAAAAGCTTGCAAAGCGGTATTTACCTTATTGCAATAAAAACTAATAAGGGTGTACTAAACCAACGCCTAATTAAAAATTAAGATGAAAGCTTATAACATGCACTATCCTCATATAACCCAAATGGATATGAGGATAGTACACTTCTAATGTTATTACAGACTAAAAGTATTATGGGAGAAACTGTAGCCATTATTTTTACCGCGTTAATTGTACTGGCATCGGTATTATTATTAGTTACCGGCACATTCTATGTCATATTCAACCTTATAGAATCGGTTTACCTTCTTGCATTTAACAAGCCTATTTATGTGCATTTTTATCCGGTGCGAAAAGAGCTGCGCCCTGACGAAAGCCATATGCTTGAAAAAGAGTTCTCCTTTTATAAAAAACTGTCAGAAAGGCAAAAACAATACTTTAGGCACAGGGTACACCGGTTTATACTGCAATATAAATTTATAGGCCGCCAAGGTCTTGAGCCCACACCCGATATAGCATTAAAAATTGCCGCAACGTGGGTAATGCTAACCTTTGGTATGCGCAGCTACCTGCCTAAAATATTTGAAGCTATTATTATTTATCCTGATATTTTTGAATCGCGCAACGGCAACATGCATAAAGGCGAATTTAACCCAATGGCTAAAGCAGTGGTGTTTAGCTGGAAGCATTTTGAGGAGGGGCATGCCTTCGAGAGTGATAACCTTAACCTTGGCCTGCACGAATTTGCACACGTACTCCATCTAAACTGTACGGCTATAAGGCGTCCGGGGGCATCGGGTATGGTATATACCGATATGTTCGAAAAAGTACTTGACTATATTGATCATACTGATAACCGGAACAACCTGATGGCTTTAGGATACTTTAGAGCGTATGCTTATACTAACAATCATGAATTTGTGGCGGTGGTACTTGAACATTTTTTTGAAACCCCGCAGGAATTTAGACAAAAACTGCCTGAATTGTATGGTATGATAAGCAAGATGATAAATCACAAACCCTTGCAACAAACTTCGTAATTAGTTTATTACGATAGCTTTTATCTTTTCAAGCTGGTGGTTATGCCTAAGGGTATGATAGGTATAAAAATGCACTAACTCAAGCTTAGTACTTCCATAAAAAGGATGGCCGGATGGTAATTGGGCAACCTGGTTCAGGTCGGCCTTTTTTATAGCACTAATCATCTTATCCTTTACTTCAGCTAATGAATTTATAAGCAGTTCTTTTTTAAACGGCTTATCTTCCGGAATAATAAAATCAGGCGATTTCATTTTAACCTCAAAATTCATAAACATATTACGCAGCCCTGCTACACCGGCATCGGCCGGCCTTTGGGCCTGCTCTCCCGCTGCCGCAAACAGGGCATCGCTCCCTACACCCGATTTATATAGGTGCCTCCCCACCTGCGCTGCCGTCCAGCTGCCCTCAAAAGGTATTTTATTGATGTTTTTTTCGTCAACACCTTTTAATAAGTATATCGTTTCATTAAGCGCGGTTTCTAACTGGTCTATAATCACTTGTGCCATAACTGTATATTTTTATACGATTAAATAGAAATACATTTCAGAATGTAATAAGCTCAACCCAACTACCCTCTACCCGGAAATTATTACCACTGTGTGCTGTAGCTCATCATCCATTGTATACCATATTTATCGGTAAGCATGCCATAATAATCGCCCCAAAACATGTCCTGGAGCGGCATCTGTACCTTACCTCCTTCGGCCAGGCCTGCAAATACCCTATCCGCTTCCTCCCTGCTCTCCGCACTTAACGATAATGATATGCTGCTGCCATTAGTTACCTGCGGCATATTGCTTGGTACATCGGTACCCATTAGTACACTGCCACCTATAGGTAACGCAATGTGCATAATACCATTCTCTTCGCCGGTAGGTATGCCACCTTCACCATCGGCACAGCCTTCACCTTCTGTTTTTTCAGCATCGGCAGGCATGTCTTTAAAGCGCATCAGCATGGCAAACTCGCCACCAAACACACTTCTGTAAAAATTAAAAACCTCTTCGGTATTGCCGTTAAAGTTTAAATAAGGGTTTACTACTTTCATGATTATTGCTGTTTGTTATTTATACTTTGCTATTATTGTTTTCCAATATAGTTTTCAGGTTATTAAGGCTTACATCCAGGTCTTTGCCTAACGCACCTTTCATTAAACTTGTCATCAGGTTAAGCGGATAACCACTTTTACCGGTCATGCCCCAGGTAACCCTGGTGCTGTGTTCAGTAAGTGCTTCAGTAATCATGTATAAATGGCCTACGTTTTTAAATGGCCTTACAAAGCGTACTTCAGAATTTAATCGCTCACCATCAATAATGCCGGTAATTTCATGTTCGCCCTCGCCCGCTTTGCTATTGCCGTTCCAGGCATAAATAAAGCCGACAGCACCATCTGTACCGGTAAATGTCTTTTTCATGTCAGGGTCGGTCATTACCCATTTGCTGTAATGGTCCTGGTTTTTAATGTCTTTTATATAATCAAAAACCTCATGTTTAGGAGCATTGACAACAATGCTGCGCTCTACAATATATTCTTTAGGCAGGAATAGGGCAATGATAAATGGCAGCGCTATAATAGCGGCTACAATAATAAGTACTGTTTGCATAAATTACGGTTTTTCTAAAACTGCTTTAAGATTATCGAGGCTTTTACCAATGTCTTCGCCTAACATACTATCCAGCATAATGTTAGTAACATTCATAGGGTAACTACTCTCACCATAAATAACCCAGCTCACCTTGGTGGCACTGTTACCCATGGCTTCTGTAGTGAAATACGATTGCATGGTGCTTTCAAAAGGCCGTTTAAAAGCAACTGTAACATCTACCCTTTTACCGGGATTAATGGCGGTAATTTCCTGTTCGCCCTCGCCTACCTTGTCGTTACCGTTCCAGTAATTTTTAAAGCCTACGGTACCGTCGTTCCCTGTAAAAACTTGTTTTTTGTGAGGGTCCTTCATATTCCACACGCTGTAATTGTCCTGGTTTTTAAGATGTTTTACATAATCAAACACCTCATCACTCGGCTTATCAATAACTATCTCACGCCTAATTTGATACTGTCTGCTCATAAATAAACCCAGAACAAGAACAAAAGCAATAAGTGAGGACAGCACAATTAAAATCCACTTTATAATTTTCATACTGTTTATTTAGTTTACTGTTTTTTATAATGCAGCACGGTTATACCACACTCAAAGCCAATACTCTCTACCAGGGCAAGATGCAGCTTATCCTCCACTTTTTGAAATATAGGCAGGCCCTGCCCTATAGCCACCGGGTTTACAAAGAGATAATATTCATCTATAAGATTATCTTTAATAAGCGAAGACACAAATGTGGCGCCCCCATACACAATGGTGTCTCCGTCTGTTTGGGCTACAAGGGTTGCTATCTCATCTATATTATCAGATACCGTTACGTTTTTGCCTTCAATTTGTTTGAGCCTTTTAGAAAATATCACTTTACGTGTATCTGCAAATTTGCGTGCAATCAGGTCATCAGGGTCGGCTTCAGAGGCGTTTTGCCAATGCGGAATAAATCCCTCGCTCATTTTACGGCCTAAAAGTATCAGCTGTACCGGATCGGTTAACTTGCCTGTATATTCTTTGAGCGCATCATCCCACTCCCATGTCATCCAGTCCATTTCGCCATTAGGCCCCCCTATAAAGCCATCCAGCGTTACCTGTACCTGAAGTTTTAATTTTGCCATTTCGGTACTATTTAGAGTTCTTCAGCAAGTTCTTTTATTTTTTCCAGAGCCTTTTCCCATGATGCGCTCATAGACTCATACCAGGACTCATCCATATCTGCCGATGTATACAGTGTGGTAACGCCATTTGCTTCGGTTAGCACATAGCGCTCCTCGGCAAGCTTTATGGCCTTAGCGTAATCACTGTCATAGTCTTCAATCCCATCGTTTAGTATGCCTTTCATTTCTACCCTAAACTCTTTAGCCGGATCTAAAACGGCAATAGTGCCAATAAGCCCCATACCGTTATCATCCGAAAAAATAATTTTAGACCCCTGTTTCCAGTCGCTTACAGCTTTACTGCCGGCACCAAAGGCCTCATACCATTGCATGTAGTAGCGTTCGTCCATTAGCACCTGCCATACTTTTTCGGCCGATGCCTGTATTTCTGTTGTGTTTTCAATTTTTTTCATCTTTATATTTTTTGGTTACTGCTAAAACTTAAAGCTGCTTTTTGTTAAATATCAAAGCATCGAGCGAATACTTGCCGCCACCCTGTATAAATACTATAACTGATAATATCAGGTACGTAAATGCAGGTATCTTATCGGCAAAATTATCCTGACCGTGGGCTACAAAATAAGCCACTACCATAGTTATAAAGGCAGGTATTGCTGCAAAACGGGTAAACAATCCTAACAAAATAAAAATACCACACACAAATTCACCAAATATTACCAGGTTGAATGACAACTTTGCACCTATGCCTATTATGTCTGTAAAACCTGCCGAATAGGCCTCATAGTTTACAACTTTGCCATAGCCGTAATACGTAAACATACCGCCAAAAAATAACCTTAATAATAATGTTGCCACATCGGTGTTAAGCGAAACTGAACTTAGTAATCTTTTCATAATTGATAGGTTTTGATTAAAAATTATATGAATGTAATAATTTTTTGGCTCATTACAAATGTATAACTAAAGCCGCGAAGAGGGCATGTGCTAAAAAGTCAACCAAAGGGGGTATTTGAGACAAAAAACGTATATTTGTCTCACTTGTAAGATTTTAATTATGCAAATCGGTATTTTACTGCTTAAAGGTCATCGCCTGCTTAGCGTGGCTGCACTTCTGGATGTATTTGAAACCGCCAACCGCTTTTATACGGAAGAAGCGCTGCAAAAACCTTTTGACATAGACCTGTTGCACTTGCCGCAGCACGCTGCCGCACCGTATGAAAACAACATACCAAAAAGTATTGATGACCAAACCCAATACGACTTGTTGCTGGTGCCGTCTTTTAAGCACGATAACATAGGTGAATCATTGCAGGCCAATGCAGGCTGGGTGCCATGGCTGCAAAACCAGCACAGTGGCGGCGCTGCCATAGCCAGCTTTTGTACCGGTGCCTTTGTACTGGGCATTGCCGGCCTGCTTAACAACCGCCCGGCCACCACACACATTAATGCAGAGGCCGCCTTTGCAAAAATGTTCCCCTTGGTGCAATTGCAGGCCGAAGCGGTAGTAACCGAGAAAGACCGTATTTACACCAGTGGCGGTGCTACCAATACGTTTCACCTGCTTATGCTGCTACTGGAAATTTATTGCAGTAAAAAAGTGGCGGTGCGTGCCGCAAAAGTTTTTAGCATAGACCTTGACCGTAACCGCCAGACGTATTTTGGCACTTTTACCCCCGCCGATGACCACGGAGATGACCTGGTTAAAAAAGCCCAGGATCAAATTAAAAAGAACTTTAGCAAGGCCAACACCATAGAAGAGCTTATTACAGATGTGCCCGCCAGCCGCCGCAACCTTGTGCGCCGCTTTAAGCTGGTTACCGGCATAACCCCTATAGAATACCTGCAAAAAACCCGCATTGAGGCCGCTAAACAAATGTTAGAGCAATCGCGTTACAGCATACTGGAAGTTATGCTGGAAAGCGGCTATAACGACCTTAAAACGTTTCGCACACTGTTTAAAAAAACAGTGGGCATGACGCCAAAAATGTACCGCGATAAGTTTAGCGGGCAGATGGTTTAAAAGGAATCATTGGAATGTTAGAATCTTAGATGAAATTGCAGTTACTTTTAGACGATGGTTCTGTCTAAAATTCTAATAATCTAAAATACTAACCATCCTTTATAAATCTTATTGGTATATTTGCATCCATCAATCGAATACCCAATGACTACACAACTTGCTGCGATAACAGCAGTAGGCGGCT
>Ga0265798_10007459_pt1 | contig 14137 bp, 12 predicted proteins | sample P3T30metagenome_FD_192430 | JGI IMG/M metagenome (GOLD analysis project Ga0265798, IMG submission 192430) | Plant litter microbial communities from East Loma Ridge, Irvine, California - P3 T30 | ecosystem: Environmental > Terrestrial > Plant litter > Unclassified | place: USA: California...
GCCTACCACCAACGCCTGCGCGAGTGGATCGCCCGCTTTCATGGGGTGGCCTCACGCTATCTGCCGAATTACCTGGGATGGCGTCGGGCGCTCGACGGTCAGCGCATTGCTACCGTTGAACAATTGTGTTGTGTCGCAATCAGACCCATCAATAGCTTACGGTGACAGCGCCAATAAAAAAGGGAGATCCGGATATCGGATCTCCCTTCGTAAGCGCTGGTTCGATTACTTGGCGTCGTCCTTCTTGGTGACCAGCACGCTGGCGATACAGCTGCCCGCGATCAGCACCGCCACTACCGTCAGCGACGCCTGCACCGGAATGTGGTACCACGGCATGATCAGCATCTTGACGCCGATGAAGGTCAGCACCATCGCCAGGCCATACTTGAGCAGGTGGAAGCGGTCGGCCACGTCAACCAGCAGGAAGTACAGCGCACGCAAGCCCAGGATCGCGAACATGTTCGACGTGAACACGATGAACGGGTCGGTCGTGATCGCGAAGATCGCCGGGATCGAGTCCACCGCGAAGATCAGGTCGGTCACCTCGATCAGGATCAGCACCAGGAACAGCGGCGTGACGAAGCGCAGGCCATCCTTCTTGATGAAGAACTTTTCGCCATGGTCGCCGTCGGCCACCCGCAGGTGCTTGCGCGCCAGCTTCAGCACCGGGTTGTTGGCCACGTCCGGCTCTTCATCGACCGCCACCAGCATGCGGATACCGGTGAACAGCAGGAACGCACCGAACAGGTACAGCACCCAGCTGAATTCGCTCACCACCCAGGCGCCGGCACTGATCATGATGGCACGCATGATGATGGCGCCCAGCACGCCGTAGATCAGCACGCGACGCTGGTACTGCTGCGGCACCTGGAACGCGGTAAAGATCAGCAGGAACACGAACACGTTGTCGACCGACAGCGCTTTCTCGATCAGGTAACCCGAGAAGAATTCCAGCGCTTTCTGGTCCGCGATTTCCGAGCCGACCGTGCCGTTCAGGTACCACCACAGGCCGCCGTTAAACAGCAGCGCCAGGCTGACCCAGACCAGCGACCAGATGCCGGCTTCCTTGACGCTGACCTTGTGCGCCTTGTTGCCGCCGAAAACGAACAGGTCGAGCGCCAGCATGATCAGCACGAAGCCGACGAAGGCAGCCCACATCGGGCCGCTAGCAATTGTTTCCAGACCGTTCATGAGGTCCTCCCAAACTGTAGGTGCATCTTTTTCTCCCAAGCTAGTGAATGATGGGTTCACTATATGGCGCTTAAATGCATCGTACAATTCGAATATCATTGGGTCTGGATTCGATTTTTTCGATGTTTACGAGGTGAGACATGTCGTCACTCAACTATAAGCACCTGCGCTACTTCTGGATGGTGGCGAAAACCGGCAGCATCGCCAAGGCCGCCGCCCAGCTGCACCTGACCCCGCAATCGGTGTCCGGACAGCTGAGCGAATTCGCCGAGTCGCTGGGCGTGGAACTGTTCCGGCGTGCCGGGCGCAACCTGGAACTGACCGAGACCGGCCGCCGCATCGTCAGCTACGCCGAGCACATCTTCAGCACCGGCGACGAGCTGCTGGAGCTGGTACGCGACCAGTCGTTTGCGACCACCACGTTCCGCGTCGGCTGCGCCGATTCGGTGTCGAAGCTGATCGCCTGCCAGCTGGTGGAGCCGGCCCTGAAGCTGGCCGAGCCGGTCAAGCTGATCTGCCGCGAGGGGCGGCTGGACAGCCTGGTGGCCGACCTCGCGGTGCACCGGCTCGACCTGGTGATGGCCGACCGCCCGATCCCGCCGCACTTCAGTGTGCGTGCCTACAACCACTTGCTGGGCGAAAGTCCGATGACCGCGTTTGCCACGGCCGAGCTGGCCGAACGGCTGGGACCGGATTTCCCGGCCTGCCTGCACAATGCGCCGATGTTGCTTCCCGGCGAGGATTTCGCCATCCACCAGCGTCTGCTGCGCTGGCTGGAACGCAGCGAAGTCCACCCCCACGTGGTCGGCGAATTCGACGACAGCGCCATGATGCAGGCCTTTGGCCAGTCGGGCGCGGGGGTGTTCTTCGCGCCCTCGGTGATTGCGCCGCAGGTGTGCAGCCAGCATCAGGTGGTGGCGATCGGCCAGGTCGACGCGGTGGTGGAGCAGGTGTATGCGCTGACGACCGAGCGCCGCATCAGCCATCCGGCAACTGTCGCGATCAGTACGCTCGCCCGTGATAAATTGTTTGTATAAAGAAGACCTTCCAACAATAAGAATCTCGAGTATCCCATGAGCTTGTTCGAACATCTGGCTGTACTGACGGTACTGGTGCTGGCCGCCGGCTTCCTGTCGCTGAGCGAAATCTCGCTGGCCGGCGCCCGCAAAATCAAATTGAAACTGCTGGCCGAAGCGGGCGATGAGCGGGCGCAGAAAGTCATATCGCTGCAGGCGCAGTCGGCCGACTTCTTCGCGGCGTCGCAGCTGGGATTGAATGCAATCGCGATTCTCGGCGGTATTCTGGGGGAGGGCGCGCTGCGGCCGTATTTCCTCGACTGGCTGTCGCTGTTCTACACCGGTCCGGGGCGCGACAACGTGGCCTTCGTGCTGTCGTTCGTGTTCGTGACCACCCTATTCGTGCTGTTTTCGGATTTAATGCCCAAGCGCCTGGCGATGATCGCGCCGGAAACCACTGCGATGGCCGTGATTCGCCCGGTGCTGCTGATCATTCGTCTGTTCCGGCCATTTTCCTGGGCGCTGAACAAGGTCGCCAACATGCTGTTTCGCCTGTTCGGCGTGGAGATGACGCGCGAAGACCGCATCACCTTCGACGAGATCTCGGCCGTGGTGGAAGCCGGGGCCCAGGCCGGGGTGCTGCAGAAACAGGAGCAGCATTTCATCGAAAACGTTTTCGAACTCGAGTCGCGCGCCGTGACGTCGACCATGACCACGCGCGACAACGTCGTGTTCTTCACGCTGAAGGAATCGGAAGACAGTATCCGGCAAAAGATCGCACAGCATTCGCTGTCCAAGTTTCCAGTGTGCGATGGCGTGATCGACCGCGTGGTCGGCTACGTCGATACGCGCGACCTTCTGGTGCGGCTGTTGAATAACCAGTCGCAGTTTCACCTGAACGAATCGACGATTCGCACGATCCTGATGATTCCGGATACGCTGACGCTGTCCGAATTGCTGGACCGCTTCCGCTCGACCAAGGAGACGTTTGCGGTCGTCATCAACGAGTATGCGCTGGTGGTCGGCGTCATCACGCTGAGCGACATCATGGTCACCGTGATGGGGCGCTGGGGCAGCCCGCTGGAAGCGGACCAGCAGGCCATGCAGCGCGATGACGGCTCATGGCTGATCGACGGCAGCACCCCGGTGGCGGACATGAAACGGGTGCTCGAACTCGAATCGCTGCCGGAAGAAGAGCATTACGAAACGGCGGCCGGTTTCATGATGTACATGCTGCGCAAGGTGCCCAAGCCGACCGACAGCGTCGAGCACGAAGGGATGCGCTTCGAAGTGCTGGACGTCGATCATTACCGGGTCGACCAGTTGCTGGTCAAGCGGCTCGAGCGGACGGATGCGAAAAGCACCTCTGCCATTCTCTAGCTGTCGACGCGTGCCTGTCGTTCAGACGCGGACGATCAGATAAGGCGGCGCGGCGCGGCGGTCAGCGGATCGCCACTGTTTGGCGTGCCCGTCGGCTCGATCAGCAGGATGTGCGCTTCTTCTTTTGCCCGCGGCCGGTGACGCACGCCCTTCGGAACGATATACAGCTGGCCGGGCGTCAAGGTCACGGTCGTGCCGTCCTCGAGGTCGATCTCGAGCTGCCCGTCGAGGACCAGGAAAAAGTCGTCAGACTCTTCATGCACGTGCCAGTGATATTCTCCGCGCAGCTTCGCGACCATCACGTCATGGCCGTTGAACAAGGCGACGGTGCGAGGCTGCCAGGCCTCATTGAAAGTGGCCAGCTTGGCGGCCAGGTCGACGGAAGAATGCATGATGCGCCTTGAAATGAAAACGTCATTGTCGGGCTGACGATGCAGGGCGGTCTTGTACAATTGTTGCATGAACCCAGATCCGCGTCCGGCCGTCAATCACGCCACGTTTGGCGCGCTCGCCAATGGCGTGACGCTGATGCAGGCGAGTTTCTCCGACCATGCTTTCGAACGGCATAGCCACGATTGCTTCGCGATCGCCACCACCACATTCGGCATCCAGCGTTTTCGGTGCAAGGGAAAACAGTACGACAGCCTGGCCGGCGATTTCGTCCTGTTCAATCCCGACCAAGACCATGACGGCAGGCCGGGAACGGCGGACGGATTTCGCTACACGATCTGGTACGTCCCCGCGAATATCGTCGCCGGCAGTCTGGGAACCGACGACGAATCAGCGCCCGGCCGATACTTCTCCAGGCCGCACGTCACCGACCGGCAAATGGCCGCGCAATTCAGGACCTTGTCCGCCGGCTTCACGGATATGCCTTCCGAATCGCTGCGCGCGGAATCGCTGATGCACGCGTTTTTGGGGACGATGTTGCGCCGTCACGGCGAGCGCCCACGGCTTGAGGCTGCGTCATCCGATAACGTCAGCGCCGCAACGCTGATGCGGATTAGAGAGTACATCCGTGCGCACTACGCGGATGACATTACGGTATCCGGGCTGGCAGCCGTGGCCGGCCTGTCGCGCACTCACTTGACGCGCGCATTCAGCGCGGCGTACCACATGCCGCCGCACGTTTACCTGAACGCGGTCCGCGTCGCGCAAGCGCAAACGCGCATCCGTCTCGGCATGCCGCTCACGATGGTGGCGCTCGAATGCGGCTTTGCGGACCAAAGCCATCTGACCCGGCGTTTCAAGGGCAGTGTCGGCGTCACGCCATCGGCATGGCGAACGATGCATGCCGGGACAGCCGCATGACGGCAGCATCCAGACCATTTTTTCTGTTTCCAAAATTGCTTGACAATAATTTTCACGCATCCTAAAGTGATATCACTTTGATGTCATTGACCCAGGGAGTCGAGCATGGATGCAGCACACATTCGCCGTGAAAAGTTGTTCTCGTCCGCAAACGGTTACCTGGCGGCCGGGGCCGGAGTGGTCCTGCTGCTGTTGTCCTTTTATCTCTTCAATACCGGGTCCGATCAGACCGGTGGAGCGCTTTACTTCGGCGGCGGTTTGCTGGCAGCACTTGCCGGCGCGATTTGCCTGGGCGGTCTGTTCATGCTGCAGCCCAACGAAAGCGCGATCCTGACCCTGTTCGGCAAATACATTGGCACCGACCGCAACGAAGGCCTGCGCTGGGCCTTCCCGCTGTACGTCAAGCGCCGGCTGTCGCTGCGCGTGCGCAATTTCAACGCGCCGACGCTGAAGGTCAACGACAAGCGTGGCAACCCGGTCGAGATCAGCGCAGCCGTGGTCTGGCGCGTGCGCGATACCGCCCAGGCCGTATTCGAAGTCGACGATTTCGAGCGCTATGTATCGATCCAGGCCGAAGCGGCGCTGCGCCACCTGGCGTCGCAATATGCCTACGACGAGGGCGAAGACCTGCCACAGGGTGAAACCACGCTGCGCGCCGGCATGGACGTGGTCGCCGACACGCTCAAGAGCGAGCTGCAGGCACGCTTCGAGGCGGCCGGCGTGGCGGTGCTCGACGCCAAGCTGACCCATCTGGCGTATGCCGCCGAGATCGCCCAGGTGATGCTGCGCCGCCAGCAGGCCGAAGCGATCATCAGCGCCCGCGCTAAAATCGTGCACGGCGCCGTGAGCATGGTGGAAGCGGCGCTGAAAGGATTGTCGGAACGTGGCATCGTCGAGCTCGACGATGAGCGCAAGGCGGCAATGGTCAGCAATCTGCTCGTGGTGCTGTGCTCGGACAAGGAGACCCAGCCGATCGTCAACACGGGCACCCTCTACAACTAGCAGCTGAAGCGATGGCAAGTCCCGGTAAAAAAGCCTATCCCTTGCGGATCGACCCGGCGCTGTGGGAAGAACTGCAGCGCCTGGCCGCGCGCGACTTGCGCAGCGTGAATGCGCAAATCGAATTCCTGCTCAGGGAAGGCCTGGCGCGGCGCGGCATCAAGCAGATCGAGGCCAAGGGCAAGGATGGCGAGACGGCGGACGAGTAGCGGCCGCGGCAGGACGCAGCGTCACGGCGCTGCACAGCCCGCCGCATTGTTCGTCTGCGGCGCCGCGCCGCTCCCGCCGCGATTGAGCAGGTGCGCGCACAGGCGCGCGATGTCATGCTCCCCATCCGGACGCAGCGCCTGGCGCGCCGCCTCGCCCAGCGTGCAATCGACGATGTGATACCCCAGCGCGCGATAACTCTCGAACTGCGCTTCATCGAACCACTGGTCGGCGATGCTTTCATGCGGATAGTCCGGATGCAGGCGCCGGTAATTGAGCAAGTCCGCATTCTCGCTGCCCACAATCGCCGGCTTGACGTACAACAGCACACCATCGGCCGCGCCCCGGTCGGCCAGGCTGTAGCGGATCTTGCCCGCCGCGCAGCTGGCGCCGCACAGGCCGTTGGACGCCGCATCCAGGCGCGAGACGTCGAGGTCGATCCGCACGTGCAGGTCGGTGCCGCAGCGCCGGATCGTGTTGCCCAGGTCTTCGAACGCCAGCTGGCGGTCGCTGCCGACGTCAAGGGCGATCACCAGCTTGCAGCGGCGCCGCACCAGCTCGTAGATGCCGAGATTGTCGAAGTGGCCGCCGTCGGACAGGTGCACGTAGCTGGCCTCGGCATCGGCCTGGCCGAACAGTTCGGCCAGCAGGCTGAACAGGCCAATCGGCGGCGAGGCGCTGGTCCAGGCCTTGCGCCGCGGATTCGGACACCAGCGTCCGAGCCGCACGTTGAACATCGTCATCAGGAAGTTCAGCGGCGCCGACGAGTGCGCGCCCATGTTCGGGCTGGCGGCTGCGCCCGACAGCGCCACTGCCATGCCCAATCGCACCCCGGCGTCGTCATCGCTGCCGACGCCCGAGCGCGAGGCATACTGGTCGGTCGGCCGGTAGCAGCCAGCGTCCTGCGCCGGCGCCGACGCCAGTTCGTAACCGCACCAGCGCGGCGTGAACGCGAACGAGGCGGTGCGCCGGGTTTGCCAGGCCAGCTCTTCGCCGCTGACGAAATTGAGCGAGGTATTCACGATCGGATACGGTCGCTGGTAGCGCAGGTCGGCCAGCAGCACGTCGTCGGCCGGATCGAAGCCGGTGAACGGATGCGGGCGGCGTGCGCGGTTGCTGGCGCCGAAGAAGGCGCGCACGATGCGGTTGCGGTACAGCATGTAGAGCGAGAACTTGTTGATGTCGACCCGCCAGCCGAGCAGCAGCGCGGCGCCCAAGAAGCCGCCGAAGGCCAGCAGCAGCGTGGCGCCGTCGGTGGCCAGGGTGGCGCGCGCGTGCGCCGCATACACGCAGGCCAGGTCCTTGCCCGGACAATGGACGACGGGCAGCGCCACCACCGCCTGCACCAGGCTGCTCAGCAGGGCCACGATGCCCAGCGTGAACACATAGGGCGCCAGGCGCGCCGCCAGGTCCAGTCGCGCCGAGGCCGCCGTGCGGGCGCCGCCGCCGGTAGCGATGCCGCTGCCGGCCTTCAGGCCGAAGGCCGTCATCGCCAGCCAGCCGGCCAGCGTGCCCAGGTTCGACCACAGCGCATAGGTCAGCCAGGCCCAGTGCAGCAGCGGGGCGACAAAAAAGCCGATGCCGTACACCGCCAGCCAGCCCAGCGCCAGGATGGTGGCCCAGGCGCCTTGCCGGCTCCACCATTCGCGGCTGGCGTCGCTGTACAGGCGGCCGATCAGGCCGATCATCAGGGTCATGGTGACGCCGAACAGCGCCATCATCAGCGGCATGCCGAAGCTGGCCAGGGCGATGGCGTTGTTCAGCACCGGATGCCTGCTCGGTTCCGGCAGCCACGTCAGCCCGGCCAGCAGCAGCACGGTGCCGAGCGTGAGCGCGCCCATGGCGCAGATGAAGTGCGAAAAGCCTTCGCCCAGTTCGGCGCGGGTCAGGTCGCGCAGCGGCAGGGCGGCGCGCATGCGCGTGTGCAGGGCCAGCCCGGCTGCCCCCAGCATCAGCAAGCCGACCACGCCGCACAGCAATTGCGACAGATGCGCACCACCGGGCACGATCGCTGGAGCAAATGCGCGTCCGGCTTCGAGCAGCACCAGCGCCACTGCCGCCGCGCCGGCCGCGCACAAGGCGTAGCCGGCGCGCCGGTAGGGACTGGCGCGATCGTGCGCCAGGTACCAGCCGCAAGCCCAGACGATGAAGTAGACCACGCCCGGCGCCAGCAGCCAGTAAGGGCGATCGGCCAGTTGCGCCGGCAGCAGCGAAGCGGGCAGGCTGGAACCGAGCGCGCCCAGCGCGCCGCCGTGGCGCCACAGCCCGACGCTGCCGAGAAAACCCGCCAGCAGCAGCGGCAGGTTGATGCACCACAGTACCGCAGCCTGCGACAGCGGAAAGCGCCGCATCCCCTGCGAACTTTCGGGCTTGCTGGATATCGAAAGAGCAATGCAGAACACGGCGAACAGAAACAGCAGCACGCCGGCGATCCAGGCCAGGTCACCCAAGCCGGCCCACGGTCCGTTCGGCGCCACCACGCGGTGCACGGCCCAGACGGCGAAGCGCGGCAGCAGCAGCAGGGCGCACATCCAGGCCACCAGCATCGCCAGGTTCAGGCCCGTGTTGCGCACGTAGGTGCCGAGCAGGGTCCAGGTGTCGGCGCTGAACATGCCGCCCTGCGGCGACAGGTAGTTGCTGTGCTGGCGCAAGAAGCGCACCTCGGGTGCCTCGCTGCCGCCGGCGCCCGGCGCCAGCAGCGCTTCCACCTGGCGGATGTCGCCGCCGTGGGCATGCAGGCACTTGGACAGCCAGCCGCCGATGAAGCCGCCGCCCGAGACGGTGGACAGGTAGTCGATGCGGCGCAGCAGGCCGTGCGCCGCCAGCGCCTGCAGCGCGCCCAGGCCGAAGGTGGCGCTGCGCATGCCGCCGCCGGAGATTGCCAGGCCGGTGAGCATGCCGCCGTGGGCGCGGCCCAGCAGACGGGCGCGGTCGGGCGGTAGTGCGCCATCAGGGTCATCTCCCGGTTCGGGGCGCAGCATGTCCAGCTCGTCGCGCAGTACTTCGTTGAACAGCACGCCGGCGCCGGCCTCGAGGCAGCGCAGGGTGTCGGTGTCGATCGTGCTCGAGGGCGGCAGACCGTTGCGGCGGCGCAGGGTGGCGAAGGCGTCGGCCAGCTCGCTGATGCTGCGCGCCTGGGGTGGCGGGTGGCAGTCGCAGGCGTCGAGCTTGCGTCGCAGGTCGTCGATCTGCGAAGGAGTCAGGTGGGAATGGTCGCTGGGCAGCATGTGCGCCTCCTGGAAGGGGCGCGGCCGGACGTGCGGGCCGCCCGGTCAGTTCAGCACGGTTCGTGCGCGCCTGCCAGCGGGCGCATCAAGGAGAAGTTTGACGTAGCGTCAGGTCTTGTCGGCTTTGCTGCGCGCGGTGCGGCGGCCGCTGGCGGCATTGCCGTTGGGCGCGCCGCCGCCGGATTGGCCGCCGCCGGCATCGGGTTGCTGGCGGGAGTCGCCGGAGTCGCCGGATGTGCCGGCATCCGGCGCACCGCCCGACACGTCCAGCGGTGATCCGCCGGCCGGGGAGGGCGGCGGCGATCCGGCGCCGGATTTGTCAGGGGTGGCGCCGCCATCGGTCGGCATGGCGCTGGCCACCGCCTGACGGAACTGGTCCTGCAGCAGGTTCCACCAGGCGACGGCCGCCGGCATGCCGGCGTTCGGCGCTTCGGCGCCCGGTTGTGGATTGGCCTGCGACGCCGATTGCGCGGCGGACGGCGCCGGCTCCGGCTCCGGCGTGCTCGCCTGCGAGGCGGATGCGGCAGGCGAACCTTTTGGCGCCATCGCGGCCTGCGCCGCCTGGTGGAAGAATTGCGCGAACGGCGCCATCGCCGCATCGCTGGCGGCGCCGGTCTGGTTCATGGCCTGCGCCATGCTGTCGCCCATGGCGCGCAGCGTGGCCAGCGTGCCGCGCTGGATTTCCAGCGCCTGGATCGTGCCGTGCAGCATGCCCAGGTTCAGGTTGAGCCATGCCTCGACCGCCTTCAAATCGGCGATCTTCTTGTCCAGTTCATCCACCGAGAGGGCGGGGGCGGGCATCCCCGGCATGCCGGGCATCACGCCCGGAATCTGCATGCCGCCCCACAGATTCTTGACGAATTCCAGCGTATCGGTCATTCCAGGCATGGGCGGTTTGAGCATGGCGGGTCTCCGTTGTTGGTGCGGCTAGCGTAGCAGATTACGGCGGCCCGGACAAAGGCGCAGCACGGCAGCACATGGCAGCAACATGGCGCCAGGCGGCAGTACGGTCGCGCCCGCGCTACACTAGCGGGATGCAATCCGCTCCGTTTTTCCCGCGCCGGCGCCGCTCCTTCGTGCTGGCCGCGCTGGTTATCCTGCTGCATTGGATGGTGCTGGGTCTGTTCGAGACCAGGCTGGACTTGCCGCGCCATGGCGTCGGAGAAACAGGCAGTACGCTGGTGGCCGAGCTGCTGCCATCCGCCGCCCCCGCACCGCCGCCCGAGCCGGCGCCATTGCCGTTGCCGCCGTCGGCGCCGCCACCGCCCTTGCCCGAGATTGCACCTTTGCCGGCCGAACCCGGCACGCCGACCATGGCCGGCGCCACCGATGCCGCCCCCCAGGCTGCGCCGGGCGAAGCGGTGTCCGGCGGCGACGGCATCGCGGCGGCCCATGCAGCGCCGGCGCCCGAGCCGCAACCTGCACCAGCCGAACCGGCGCCGCCGCCACCGGCCGCGCCACCCCCTCCCGAAACGCGCCGCTACGTGGTCGACATGCCGCCGCCGGCTGCGATCACGCTCGACGTCGCACGCACCGACGCCGACGGCACCGAGTGGTCGGGCGAAGCCCTGCTCGACTGGCAGCTCGACGCCGACACTTACCGCATCAAGGTCGAGGCCGGCATCCGCGTGGTATTTACCCGCGTCAACCTGGTGGTGCTCAACAGCGAAGGGGCGGTGGCGGCCACCGGCTTCGCGCCAATCAGGATGACCGAAAAGCGGCGCGGCCGTTCGCTGACCGCGACCCATTTCGACTGGGGCGGCAACCGGCTGACATTCTCGGGCTCGCAGGCCAGCTATGCGCTGGTGCCGGGCGCCCAGGACAAGGCCAGCGTGCCGCTGCAGCTGGCGGCGATCGCGCGCGGCGACCCGAAACAGATGAGCGGCGCGATCGATATCTTCGTCGGCGAAGACCGCGACGCCACGATGTACCGCTTCAAGGTGGTCGGGCGCGAGCAGATCGACACCCGGCTCGGACGCCTCGAGACCTTGCACTTGAGCCGTCCGCCACAACCTGGGTCATACAAGTCGCAACTCGACATCTGGCTGGCGCCGGGGCACGGCTGGTATCCGGTGCGGATTCGCAATACCGAGGCCAGTGGAGCGGTGACCACGCAAACAGTGAATAATATCGTCTTGAACCATTCAGGACACTGATATCGTCATGCATATGAACAACATTCAAAAAGCCGGCGCCGGCGTGCTGCTGGCATTGGCATTCGGAAATGTCGCCACTGCCCAGACCGTCCAGACCGCCCAATCTGCCCATCCGGCAGTCAAGCGTGTGTTTGAGTTGCCGCCGTCGGCCGACCTGACCTATGACCTGGCGGCGCGCCAGCGCGGCCTGGCGCTGAAAGGCGAGGCGATGTTGACCTGGCGCGCCGGCGACGGCAAGTACAGCACCCGGCTCGAGTCGCGCGTCGCGATCCTGGGCACGCTGACCGACGACCGCAGCGAAGGCGCCGTGGACGCCTATGGCCTGGCCCCGGGCCAGTTCTGGGAAAAGCGCATGCGCAAGGACCCGACCACGGTCACCTTCGACCGCGAGAGCAAGACCATCCGCTTCGAGGACGGCGACAAGACCTACCCGCTCAAGGGCGGCGAGCAGGACCGCGTCTCGATCACCTGGCAACTGGCCGCGGTGGCGCGCGCCGCCGGCGACAAGTTCAAGCCGGGCAGCGAATGGCCGTTCTTCGTGGCCGGCCGGCGCGACGCCGAAGCCTGGACCTTCAAGGTGGTCAAGCGCGAGAAGGTCAAGACCGGGGTGGGCGAGGTGGAGGCGGTGATGGTGTCGCGCAAACCGCTGAAGGATAGCCGCGACCAGGCCATCGACGTGTGGCTGGCGCCAAGCCAGGAATGGTATCCGGTCAAGATCCGCTTCACGGAAGGCGACAAGGAAACCATCGAGCAGACCCTGCGCTCGATCACCCGGCAATAAGTCGGGCAGTTACGCCAGACAGGCAACTCCAGGTTGCATTTCTGGCAATGTAAGCGCTCGCTTCAAGGAAAGTCAGGGTGTGTCTTTCCTGCAATTCCAGCCCCTGGCAGGGGCTGCCTATCGTTAATTGCCCAGTCTAAACTGTTATACTGACGCCCCCGCGGCACCGCCGGGCCTGCCGACCAGGGCAGCGCCCATGCAGACCGCGCACGAGACTGGTACCAAGACGATGATCGACCCACTTGCCGGCGCGGCCCTCGCTGCCGACTCCCTGAGCACGACGCAGGATCCGGAATTTCTGGATCCGCTGCAGGCGCACTTTCACGAAGGCATCGCTCCCGACGAGATCGAGCAGGTCTTCCATCTCAAGCGCGCCCAGCCGATGCTGTCGGCGTTTACCGCCCTGTTCCACGGCACCCAGGACGGCGTGCTGGTGCGCCTCTTGGTGCTGCGCGAACTGGCCGGCGACACCGCCAGCTCGGCGTTCTCGCGCGCCGACATCAACCAGAAGCTGGCTTACCTGATTCCCGAGAGCCTGGAGACGGTGCTCAATCGCCTGCGCGGCCATGGCCTCTTGGCCTGGGATGCGCCGGCCGCCGTCTACCGCATCACGCCGCTGGCGAGGAACGTGCTGGCCGCGCTCGAGACGCTGCTGGCGCTGGGCAAACCGGAAGACGACGAAGCCGAGATGGGCTTCCTGCTGTCGCAGGTGGCCGGCGCCCAGGCCGTGGGCGGCGTCACCGTCGACCAGCTGAAACACCTGCTGGGGCGCCTGGTCGAACTGACCGAGGAATTCCGCGACGCCATTGCCTCCGGTTCCGAATTCCGCCTGCGCACCTCGCAGGCCAAGTGGCACATGGCGTGCGACTGGGTCGAGAAGGGCTCCGTGATCCTGCGCGCCATCACCTCGGACGAGCGCGCCGATTCCGCCACCCACCGCGCGGCGCAGGCGATCGGCCGCGCCCAGAGCGCCTTGCTCAACATGCAGGGCATGTTCTCGCGCGCCCTGAACCAGATCGAGCGCCAGCGCGTGCACCTGGGCCAGTCCGGCCTGTCGACCACGGACGTCAAGCGCTGGCTGCTGGCGCACGACGACCTGGCCAGCCTGGCCGCGGGCGCGATCGACCGCCCGGTGACGCCGCTGTTCGGCACCCCGGCCGAGATGATCGACGTGGCCGAGACCGAGCTGCTGGCCGAGCGCGTGATCTCGACCGGCCCCAAAGGCCTGCCGAGCGGCCAGGACGCGCCGCTGACGATCAACGACAACCCGGCCATGATGGTCGAGCTGAACGACTGGATCAACAAGCTGGCCGATTTCGCCAATCTGGGCAACTTCCCCGAATTTTCCGAAGTCGGGCCGCGACGGGTTCAGCTCCATGAGTCGCTGCTGCCGGCCAGCTTCGCGGTGGCGTCGTACCGCGCCTCGATGCTGCCGCTCCTGGGCGACGCGGCCGAGGCCAGCCTGCAGGGCGCGACCGCCGACCTGGCGCGCCTGCCTTTGAGCTTCGAAGCGCAGGACGAACTGATCGCGCTGGACGACCCGGAAGTGGCGGCCATGTCGATCGCCACGCTCTCTATCAATCTCGATTTACCAACCGACACCGGCACGCCCCATGAATGACGATGCACAAATCCTGATCGCGCGCCTGCTGACGCACCAGACCCTGCGCCGCGACGACAAGATGGTCAAGCGCGCGCTGTCGGACGACCAGTTCCGCGCCGAAGTCGACAAGCGCCTGCTGGAGTCGGGCCTGAAGCTGCTCGACAACGTCTACGCCGACCACGTCACCATCGCCCTGCACCGCAACGTCGAGCCGAAGATCTTCGGCGCCAAGGACATCTGGCAGAACAATAATTTCGGCCTGACGC
>Ga0265798_10007460_pt1 | contig 14137 bp, 14 predicted proteins | sample P3T30metagenome_FD_192430 | JGI IMG/M metagenome (GOLD analysis project Ga0265798, IMG submission 192430) | Plant litter microbial communities from East Loma Ridge, Irvine, California - P3 T30 | ecosystem: Environmental > Terrestrial > Plant litter > Unclassified | place: USA: California...
TCCTGGAAGCGATCGAATCGCTGTTCGTACTGGAATTCATCGAGGAGAAGGAAGCTGATGCGATCCGCATCTTCCAGACGGTGAATGACCGCGGCCGCGAACTGTCGAAGATGGACAAGATGAAGAGCCTGCTCTTCTATTACTCGAATAAATACCTGGCCGGCCGCTACGACGAGCGCATCAACGATACCTTCGGTGAGATCTTCGAACGCTACGACGACATCAAGCTGACGGCCGAACAGCAGCGCATCAACATCATCAATTCGCGCCAGTTCAATGAAGACGACCTGCTGCGCCAGCACCATGTGTGCTTTTCCGATGTCAGCTTCGATCCGACCGCGCTGCAGGTTCTGGACGATGTGAAGCAGCAGTTGCAGGCCCTGCGCGGCAGCGATGGGCCGGAACTGGAAGCCTACCTGCAGGCTTACCTCGACAGCCTGCTTGCCTACGTGCGCTGCTTCAGTGCGGTAGTGCGCCGCACCCGCACGGATGCCGATTACTACAAGCTGTTCTCCATACTGGGGCTGGCGGCGGTCTATTATCCGGCCATCACCCAGCTCGAGCACCGCGGTTTTCTCGACCAGGCTTTGCCGGGCCGCGGTATCAGCGTGCTGAAGATGGTCGAGATCATCGACGTGCGGGTGCTCAAGGTGCGTGAGTATGCGGGCAAGAAGCATATCGCCGATTTTGCCTTCCGCCTGAATAACGAGAACCTGGACATGGCGGGCGTGGAACAGCATCTCACATGGTTCAACGCCCATGAAATCAGCGACGAACGCTTCATGGATTACCTGAGCACGTACAGCTACTTCAAGCAAACCGGCCTGCTGCGCACACTGTTCATCGACTATTGCGAGCGCCTCAAGGGCAAGCGCTATACGCTCGATGAGCTGGAGCGCATCATGGATAACGACCCGACCATCGAACACGTGCTGTCGCAGGATCCGCAATTCAGGCCGCGTGCCTTTGGTTTCCGTAGTACCGAAGATTTCGAAGAGCACATGGGCCTGATCGGTAACCTCACCCTGCTCGAAAAGCGGATCAACAGTTCAATCAAGAACAGCGGCATTCCCGAAAAGGTGGCTGGGTACCGCAAGAGCCAATTCAGGATGACGTCGAAACTCGCCACCGCCCTGGATATCGACAAGACGTTCACCAAATCCGATCTGCTGTCACGCGGCAATGAGTTGATAGAAGATTTCGCCAAGCGCTGGAGCGCCTGACCGTCCTTTTTCTTGCTCTTCCATGTTAGATTGCTATTTGCTAACTTACCCGGTTGGCAATCACAACCACCATGGAAGAGAGAGATGCAGCCGAACCGTTTTCGTCCCCTGCCTGCCCTGTTCATCGCACTTGCCCTGGGCGCAGCCTGGCCACAAGCCATGTCCGCCCAGGCCGCGGCGCCGGCCGCCACTGCGGGCGCCGTCAAGCCCAACCAGGCCTTCGCCGCCTGGGCCGACCGCTTTGCCGAGGACTGGGTGCGGCGCAATCCGCAACTGGCCAGCGCGACCCAGTATTTCGCCGGCCGCGAGCAGGAAGCGCTCGACCGCCAGCTGACGCCGCTGACGCCGGCCCAGCGCAAGCAGACCGTCGCGCTGGCCAAGGCCGGCGTGGCGCGGCTCGACAGCTTCCTGGCCGGCCCGCTGGGCGAGGAGCAGCGCACTTCGGCCATGGTGATGCGCTGGTCGCTCGCCAACACGATCGCCAGCGAGCCCTATGAAGACCACGGCTTCGTCTTCAACCAGTTCAGCGGCGTGCAGGTCGGCCTGGTGAACTTCCTCACGACGACCCATCCGCTGCGCCGCGCCGACGACGTGGCCAGCTACCTGGCGCGCCTGGACCAGGTGGCGAGCCGCATGGACGAGGCGCTGGCGCGCGCCCGCGCGGCCAGTGCCCGCGGCCTGGTGCCGCCGCGCTTCATCCTCGAGCGCGCCCAGTTCCAGGTCGACAAATTCCTCGAACCGCAAGCCGACCAGAACGTGCTGGTGACCTCGCTGGCCCAGCGCAGCGAAAAGCTGGCCGACCTCGCGCCCGAGGCGCGCACGAAAGCGTTGGCCGAGGCCAGCCGCATCGTGGAAGCGAAGATCCGCCCGGCTTACCGGCGCGTGCAGGCTTATCTAGCCGAGCTGCGGCCCGCCACCACCGACGCCGCCGGCATCGCGCGCCTGCCGGACGGCGCCGCCGCCTACCAGCAGGCGCTGCGCACCTACACGGGCACCAACCTCAGCGCTGCCGAGATCCACGCGATCGGCCTGCGCGAAGTCGCGCGCATCGAGGGCGAGATGGACCGCCACCTGCGCACGCTCGGCTACACCGGGGGCAGCGTCGAGGAGCGCATGGCCAGGCTCGACGCCAGCTTCCAGCCGCCGGCCGAACCGGACCCGCGCCCGGCGCTGCTGGAAAAATATGCCGCCATGGTGGCCGACGCCGAGCGCCGCAGCGCCACGCTGTTCAATCTGACGCCGCGCGCCCCGGTCGAGGTAAGGCGCGAGCCGCCGTTGACCGAGCCCTCGGCGGCCGCCCACTACACGCTGCCGGCGCCGGACGGCAGCCGTCCCGGCATCTTCTGGGTGCCGATGCGCGGACCGAAGTTCGACATGATCCGCATGCGCAGCCTGTCCTACCACGAGGCGGTACCGGGCCACCATTTCCAGCTGGCGATCCAGCAGGAGCAAACCGGCCTGCCGAAATTCCGCGCCCAGCGCATCTTCGGGGGCGGCAGCGCGCACAGCGAAGGCTGGGCGCTGTACGCCGAACGGCTGGCGGTGGAGCAGGGCTGGTACCAGGGCGACGTGCCGGGCCTGCTGGGCGCGCTGGGGTCGGAATTGTTCCGCGCGCGCCGCCTGGTGGTCGATACCGGCCTGCACAGCAAGGACTGGACGCGCCAGCAGGCGATCGACTACGGCATCGGCGCGCAGGAAGTCGAGCGCTACGTCGCCTGGCCGGGCCAGGCCTGCGCCTACATGATCGGCATGTTGCGCATTATCGAGCTGCGCGACAAGGCGCGGCAGGCGCTGGGCGACAAATTCTCGCTGCCGGCCTTCCACGACGTGGTGCTGAAGAACGGTTCGGTGCCGCTGGACGTGCTGGGCCAGGTCGTCGATCGCTGGATCGCCGCGCAGAAGGAGGCTTGACATGGACCGCGTGCTGCGTCCGGTATCCAGCCTTGAACTGGATGCGCTGTGGGCCCTGCGCACGCGCGCGGTGCGCGCCGGCTGCGCCGGACATTATCCGGCCGCCGTCATCGACGCCTGGGTGGCGGCGCCGGTAGCCCCTTCGCTCGTGCGGCTGGCGCAGGCGGGCGGCGCGCTGGTGCTCGAAGAGGAGGGCGTCGTGCTGGGCTTCGCCGCGCTCGATGCGCACAGCGGCGAAATCGATGCGGTCTTCGTCGAGCCGGCCCGGCAGGGACGCGGCCTGGCGCTGGTCCTGATCAATGCCTTGGAAGACATGGCGCGCCAGGCCGGCCTGCGCCGGCTGTATCTTTCAGCCGCGCTGAACGCCGTGCCCTTCTACCGCCGCGCCGGCTACACGGCACTGCGCGATGAACTCTATCCGCACCACAGCGGCATCGACATCGCCTCGGTCTTCATGGAGAAATCGCTTTAGAAGTGGCGGTGTTCGCGTTAATCAAGCAGCTCGCTTGCACGCCTGCCGAACTGGAAAGTCGCACGCAGCAGTTGCGCGGGCGTCGTCAAGCGCTTGTCGTCGGGCAGGCCTTGCCAGCCCGAGTAGTGGATCAGGTGGCGAGTCGCCACGCCACGGAAGCGGACCAGCCAAGCGCAATGAGGATGCGGCTGCCAGGAGTCCCGGTGCCACCGGCTTCAGGAGTGCCGCTTGTCCATGTACTCGGCAAGTTCAGGCATGTCCTCCATTTCGCGGTCGAGCGGCATCTTGATCAGTTTGTTTTCCCTGACCACCAGGCCGGCCGCCCAGATCACCATGCCCAGTCCCGCCACGGTACTGAAGGTGCCGGCGTACTTGAGTAGCGCCATGCCCTGGAAGATCGCGTCGGCCACGCCGACCAGCAGGGTCGTGATCAGCAGCATGGCGGCGTACAGGCCGAAGTCGGTGGCCCGGCGCATGATGTCGACGCGCTGCCGGTACAGCTTGATCTCGTCGCGGATGGTTTCCTTGCGCTTGCCATCCAGGCCCTGGCGGTAATTGTCGACAAGCTCGCGAAAGTGGGTGTAGGCACTGGTATAACGTGCCTGCAGCAGGTGCATGAACATCCACGAGGCGAACACCAGACCGGCATTGGGGCCGACCACTTGCAGTACGTTCCTGAGTTCGAAATCCATGTCCTTGTCTCCAGAAGGAAATGCTCGGGGCTTGCAGATGGGCACTGCCTTCGTTGCAAGGCGAAGCGAAGAAGGCAGTTTGCATGGCACGGACGGGGCGAAGCAAGCGTGCGCGCCTCGTGCCCATGTAAGATTCGCCATACGATCTGCAAGGGAGGACATTCATGGATGGACTGACGGCATTGGACCTGGCGCGCATCCAGTTCGCGTTCACCATGTCGTTCCACATCCTGTTTCCCGCCATCACCATCGGCCTGGCCAGCTACCTGGCCGTGCTCGAAGCCTGCTGGCTGAAGACCGGGCGCCAGGTCTTCGTCGACCTCTACCAGTTCTGGCTGCGCATCTTCGCGGTCAACTTCGGCATGGGCGTGGTCTCGGGCATCGTGATGGCCTACCAGTTCGGCACCAACTGGAGCATGTTTTCGGAACACGCCGGCGCCATCGTCGGGCCCCTGATGACCTACGAGGTGCTGACCGCCTTCTTCCTCGAAGCCGGCTTCCTGGGGGTGATGCTGTTCGGCTGGACCCGGGTCGGGCCGGGCCTGCACTTCTTCGCCACCTGCATGGTCGCGCTGGGCACCCTGATCTCGGCCACCTGGATACTCGGCGCCAACAGCTGGATGCAGACGCCGCAGGGCTACGAGATCGTGGACGGCCGCATGGTGCCGGTCGACTGGCTCAGTATCGTGTTCAACCCCTCCTTCCCCTACCGCCTGGTACACATGGCGATCGCCGCCTTCCTCTCGACCGCGCTGTTCGTCGGCGCCTCGGCGGCCTGGCAGCTGCTGCGCGGCAAGGGCAGTCCGGCCGTGCGCACCATGCTGTCGATGGCGATGTGGATGCTGCTGATCGTCGCGCCGATCCAGGCCCTGGTCGGCGACATGCACGGCCTGAACACCCTCAAGCACCAGCCGGCCAAGCTCGCCGCCATGGAGGGCCACTGGCAGAACGAGGGCGACGCGCCGCTGCCGCTGCTGCTGTTCGGCGTGCCCGACATGGAGGCCGAGCAGACCCGCTACGCCGTCGGCATCCCGCGCCTGGGCAGCCTGATCCTGACCCACAGCTGGGACGGGCAGATCCCGGGCCTGAAGGAATTCCCGCGCGACGAACGGCCGAATTCGCTCATCGTATTCTGGAGCTTCCGCGTGATGGTCGGCCTCGGCGTGCTGATGATCCTGCTCGGCGCCTGGAGCCTGTGGCTGCGTCGCGGCGGGCGGCTGTACGAGCAGCGCCTGTTCCTGCGCTGCGCCACCTTGATGGGACCGGCCGGCCTGGTGGCCGTGCTGGCCGGCTGGATCACCACCGAAGTGGGGCGCCAGCCCTGGGTGGTGTACGGCGTGCTGCGTACCGCCGATGCCGTCTCGCCGCACGGACTGGGGCCGCTGGCGCTGTCGCTGGGGCTGTTCGTGCTGTCCTACCTGTTCGTGTTCGGGGTCGGCATCGCCTACGTGCTGCGGCTGGTGCGCAAGGGGCCGCAGGCCTTCGATGCGCAGGGGGCGCCGCAGGGCGGTCCGGGCGCACCGCGCACGCCGGCGCGGCCGCTCTCGGTGCCGGAAAAGGACGCTTCCGACAATCCGCCCTGAGGAAACAGGCATGGACTTCGACATCACGGCCGCCTGGGCCGCCATCATCTTCTTCGCCGTGTTCATGTACGTGGCGCTGGACGGCTTCGACCTCGGCATCGGCCTGCTGTATCCCTTCGTGCGCGGGCGGCGCGAGCGCGACACCATGATGAACACGGTGGCGCCGATCTGGGACGGCAACGAGACCTGGCTGGTACTCGGCGGCGAAGGCTTGCTGGCGGCCTTCCCGCTGGCGTATTCGCTGATTCTGTCGGGCGTCTACCTGCCGCTGATCTTCATGCTGGTGGGGCTGATCTTCCGCGGCGTCGCCTTCGAATTCCGCTTCAAGGCCAATGACCGCGAACGCCCGATCTGGGACCTGGCCTTCATCGGCGGCTCGGTGGTGGCCGCCTTCTTCCAGGGCGTCGTGCTGGGCACGCTGCTGCAGGGGATACCGGTGTCGGGTCGCAGCTATGCCGGCGGTTCGCTCGACTGGCTGGCGCCGTTCCCGCTGGCGGCCGGCGTCGGCGTGATGATCGCCTATGCGCTGCTGGGCGCGACCTGGCTGATCATGCGTCTCGAAGGCGAGCTGCAGCAGCGCATGATCCGCCTGGCTCGGCCTTTCACCTTCCTGTTGCTGGGCGCCATCGGCGCGGTCAGCGTCTGGACCCCGTTGGCCTACCGCCAGGTGGCCGAGCGCTGGTTCAGCTTCCCCAACATGCTGCTGCTGTCGCCGGTGCCGCTGCTGGTGGCCTGCTGCGCCTTCCTGCTGCTGCGCGCCCTCAAGCGCGAGCCCTTCCGAACGCCTTTCTTCGCCGCACTGGGCCTGGTGCTGCTGTGCTACGCCGGCATGGCGATCAGCATCTGGCCGCACATCGTGCCGCCCACCATCACCATCTGGGAAGCCGCGGCGCCGCCTTCGAGCCAGCGTTTCACCCTGGTCGGCGCGCTGCTGGTGATTCCCCTGATCCTGGGCTATACCGGCTGGTCCTACCACGTGTTTCGCGGCAAGGTGGGCGGCGAGGGCTATCACTGATGCGCGCGCCCTGGCTCAGGCGCCTCGGCTGGATGCTGGCCCTGTGGCTGGGCGGGGTCGCGGCGCTGGCCGCGCTGGCGCTGCTGTTGCGACTTGCGATGCACGCGGCGGGTATGCGCAGCGCGTAGCCATGCCCCGGCGCGACGGCAGGCGTACGATGTGACTTCAAGCGTGCGCGCTCTCCCATGTCAAGGATTTACACTCTGTGCAGCTTCTCTTACGGGAAAACCATGTCATCGCAGCCGCAATCCGCATCGACGCATGTGCATCAGCAGACCGCAGCCATCGCGCTGCCCCTGCACGACGAGGACCAGGCCCGGGCCGACTTCTATGCGCTGTTCGCGCGCCTGCTGCTGGCGCCTCCCGATGACGCGCTGCTGCAGGCGCTGGCCGGCGCCGACCCGATCGTCGCCGCCGGCGAATTCGCACTCGAAGACGCCTGGCTCGCGCTGACCCAGGCCGCCGGCGTGGTCGATGCGCCCGCCGTGCGCGGGGAATTCGATCTGCTGTTCGTCAGCACCGGCGATCCGCTGCTGAACCCTTACGGCTCGCTCTACCTGAGCGGGCACCTGAACGACGTCTCGCTGGCCCGCCTGCGCCACGCGCTGCAGCACCTGGGCCTGGGCCGCGCGCCCGGCGTGGGCGAACTCGAAGACCATCTCGGCGCCCTGTGCGAGACCATGCGCCTGCTGGTCCAGGGCGGCCCGGGCTTCGCGCGCCGGCCGCTGGCGGCGCAGAAGCTCTTCTTCGAGGCCCACCTGCGGCCCTGGTATGCGGCCTGCCTGGCCGACATCGCCGCCGCCGATGGCGCGAATTTCTACCGCGTGGTCGCGCGCGTGGCCGACGCCTTCCTGTCGATCGAGGCGCAGGCCTTCGCCGTGCTCGATCCGCTCGAGCAGGACGCGGACCCCCTCGGCGGCGCGCGCGCGCCCGCCGACATCTTGAGTGCATGAGGACGAGCATGGACAAGGACAAGGACAAGGACAAGGATAGCGGCCAGGACAGCAGGGCGCCAGCCGCCGGCAAGGATGGCGGGCGCCCGGACCTGGCGCGGCGCAGCCTGCTCAAGGCCGCGCCGCTGGGCGCGCTGGCGGTGGTGGCTGGCCAGGCCGGCGCCGCCGAGCCGGCGCCCTTGCCCGCGCCGCAAGCGCCGGCCCAGCCGCGCGGCTACCACGAGACCGAGCACATCCGTCGTTACTACCACACCGCCGCCTACTGGTAAGCGCATCCCGGCGCGACCCGGACAGAAGGAGCATGCAATGACCCTGGTGAAGACATCGCGTGATACTGGCCTGAAGCGGCGCAAGTTCCTGGTCGGCGCCGGCGTCACGGCCGGCGCCGGCGCCATCGCGCGCCATTTGCCGCTGAACGTGATCGGCCCGGCCACCGCCGCCGATCCGGCCGGCGCCCAGCCCAGGACCGAGATCAAGCACACCGTCTGCAGCCACTGCTCGGTCGGCTGTTCGGTCGATGCGGTGGTCAGCAACGGGGTCTGGGTGCGCCAGGAAGCCGCCTTCGATTCGCCGATCAACATGGGCGCCCACTGCGCCAAGGGCGCCTCGGTGCGCGAGCACGGCTTCGGCGAACGGCGTTTGCGCTATCCGATGAAGCTGGTCAACGGCAAGTACGAGCGCATCTCCTGGGACCAGGCCATCAACGAGATCGGCGACCGCCTGCTGAACCTGCGCCAGCAGGCCGGGCCGGATGCGCTGATGCTGATCGGCAGCTCCAAGCACAGCAACGAGCAAGCCTACCTGCTGCGCAAGTGGATATCGATGTGGGGGACGAACAACTGCGACCACCAGGCGCGCATCTGCCACTCGACCACGGTCGCCGGCGTGGCCCAGACCTTCGGCTACGGCGCGATGACCAATTCCTTCAACGACTTGCATTACAGCAAGGCGGTATTGTTCATCGGATCCAACCCGGCCGAGGCCCACCCGATCTCGATGCTGCACTTCCTGCACGCCAAGGAACTGGGCGCGAAGATGATCGTCATCGATCCGCGCTTCACCCGCACCGCGCGCTACGCCCACCACTACGTGCGGGTGCGGCCCGGCACCGACATCCCGCTGGTCTGGGGCATCCTGTGGCATATCTTTAATAACGGCTGGGAAGACAAGGAATACATCGCCGCGCGCACCCACGGCATGGACGAGGTGCGCAAGGAAGTCGATCGCTGGACGCCGGAGCGCGTCACGGAAGTGACCGGGGTGCCCGAAGCCTCGGTGCACAAGGCGGCCGAGATGCTGGCCACCAACCGGCCTTCGTCGGTGGTCTGGTGCATGGGCATCACCCAGCACCACGTCGGCACCGCCAACGTGCGTGCGCTGTCGATCCTGCAGCTGGCGCTGGGCAATATCGGCGTGGCCGGCGGCGGCGCCAATATCTACCGCGGCCACGACAATGTGCAGGGCGCGACCGACGTCGGCCCGAACGCCGAATCGCTGCCCGGCTACTTCGGCCTGGCCGAGGGCGCCTGGAAGCACTTCGCCAGCGTCTGGGGCGTCGACTACGAATGGCTGAAGTCGCGCTACGCCTCCAAGGAGCTGATGGAAAAATCCGGCATCACGGTGTCGCGCTGGTTCGACGGGGTGCTGGAGCAGAACCAGTACGTCGACCAGCCGAGCAACCTGCGCGCCGTCATCTACTGGGGCCACGCGCCCAATAGCCAGACCCGCCTGCCGGACATGCGCGCGGCCATGCAGAAGCTCGACATGCTGGTGGTGGTCGACCCCTATCCGAGCATGACGGCGGCGATGCACGGGCGCGAGAACGGCGTGTATTTATTGCCTGCCGCTACGCAGTTCGAGACTTCGGGTTCGGTGACGGCCTCGAACCGCTCGATCCAGTGGCGCGAACGGGTCATGCAGCCCCTGTTCGAGTGCAAGACCGACCAGGAAATCATGTACCTGTTCGCCAAAAAATTCGGTTTTGCCGAACAGCTGTGCAAGAACATCAAGGTGGTGCATGAGGAACCGGTGATCGAAGACATCCTGCGCGAGATCAACCGCTCCTGCTGGACCATCGGCTACACCGGCTGCTCGCCCGAGCGCCTCAAGCTGCACATGCAGAACAAGCACACCTTCAATCCCACCACCATGCGCGCCGACGCCGGCCCCTGCAAGGGCGATTACTACGGCCTGCCGTGGCCCTGCTGGGGCACGCCGGAAATGAAGCATCCGGGCACGCCGATCCTGTACGACCTGCACAAGCCGGTGGCCGAGGGCGGCCTGCCGTTCCGCGCCAACTGGGGCGTCGAGCACAACGGCGAAAGCCTGCTGGCAGCCGACGGCTCCTTCACCAAGGACAGCGAACTCGATACCGGCTATCCGGAATTCGACCACGTGTTCCTGAAAAAGCTCGGCTGGTGGAGCGAGCTGACCCCGGACGAGCAGGCCATGGCCGAGGGCAAGAACTGGAAGACGGACATCTCGGGCGGCATCCAGCGCGTCGTCATCGCCCACGGCTGCGCGCCCTACGGCAATGCGCGCGCGCGCTGCAACGTCTGGAACTTCCCCGATCCGGTGCCGGTCCACCGCGAGCCGCTGTTGTCGCCGCGGCGCGACCTGGTGGCGAAGTTCCCGACCTACGACGACAAGGCCGCGTTCTGGCGCCTGCCGACGCTGTACAAATCGGTCCAGCAGGTCGATTTCTCCAAGGACTACCCGCTGATCATGACCTCGGGCCGCATCGTCGAGTACGAGGGCGGCGGCGACGAGACCCGCTCCAACCCCTGGCTGGCCGAGCTGCAGCAGAACATGTTCTGCGAGGTGAATCCGCACGACGCGGCCCAGGTCGGCGTCAAGCTCGGCGACTTCATGTGGGTCGAGACCCCGACCGGGGCGCGCCTGAAGCTGATGGCGATGGTGACGCCGCGGGTACCGGAAGGCCTGGTCTGGATGCCGTTCAGCTTCGGCGGCTGGTGGATGGGCGAAGACCTCGAGAAGCACTATCCGGAAGGCGGCGCCCCGACCGTGCGCGGCGAGGCCGTCAACACCGGCTGGACCTACGGCTACGACGCCGTGACGATGATGCAGGAAACCAAGGTATCGCTGTGCCGGCTGGTGCGCGCGTGACGGCGGGCGTGAAGGATGATGTGACGAAGGGCAGGTGACGAAGGGGAGGGCGAGATGGCCAGGATGAAGTTTATCTGCGATACGGAACGCTGTATCGACTGCAATGGCTGCGTGACGGCCTGCAAGAACGAGAACGAAACCCCGTGGGGCGTGAACCGGCGCCGCGTGGTCACGATCAACGACGGCATGCCGGGCGAGCGCTCGATCTCGATGGCCTGCATGCATTGCACCGACGCGCCCTGCCTGGCTGTGTGCCCGGTCAATTGCATCTATCACACCGAAGACGACATCGTGCTGCACTCGAAGGACCAGTGCATCGGCTGCGGCTACTGCTACTACGCCTGCCCCTTCGGCGCGCCGCAATTCCCCGAAACCGGCCTGTTCAACCACCGCGGCAAGATGGACAAGTGCACCTTCTGCGCCGGCGGTCCCGAACCGGACACTTCCGAAGCCGAGTTCAAGAAATACGGCCGCAACCGCATCGCCGAGGGCAAGCTGCCGGCCTGCGCCGAGATGTGCGGCACCAAGGCCCTGATTGGCGGCGACGCCAACATCCTGGCCGACATCTATCGCCAGCGCGTCGAGATCCGCGGCTACGGGCCGGAACTGTGGGGCTGGAAGATCGCCTACGGCAAGCCCAAGCGCGGCGGCGAAGTGCGCGCCAAGGGCGACTTGCCGCGCATCAACCAGAAGCTGGGCGACACCCAGAACGATCCCGGGGAGCAGCCGACATGAAGATCCTCCGTCTTTGCGCCGCGGCCTTGCCGCTGGCCCTGCTGGCCGGCTGCCTCGAGTCGGACCAGCATCCACCCTGGATCAAGGGCGAGTACGCCGGCAAGACCGACAACCGCCAGCAGCAGGTGCAGTTCCACAACGACAAACTGGCGTGGTGGGGCCGGATCAACAACCGCAACCAGCTGCAGAACGAGTACAACCGGGCCAATCCCTAGGAGCCGACCATGCGCGCCATCGAGTCCATGCTGGATGATCCCACGGTAGCGCTGCGCCGGCTGGCGATGCCGTTCTTCGTGTCGCTGCTGGCGATGCTGCTGATGGCGACGGGCGCCGCGCCGGCCTGGGCTGGCGTGCCCACTGGCAAGGCCGAACCGGCCTACGCCCAGGAGCAGACCATCCTGCAGACCGAGGCCGACTCGCGCAGCCCGGAGCCGGGCCGCACATCCGCGGCCTCGGGCCGGGTGCACATCGACCGCCACTACCTGGGCCAGTACGGCCATTCCGAAGGCACCGTGATCGTCCAGCGCGGCGGGAATACCTGGCGCGTGTGGCGCAACGGCCCCATCGCCACCCTGATGGGCACCTTGCTGGTGCTGGTGCTGGTGGCGATCTACGCCTTCTATCGCCTGATCGGGCCGGTGCGCACCGGCGAGGCGGAATCGGGCCGCAGCATCCAGCGTTTCAACCGCTGGGAGCGCTGGGTACACTGGGCCACGGCGATCAGCTTCATCATCCTGGCCGTGACCGGTCTGGTCATCATGTTCGGCAAGGTGGTGCTGCTGCCGCTGCTGGGGCACGATGTGTTCGCTTTCCTGGCCTACGTCTTCAAGTACCTGCACAATTTCATCGGGCCGCTGTTCATCGCCTGTTCCATCGTGATGTTCTTCACCTTCCTGCACCGTAATTTCTTCAAGCGCATCGACTGGCAATGGGTGAAGCAGGGCGGGGGCATGATGACGCACAGGCACGTGCCGGCCGGTTTCTTCAACGCCGGCGAGAAGGCCTGGTTCTGGCTGGGCGTGACCCTGCTCGGCCTGGTGATGTCGGTGACCGGCCTGATCCTGGACTTCGTCGGTTTCGGCCAGACCCGCTACGTGCTCCAGATCGCCAATACCCTGCACATCCTCGGCGCCACCTTCTACATCGCCGCCGCCATGGGCCACATCTATATCGGCACCTGGGGCACGCCGGGAGCCTACCATGCGATGCGCCACGGCACGGTCGACGAAACCTGGGCCAAGGCCCACCACGCCGTGTGGTACGAGGAAGTCAAGGCGGGCGTCCCGCCGGGCACCTTCGACGACCGCACGCCGCCGGACAATCCGCCCGGCAGTCCCCCCGCCAATCCGCCGCCGGGCAAGGCGCCGTCCGGCGGACCGCCGCCGCGGCCGGCGCACTGAGGAAGACATCATGCGCAAAATATTCGGGTATCTGATGCATGCAAGCGCTCTGGTCCTGCTGCTGGCGGCCGGCGGCTGCAGCAAGCATGGCGACGAGGCCCAGCGCCAGACCAAGTTCCCCGGCATGGTCACGGCCGGCGGCGGCACCAGCGGCCAGGTGATGGCGGCGAACGGCGGACCGAAGACCGACGGCAGCTATGCCGGCGGCACCCCGGGCATCGCCGGCGGCAGCGGCGGCAATACCGGCGGCGCGGCCACCGGCGGCACGGTCAGCGAGTCCGGCAAGGGGCCGAGCGCCGGCGTCAGCGATCCCGGTGCCGGACCGGCGCCGGGCGGCGGCCCGACCCGGCAGCCGAGCGGCGACAACAAGCCCGCGCCGAATCCCGAATCCGGCCCGCAGGCGCCGACCACCGGCGCCGTCCACCGCGACCCGGCGGCCGGCGCGCCGCAGCGCTGATGCGGGGCGGTGCGCACAAGGAGAGAACAATGAGCAAGCTGATGCATGTGTTGGGCCTGCTGGCGCTGTGCGGGGCCGCCCAGGCCGCCTTGCCGCCACCGAGCGCGGCCCAGCAGCAGGCCGCGGCCGACAAGAAGGCCAAGGCCGACGCCCAGGCCGCCAAGGACAAGGAAAGCCTGGCGGCGTCGATGGATGGCGTGGCCGCACACTGGCGCAGCCGCGCCGCCGCCCAGGGCTGGAAGGTGCGCGCGCCGGTGGCGGTCGCCTCCGCGCCGGCCGCGAGCGCCGCGCCGGTGAGTCCGGCGCCGGCCGGGGCTGCAGCCGCCGGGGCGGCCGCAGCCGGATCGCCGGCCGCCGGATCGCCGGCCGCCGCAGCGGCGGTCAAGAGCGAAAAGCACGGCACGGCGCCGCCCAGCGAGGACGTCAAGGCCGGCCCGAGCAAGTCGCTGCCGGCCGGCGCCGCGCCGACGGTACAGAAGGGTTCGCCCGACGCGAGCAAAAAACGATGAAGATGGGAAGCATGCCGATCGCGGTACTGATGCAGCGCCGCGTGGTCAAGCACCGCTGGGG
>Ga0265798_10007461_pt1 | contig 14135 bp, 14 predicted proteins | sample P3T30metagenome_FD_192430 | JGI IMG/M metagenome (GOLD analysis project Ga0265798, IMG submission 192430) | Plant litter microbial communities from East Loma Ridge, Irvine, California - P3 T30 | ecosystem: Environmental > Terrestrial > Plant litter > Unclassified | place: USA: California...
ACGACGGTCGCCCCGGCGCCGACGTCCCACCAGAGCGTGGCGGGGCGTCCGACGGGGCGCGGGCCCTCGGCTGCCGTCGCGGTCATGTCCGTCACCGTACCCTCCCGTGGGGCCGCCCTCAGGCGTCCCGTCGGCCCCACCGGAACGTCAGCCGGGCGGCGACCGCCCCGACGACGAGCCACACGGCGAGCCAGAGGGCCACGCCCGCGAGGTCCCAGGTGCCGCCCACGTCGGCCGCCGCCGACGACCCGGGCAGGAACACGCTGCGCATGCCCTGCGCGAGCCACTTCAGCGGGAACGCCGAGGCGACCTGCTGCAGCCACGTCGGCAGCTGGGCGAACGGCAGGTAGACGCCGCTGACGAACTGCAGCACGAGCACGACGGGCACGATCACGGCCGTGGCGCTTCGCCCGGTGCGCGGCACGCGCGACAGGGCGATCCCGAGCATCGCCGAGCCCGCGAGGCCGAGCAGCCACACCCAGCCGAGCGTCGCCCACGACGCGGCCGAGGCGGGCAGCGGCACCCGGAACAGCACACCGGCCACCGCGAGGAGGAGCACCACCTGCAGCAGGCTCGTCACGACCACCTGCCCCAGCTTGCCGAGGAACCACGAGGCGACGGGCAGCGGAGTCCCCGCCAGGCGCTTGAGGGTGCCGTCCGAGCGCTCGACGGCGATGTCGACGCCGAGCGCCTGCACGCCGGAGAGCAGCACGCCCGCCGCGACCATGCCGGGCAGGTAGTACGCCGCCGCGTCGACGGCCGAGCCGTCGGCCCTGACCCCGTACGAGCCGGACGCGCTGAACGCCGTCGAGAAGATCGCGAGCATCACGACCGGGAACAGGAACGTGAAGAACACCGTGTCCCCGGCCCGGAAGTAGGTCCGCACCTCGTGCCGCACCTGCACGGCGCCGAGGGCGAGCACGTGCCGCAGGCCCGAGGTCGAGGAGGCGGCGGTCCGGCCCCCGGGGGCGGCGACCGGCACGCGGGCGCTCACGACGCCGCCCCGGCGACGAGCTCGAGGTAGACGTCCTCGAGCGAGGGGCGCACCACCTCCAGGTCGCGCAGCTCGGAGCCCGCGCCGTGCAGGCGCGCCACGAGGCCGCCCGGGTCGGCCGTGCGCTCGTCGTGTCGGCCGCGGTCGTCCGACCACCGCACCCGCGGCGTGCGGGCCTCGACGCTGCCGATCTCGTCGGGACGGCCCTCGGCGACGACCCGGCCCTCGGTGATCACGGCCACCCGGTCGCTGAGGTGCGCGGCCTCGTCGAGGTAGTGCGTGGTGAGCAGGATGCTCGTGCCGTCGTCGGAGAGCGACCGGATCAGCTGCCAGAACGCGCGCCGCGCCTCCGGGTCGAAGCCGGTCGTCGGCTCGTCGAGGAACAGCAGCTCGGGGCGGCCGACGATGCCGAGGGCGACGTCCACCCGGCGGCGCTGGCCGCCCGAGAGGGCGCGCACGCGGGTGCCGGCCTGGGCCTCGAGGCCGACGGCGGCGACGACCTCGTCGACGTCGCGGGGGCGCGGGTAGAGGGCCGCGACGTGGGCGACCTGCTCGCGCACGGTCGACGTGCCCTGCTCGGCCGAGGTCTGCAGCACGATGCCGAGGCGCGCCCGCCAGTCGCGCCCCGCGTCGCGGGGGTCGGCGCCGAGCACGCTCGCCTCGCCGCCCGAGCGGTCGCGGTGCCCCTCGAGGATCTCGACGGTCGTCGACTTGCCGGCGCCGTTCGGCCCGAGCAGGCCGAGGGTCTCGCCCGGCTCGAGGTCGAACGAGACGCCGTGCAGGACGGTCGTCCGTCCGTACTGCTTCGTGAGGTCGCGCACGCGCACGACGGGTGGTGGGGTCATGCTCCGAGCCTCGGGCAGGAGGCGCGGGCGCGGCACCGTGGACCGGTCGACCCGGCATCCCCCGATCGGTGGACCCCGTCGGTGGACCCCGATCGGTGGACCCCGTCGGGGGAACGCGGAGGGGGGGAGCAGGCCGTGGGGCCGTGGGCCGGGCCGGGCTTGCGGGACCCGGCCCGCGCCTCCTACGAGAAGAGGCGCTGGAGGCGCTGCACGCCCTCGAGCAGCTGGTCGTCGCCGAGGGCGTACGACAGGCGCAGGTAGCCGCTCGGGCCGAAGGCCTCGCCGGGCACGGTGGCGACGTCGGCCTGCTCGAGCACGAGGTCGGCGAGCTCGAGCGAGGTCGTCGGCGTCACGCCGCCCCACTCGCGGCCGAGCAGGCCGCTGACGTCGGGGTAGACGTAGAAGGCGCCCTCGGGGGTCGGGGCGACCACGCCGTCGATGGCGTTCAGCTCGGCCACGATGCGGGTGCGGCGGGCGTCGAAGGCCCGGCGCATCGACTCGACCTCGTCCTGCGGGCCGGTGAGGGCCGCCAGGGCGGCGCGCTGCGAGACGTTGGACACGTTCGACGTGAGGTGCGACTGCAGGTTGGAGGCGCCGGCGACGACATCGGCCGGGCCCACCATCCAGCCCACGCGCCAGCCGGTCATCGCGTAGGTCTTCGCGACGCCGTTGACGAGGATCGTCTGCTCGGCCAGCTCGGGCACGGCCTCGGTGATCGACACCGCGCGGACGCCGTCGTAGACGAGGCTCTGGTAGATCTCGTCGCTGATGACCCAGGTGCCGGTCTCGAGCGCCCAGCGGCCGATGGCCTCGACCTCGTCGGGGGAGTAGACGGCGCCCGTCGGGTTCGAGGGCGAGCAGAACAGCAGCACCTTCGTGCGGGGCGTCCGGGCGGCCTCGAGCTGCTCGACCGTGACTTTGTAGCCCTGGTCGGCGCCGGCGAAGACCTCGACGGAGACGCCGCCCGCGAGCGAGATCGCCTCGGGGTAGGTCGTCCAGTACGGGGCGGGCAGCAGGACCTCGTCGCCCGGGTCGAGCAGCGCCTGGAACGCCTGGTAGACGGCCTGCTTGCCGCCGTTGGTCACGACGACCTGGGCCGGCCGCACCTCGGTGCCGCTGTCGCGCAGGGTCTTCTCGGCGATCGCCTCGCGCAGCTCGGGCAGGCCGGCGCCGGCCGAGTAGCGGTGGTTGCGCGGGTCGCGCGCCGCCGCGACGGCCGCCTCGACGATGTGGTCGGGGGTGGGGAAGTCGGGCTCGCCCGGGCCGTAGCTGATGATCGGCCGGCCCTGGGCCAGGAGCGACTTGGCCTTGGCGTCCACCTTGAGGGTGGCCGACTCGGCGATGGAGGCGATGCGGGACGAGAGGCGGCGGGCAGGCTGGGTCACGCCGGTCAGCCTATCCGGCGGCCCTCCTGCCCGACAGGGCGCCCGGCGGCCCGACGGGGTGCCCGGGCGCGTCCCGGCTTTGCAACACCGCGGGCCCTCGCCTACACTTGTCGAGGCGGTCGGACACCGCGGAGTCGGCGTGCGCCCCAGGGCGTGCACGGCACGTCGTCCGGCCCGGGGCCCCAGGTCCCATAGGGCGGTGGCTCAATTGGTAGAGCAGCGGTCTCCAAAACCGCAGGTTGCAGGTTCGAGTCCTGTCCGCCCTGCAGCCCGGCCGGGGCGTCCCGACTGGTCCACCAGAGACCAGCGGGGCGGCCCGGATCACGGACACTGGCCCTCGGGTCGACCTCGGAAGGTAGTACGACAGTGGCGAGAAAAGACCTCGACGTCCCCAGTGAGGACGTCGTCGACAAGGCGAAGGCCGACAGCGCAGCGCGTCGAAGCCCCTTCGCCCGCATCGCGCTGTTCATCCGCCAGGTGATCGCCGAGCTCAAGAAGGTCGTCACCCCGACCCGCAAAGAGCTGCTGAGCTACACGGGCGTCGTGCTCGTCTTCGTCGTCATCATGATGGCGCTGGTCACCGGCCTCGACTCGCTGTTCGGCCTCGTCGTCGGCTACGTCTTCGGCAACGGCCCCACCGGCAGCTGACCCGCCGCGGCGCCGGGCCGTCTCGTCCGCGCCGCCCCACGATCCTCTGCGGTCGTCCCTCCGCCCCTGCGGACGGCCAGACCCCCTGAGCTCCCAGAGCCTCTCAACGGAAGAAGAACCCCAGTGCCTGACAACGAGCGCGACGACATCGATCTCGCCCCCGCCGCCGAGCAGTCCTCCGAGGTCGCCGAGACCCAGGAGGGCGACCTGATGGACGTCGACGCCGACGGCGACCAGGGCTCCGCCGAGGAGGCCGCGATCACCGTCGTCGACGAGGGCGACGAGGGCACCACCGACACCGACGACATCGACGGCCTGCTCGACACGCTGGCCGAGGCCAGCGACCCCGAGGCCGACGCCGTCGTCGACGACTCGCTCGACATCGACGACGCCGCCGAGGCCGAGGCCGCCGTCGAGGCCACCGACGACGAGGCCGACTCCGAGGCCGAGCAGCTCGCCGACGAGGGCGACGCCGTCGGCGCCGACGCCGTCGTCGCCGAGGCCGAGCAGTCCGTCCAGGACGCCGACGCCGAGGTCGCCCAGGACGGTGTCGACCTCGACGTGGTCACCGAGCAGGCCGACGACGAGGCCGAGGCCGACGAGGTCGACCCCTACGAGGCGTTCCGCTACGACCTGCGGGGCAAGCCGGGCAAGTGGTACGTCATCCACAGCTACGCGGGCTTCGAGCGCCGCGTGAAGCAGAACATCGAGAACCGCATGGTCTCCATGACCATGGAGGACTACATCTACCAGGTCGAGGTCCCGATGGAGGACGTCGTCGAGATCAAGAACGGGCAGCGCAAGCTGGTCACCCGCGTGCGGATCCCCGGCTACGTGCTCGTCCGCATGGACCTCAACGAGGACAGCTGGTCGGTCGTGCGCCACACGCCCGGCGTCACGGGCTTCGTGGGCAACGCCCACAACCCGACGCCCCTCCGCTTCGAGGAGGCCTTCCAGATGCTGAAGAGCCTCGTCCAGGTGCAGGAGGCGGCCCCGGCCGCCAAGGGCTCGGCCAAGGGCGGCAAGCAGGCCCAGCGGGTCATCCCGGCCGAGGTCGACTTCGAGATCGGCGAGACGATCACCATCAAGGAGGGCTCGTTCGCCGGTCTTCCCGGTACGATCAACGAGATCAAGCCCGAGAGCGGCAAGCTCACGGTGCTCGTCTCCCTCTTCGAGCGCGAGACCCCGGTCGAGCTCAGCTTCGACCAGGTCACCAAGCTCTAGCCCCGAGCTCCCCCCAGATCACCGGAGTCCGCACCGCGGACCACCGGGAGAGCGGACCGCGACCGCGGCCGGCTCGAACCCCACGAGAAGGAAAAGAACAATGGCACCGAAAAAGAAGGTCACGGGTCTGATCAAGCTTCAGATCAACGCCGGCGCCGCGAACCCCGCCCCGCCCATCGGCCCGGCCCTGGGTCAGCACGGCGTGAACATCATGGAGTTCTGCAAGGCCTACAACGCGGCCACCGAGTCGCAGCGCGGCAACGTCGTGCCGGTCGAGATCACCGTCTACGAGGACCGCTCGTTCACGTTCGTCCTCAAGACCCCGCCCGCCGCCGAGCTCATCAAGAAGGCCGCCGGCGTCGCCAAGGGCTCGTCGACCCCGCACACCGACAAGGTCGGCAAGCTCACCATGGACCAGGTCCGCGAGATCGCCACGACCAAGCAGGCCGACCTGAACGCCAACGACATCGACGCCGCGGCGAAGATCATCGCCGGCACCGCCCGCTCCATGGGCATCACGGTCGACGCCTAGTCGCACCCCCCTCGTGCAGGCGACCCGCCTGCACGCCCCAGACACCAGTGGGAGAGCCGGCCAGGCTCGCTACCACGTCCCCAGCACGAAGAGGTCCAACATGGCTCAGAAGTCCAAGGCGTACCGCGCCGCCGCCGAGAAGATCGAGGCCGGCAAGTTCTACAGCACCAGCGAGGCCGTCGCCGTCGCTCGTGAGACCGGCTCCAAGAAGTTCGACTCCACCGTCGAGGTCGCGCTGAAGCTCGGCGTCGACCCCCGCAAGGCCGACCAGATGGTGCGCGGCACCGTCATCCTGCCGCACGGCACGGGCAAGACCGCCCGCGTCATCGTCTTCGCCACGGGCGCAGCGGCCGAGGCCGCCATCGCCGCCGGTGCGGACGAGGTCGGCGGCGACGAGCTCATCGAGAAGGTCGCGGGCGGCTACACGTCGTTCGACTCCGCCGTCTCGACCCCCGAGCTCATGGGCAAGGTCGGCCGTCTCGGAAAGGTGCTCGGCCCCCGCGGCCTCATGCCCAACCCGAAGACCGGCACCGTGACCCCGAACGTCGCGCAGGCCGTCAACGACATCAAGGGCGGCAAGATCGAGTTCCGCGTCGACAAGCACGCCAACGTGCACTTCGTCATCGGCAAGGCCGGCTTCTCGGAAGAGCAGCTGAACACCAACCTCGACGCCGCCCTCGACGAGGTCGTCCGCCTCAAGCCGTCCTCCTCGAAGGGCCGCTACATCACCAAGGGCACGCTGTCGACGACCTTCGGTCCCGGCATCCCCCTCGACATCAACGTCTTCTAGGCAGAAGCCTCGATCACCTGATCGTCACGACAGGCCGTCCCGCTCTCGAGCGGGGCGGCCTTCGTCGTCCCCGGTGCGGCACGATGGGCAGGTGACCGTCACCGCACGCCCCGCCACCGCCTCCGACGCCCCGGCGCTCGCCTCCGTCGCCGCCCTGACTTTTCCCCTCGCCTGCCCGCCCGGCACGTCGCTGGTCGACATCGCACGGTTCGTCACCACGGTGCTGAGCGAGGCGCGCTTCGACGAGCACCTCGCCGACCCGGCCCGGCACGTGCTCGTGCTCGTCGACGACGAGGCCGGGTCCGACGACGCGCTGCTCGGCTACGCCCTGCTCGTCACGGGCGAGCCCGCGGACGCCGACGTGGCCGCCGCCGTCGAGGCCCGCCCCACGGTGGAGCTGAGCAAGTTCTACGTCGTGCCGGCCGCCCACGGGCAGGGTGCGGCGCGGGTGCTCATGGAGGCCACGCTGGCGACGGCCGAGGCGACCGGCGCCTCCTCGATCTGGCTCGGCGTCAACCAGCTCAACGCCCGCGCCCAGGGGTTCTACGCCAAGCACGGGTTCGAGCGCGTCGGCACGAAGCGCTTCACGGTGGGCGCCGAGACGCACGACGACTTCGTGCTCGCCCGCGCCCTCTAGCCCGGCGACCGCACCGGGCCGGCCTCGGGGGTCACTCGTCGGCGACCCGCAGCACGAGCTTGCCCCGGGTGTGGCTCTGCTCGAGCCGGCTGTGCGCGTCGGCGACGTCGGCGAGGTCGTAGATGTCGTCGACGTGCACCCGCAGGTCGCCCGACTCGATCAGGCGCGAGAGGACCCCGAGGGTGGAGGCGTCGGGGCAGACCGCGAAGCCGGTCGAGCGCACGCCCTTCGCCTCGGCCTTCGCGGCGAAGGTGCGCCACGACCGCGTGGGCGCGTGCACGGCCAACCCGCCCGGTCGCAGGACCGCCAGGGACTGCTCGGCGACGTCGTCGTCGTCCACGAGGCCGATGACGACGTCGACGTCGCGCACGGACCGCGCCAGCTCGGCCGAGCCGTAGTCGACGACCTCGTCGGCGCCCAGGTCGCGCAGCCAGCCGCTGTTGCGCTGCGAGCCCGTCGCGACGACGTGCGCCCCGAAGTACGAGGCGAGCTGGACGGCGAAGTGGCCCACGCCGCCGGCGCCCGCCTGCACGAGCACGCGCTGGCCCTCGTGCACCTTGGCCACGTCGACGACCATGCCCCACGCGGTCAGGGCGGCGAGCGGCACGCCGGCCGCCTCGACGTGCGAGAGCGACGCCGGCTTGCGGGCCACCGACGTGGCGGGCACGCTGATGTACTCGGCGTAGGTGCCGTTCGTGTGCGGGAACGCGGCCATGCCGAACACCTCGTCGCCCGGGCTCAGCGGGTGCGCCGCGTACGGCGCCTCGACGACGACCCCGCTGAAGTCGTGGCCGAGCACGGCGGGCCAGGAGCGGACGCCGCCGCTGTCGGCACGGCCGGCGCGGGCCTCGGCGTCGACGCGGGCGACGCCGGCCGCGTGCACCTTCACCAGCACGTCCGAGCCCACGCGGCACGGCCACGGCACGTCGGCCGCGACCAGCACCTCCGGCCCGCCCGTCTTCTCGATCACCATGGCACGCATCGTCGTGTGCGTCATCGGGCTCCCCTGTCCGTCCGCGTCGTCCGTCAGGAACGACCGTCCCCCCAGTGTCGACAGCGGATGAGTCGCACGTGTTTCACGGGTGTCACCGTCTGGCGAAACCTCGCTACGGTGTCGGCATGAGAACCGTCCCCGCCGTCGTGCCCGCCGTGCTGCGCCTGCTCGCGGCCCTCGCCGTGGTCGTCGCCGTCGTGGCCCAGCTGGCCCGCAGCGTCGAGAGCCCGACCTACCAGTTCGCGAACTTCTTCGGCTACTTCACGATCCAGTCGAACCTCGTCGCCGCCGTCGCCTTCGTCGTCGGCGCGGTGTTCCTGCTGCGCCGTCGGCCCGCTCCCGGGTGGAGCGTCCTGCTGCGCGCGGCCGCCGCGACGTACATGGTCACGACGGGCATCGTCTACAACACGCTGCTCGTCGACGCGGCGCTCGCCAACTCGTTCAACGTCGCGTGGTCGAACGACGTGCTGCACCGGTGGGTCCCGCTGTTCGCGCTGCTCGACTGGGTCGTCGTCGGCGACCGACGGCCCGTCGCGTGGAGGCGCCTCGGGGTGCTGCTCGTGTACCCGCTCGTCTGGCTCGTCGTCGTGCTGCTGCGGGGCTCGTCGTTCGTGCCGTACCCGTTCCTCGACGTCGAGCGTCTCGGTGCGGGCGGGGTGGCGATCTGGTGCGTGGTGATCGCCGTCGTGATCGCGGCGCTCGGCGCGGGGGCGATCGCGGTCAGTCGCCTGCGGGTGCTGCGGGTCGACGTGCCGGAGCCCGCGCAGGCGGCCGCGGGGCGTCAGCGCAGCGGGTCGTAGGGCGGCGGCTCGTACGCCCGCACGCCGGGCGCGAACGGGTCGACGGGGGCCTGACGGGCGAGCGTGTCGAGGACGGTGTCGGCGAGCCCCACGAGGCGGTGGATCTCGTCGTCGTCACGGTCGACCCAGCGGCACTGCGGCACGGCGTCGAGGGGCACGAAGTCGAGGTGCTGCTCCCACACGACGAGGGTGCGCTCGGCCCCGAGGACGTACTGCTGCCAGAAGACCTGCCGCAGGTACGAGCGGGGGATGCTCGACCAGGCCTTCTTCGTGGTCTTGATCTCGCACAGCTCGACGGTGCCGTCGTCGCGGACCGCGACGCCGTCGGGGGTCGCGAGGTGGCGCTGCTGCTCGTGGGCGTGGAACAGCTTCGAGCTCGGCGCGATGCGGTGCTCGGACAGCACCCAGCGGGCGATCTCGGGCTCACGGGCACGGCCGTGGTCGGTGTACGCGTTGCCGCCGAAGCCGTTGCCGTACATCTTGTCGAGCACGACGGCCTGGACGGCACGGGGGCTCGAGAGGCGGGCGACGTCGGTGGCGGTGATGCCGCGGCTGCGCGCCCGCAGCCAGGCGATGCGGTCGGTCGAGTCGGCGAGCACCCTCAGCTCGTGCGCGGGACGGCGAGGCACAGGAGGCGCGGCGGGGGTCTCGTCGTCGTCCCAGAGCGAGAGCATGGGCTGGACGACGGACATGCCTCCATTGTCCCTCGTGAGCGGGGCTGGTCGCGACAGGGCGCCTCCTCGTGTCGGCCCGGTGCCGGTGCCGGTCGGTGCCGATGCCGGGGCCGGGGCCGGGGGCCAGACCGGGGCCGGGCGACGACAGGTCAGACCGCGGCGGCGAGCTCGTCGATGGCCGCGGGGGAGAGGGCGTGGTGGATCGCCAGCATGCTCGCCCCGATCACGGCGGCCTTCTCGCCCGAGCGCGACTGCACGATGCTGAGGTGCTCGGTGGCGAGGGGCATCGACCGCGAGTAGACGACCTCGCGCACGCCCGCGATGAGGTGCTCGCCGGCCTGGGCCATCGAGCCGCCGATGGCGATCGTCGAGGGGTTGATCATGTTGACGCAGGCCGTGAGCACCTCGCCGATGTCGCGGCCGGCCTGGCGCACGGCCTGGATGGCCGCGATGTCGCCGGCGCGGACGAGGTCGACGACCTCGGCGCCGCCGGGCACGTCGATCCCCTCGCGGCGCAGGGCGGCGGCGATCGCCGGGCCCGAGGCGACGGCCTCGAGGCAGCCGACGTTGCCGCAGTGGCAGGGGATGCCCGCGCCGCGGGGCACCTGAACGTGGCCGATGTCGCCGGCGATGCCCTGCGCGCCGCGCTGCAGGCGACCGCCCGAGATGATGCCGGAGCCGATGCCGGTGGCCACCTTGACGAAGAGGAAGTGGTCGACGTCGGGCCACGCGAAGCTGCGCTCGCCGAGGGCCATGATGTTGACGTCGTTGTCGACGAGCACGGGGACGTCGAGGTGGCCGCGCACCCAGCCGGGCACGTCGAAGCCGTCCCAGCCGGGCATGATCGGCGGCGCGACGGGCCGGCCGGTGCTGAACTGCACCGGGCCCGGCAGCCCGATCCCGACCCCGATGAGGTCGCGGCGGGTGCGGCCCAGCTCGGCGAGGAGGGCGTCGGCCTCGGCGACCATGGTCGTCAGCACGGCCTCGGGGCCGTCGGCGATGTCGAGCAGCGAGCGGCGCCCGGTCAGGGCCTCGCCCACGAGGTCGGTGAGCACGAGGTTGAGGTGGCCGGCCCCGAAGTCGGCCCCGAGCACGACCCGGGCCGAGGGCACGAGCGCGACGCGGGAGGGCGGGCGACCGCCGGTCGAGACGGCGTCGGCGAAGGGGCCGACGAGGCCGAGCCCGGTGAGGGCGTCCAGGCGCAGGCCGACGGTCGAGCGGGCGAGGCCCGTCATCGCGGCGAGCTCGGCCCGGGTGCGCGGGCGACCGTCGCGCAGCAGCTGGAAGAGCTCGCTGGCCCCCGTGCCGCCGAGCGCGGAGGGCCGCGTCGTGTCGGACATGGGAGCAGTAAAGCACAGCCCGGGGCGACGTCCGAGACAAGGGCGCCGATCTGTGACGACTTTTGCTTGCGCTCCGACAGAAGTGGTCCTATGGTCGGTCTCGATCAGCGGTGATCGACCCCCGAGCGAGGGGCGGCGACACCGCGTCCGCCCACTCGAAGAGGAGTCCCCCAGGTGACATCACCGATCTCGGTCCAGCTCTACACGGTCAGGGACGCCATCGCGGCCGACCTGCCCGGCACCCTCCAGCGGCTCGCCGACATCGGCTACACGCAGGTCGAGCCGTGGGGCTTCGTCGAGCGCGTCGACGAGTACGCCGAGGCGCTGGCCGCCGCGGGGCTCACCGCGCCGAGCGCCCACGCGAAGCTCGTCGGCCAGGACCTCGAGCCGATCTTCGAGGCGGCCGTCCGCCTGGGCGTCGGCACCGTCATCGACCCGCACGTCGACGAGACCCGCTGGGTCACCCGCGAGGACGTCGAGGCCGTCGCCGCCGAGTTCGTCGCCATCTCGGACGCCGCCGCGGCGCACGGGCTCACCGTCGGCTACCACAACCACGAGTTCGAGCTCGAGTCCGTCATCGACGGCACCCCCGCCCTCGAGGTCTTCGCCGCGGCCCTGCCGGCCGGCGTCGTGCTCGAGGTCGACACCTACTGGGTCGAGGTCGGCGGCGTCGACGCCGCCGAGCTGCTGGCCCGCCTGGGCGACCAGGTGCGCTTCCTGCACGTCAAGGACGGCCCCAAGAGCAAGGACGACGCCGAGCAGGTCGCCGTCGGCAAGGGCGTGATGCCGGTGCGCGACATCCTCCGTGCCGCGCCGCAGGCCCTCGCCGTCGTCGAGCTCGACGACACGCGCGGCGACGTCTTCACCGCCCTCACCGACAGCTTCGAGTACCTCCAGGGAGTCCGCGCATGACCGACACCACCACCGGCGTCACCACCGACGCCGTCGCCGCCCGCGACGCCCGCACCGGCCCGGTCGGGGTCGGCGTCATCGGCGCCGGCGTGATCAGCGACCAGTACCTCGGCAACCTCACGCAGTTCCCCGACCTCGAGGTGCTGTTCGTCGCCGACATCGACGAGCCCCGCGCCGCCGCGCAGGCCGAGAAGTGGGGCGTGCCCGGCAGCGGGTCGGTCGCCGAGCTGCTCGCCCACGACGGCGTCGAGATCGTCGTCAACCTGACCATCCCGGCCGCCCACGTCGACGTCGCGCTGCAGGCCGTCGCGGCGGGCAAGCACGTCTGGGGCGAGAAGCCCTACGCGCTCGACCGCGAGAGCGGCGCCCGGCTGCTCCGGGCCGCGGAGGAGGCGGGGGTCCGGGTCGCCGTCGCTCCCGACACGTTCCTCGGAGCGGGCATCCAGACGGGGCTCCGCGTCGTCCGCCGCGGCGACGTCGGCACGCCCCTCACCGGCCTGGCCCTGTTCCAGGTGCCCGGGCCCGAGTCGTGGCACCCGAGCCCCGAGTTCCTCTTCGCCCACGGTGCCGGGCCGATGTTCGACGTGGGCCCGTACTACCTCACGACCCTCGTGCAGGTCTTCGGCCCGGTCGCGAAGGTGACCGCCACCTCCTCGAAGGCCCGCGAGACGCGCGTCATCGGCTCGGGCCCGAAGGCGGGCACCGAGTTCCCGGTCGAGGTGCCGACGCACATCAGCGCGTTGATCCAGTTCGAGAGCGGCGCGAGCGCGCAGGCCGTCTTCAGCTTCGACTCGAAGCTGGCCCGCGCCGGCTTCGTCGAGATCGCCGGCACCGAGGGCACCGCCGTGTTCCCCGACCCGAACGAGTTCGAGGGCGACACGGTCGTGCACACCGGCGGCGAGCAGCCGACCGTCGTGCCCGCCTCGGGGTCGACCTTCACCCGCGGCACCGGCGTGGCCGAGCTCGCCCAGGCGATCCGCGAGGGCCGTCGCGAGCGGGTCCCCGGCGAGCTGGCGTTCCACGTGCTCGACGTCATGGTCTCGCTGGCCGAGTCCGCCGAGCGCGGCGAGTCGGTCGCGGTCGAGTCGTCGCTCGAGGCGACCCCCGAGCTGCCGGAGGACTGGGACCCGTCGGTCGCCACCCTCCGCTGATCCGTCGGCGGGCCGGCCTCGACGACGAGCCGGCCCGCCGCGGGGCCCCGCGCCCCTCCCCGTCCCGCCCACCGCACCACCCGCAGCACCGCACCACCACAGCAGCACCGCACGACAGCACTTCCCCCGCTCGAAGAAGAGACCTCTCGAAGAAGAGACACCAGGAGAAGACATGAACACGAAGAAGTTCCGCTGGGTCGCCGCCCTCGCCACAGGCGTCGTCGCGGTCGGGTCGATGACCGCCTGTTCCGCCTCCGGCGGCAGCGGCGACGACCAGACCATCACCTACTGGGCCAGCAACCAGGCACCGACCGTCGAGCGCGACGCAGAGATCCTGCAGGAGTCGATCGACCGCTACACCGACGAGACGGGCATCGAGGTCGACCTCGAGGTCATCCCGTGGTCCGACCTCTACAACCGCATCCTCACCGCCGTCTCGAGCGGCGAGGGCCCCGACGTGCTCAACATCGGCAACACGTGGGCGGTGTCGCTGCAGTCCAGCGGCGCGTTCGTGCCGTGGGAGGGCGACGCCCTCGAGCAGATCGGCGGCCAGGACCGCTTCGTCCAGTCGAGCTTCGCCACGGGCGGCGCCGAGGGCCAGGCCCCGACCTCCGTGCCGATCTACGGCCTGTCGTACTCGCTGTACTACAACACCGCGATGTTCGAGGCGGCGGGCATCGCCGAGCCCCCGGCGACCTGGGACGAGTTCGTCGAGGACGCGAAGAAGCTGACCGTCGACACCGACGGCGACGGCCAGATCGACCAGTGGGGCGTCACCATGGCCGGGTCGAGCATCTCGAACAACGCCCACCAGGCCTTCGTCCGCGGCCTGCAGAACGGCGGCTCGCTCTACGACGACGACGGGAACCCCGACTTCGGCAACGACGGCGTGGTCGCCGGCGTCAAGGAGTGGGTCGACCTGATGGCCGTCGACAAGGTGGTCTCGCCCTCCGACGCCGAGAGCGTCAACGGCGCCGACATGGCCGCCACGTTCGCCGACGGCCAGGCCGCGATGTTCTTCGACCAGGCCCCCGGCGACAACCTCGAGTCGCGCGACTTCACCGACTACGCCGCCGCGCCCGTGCCGATGGAGACCGCCGACGCCACCGGCCTCGAGGGAACGCAGAGCCACGTCGCCGGCATCAACGTCAGCGTGTTCGAGAACTCGGGCAACAAGGAGGCGGCGATCGACTTCGTCAAGCACCTCAC
>Ga0265798_10007462_pt1 | contig 14133 bp, 10 predicted proteins | sample P3T30metagenome_FD_192430 | JGI IMG/M metagenome (GOLD analysis project Ga0265798, IMG submission 192430) | Plant litter microbial communities from East Loma Ridge, Irvine, California - P3 T30 | ecosystem: Environmental > Terrestrial > Plant litter > Unclassified | place: USA: California...
TCAACGTCTCGGCGAATTTGCCGGGCGCCAGCCCCGAGACGATGGCCTCGTCGGTCGCGCTGCCGCTCGAGAAACAGTTCTCGACCATTGCCGGCATCAAGCTGATCACCTCGAGCAGCACGCAGGGCGACACCAATATCACGCTGGAATTCGACACCGAGATCGACGTCGACAAGGCGGCTGTGGATGTCCAGGCCGCGCTGCTGGTGGCCCAGCGCCGCCTGCCGCTCGAGATGACCGAACTGCCGGCCTACCGCAAGGTCAATCCGGCCGACGCCCCGATCCTGTTCATGCACCTGACGTCGCCATCGATGGACTTGTCCGAGCTGAACGATTATGCCGAGAACCTGATCTCACCGGCGATCTCGACCGTGCAGGGCGTGTCGCAAGTCTCGATCAACGGCGGCAAGCGTTTCGCCGTGCGCGTGCGCGCCAAGTCCGACCTGATGAACGCCCGCAATATCTCGATGGACGAACTGGCCGCAGCCCTGCGCGCGGCCAACTCGAACACGCCGCTGGGCATCCTCGACGGCCCGACCCAGGCGCTGACGATCCAGGGCGGCGGCCAGCTCATGAAAGCTGCCGACTTCGCCAACCTGATCGTCGCCACGCGCGAAGGGTTGCCGGTGCGCCTGAAGGACATCGCCGACGTCCAGGACAGCTACCAGTCAGTAAAAGCCATGGGTAGCCTGAACGGCGAGCGCTCGATCTCGCTGATGGTGCAGCGCCAGCCGAATGCCAACACGGTCGAGGTGGTCGACGCCGTGCGCGCGCTGATCCCGCGTTTCGAAGGGCAATTGCCGGCCTCGATCAAGATCGAGCTCGTCAACGACCGCTCGCTGTCGATCCGCGAAGCCATCCACGACGTCAACCTGACCTTGCTCGGCACTGTGTTGCTGGTGATCCTGGTGATCTTCTTGTTCCTGCACCGCGCGGCCGCCACGTTCATTCCGGCGGTGACAGTGCCGATTTCGCTACTGGGCGCATTGTCTCTGCTGTACTGGCTCGGCTATAGCCTCGACAATATCTCGCTGCTGGGCATCACGCTGGCCGTGGGCCTGGTGGTCGACGATGCGATCGTCGTGCTGGAAAACATCGTGCGCCACATGGAGATGGGCAAGAAGCCGATGCAGGCCTCGCTCATCGGCGCGCGCGAAATGGGCTTTACCATCATCTCGATCTCGATCTCGCTGGTGGCCGTGTTCATCCCGATCTTCTTCATGCCGGGCGTGATTGGCCTGCTGTTCCGCGAATTCGCCGTGATCGTCGGCCTGGCCGTGATGGTCTCGGCCGTCGTGTCGCTCACGCTCGTGCCGATGCTGTGCTCGCGCCTGCTCAAGGACGGCGGCCACGTCGATCCCAAAGACATGTCGTGGATTGGCCGCCGCTTCGAGGCCATGTTCACCAATGTGCGCAATGGCTACGGGCGTACGCTCGACACGGCGCTGCGCCACCGCTTCCTGGTGCTGATGCTGGCGCTGGGCACCTTCGTGCTGACGGCCGTGCTGTACATGACCATGCCCAAGGGCTTTTTCCCGGAAGAAGACATTGGCCAGATCCGCGTGAACGTCGAGGCGTCCGAAGACACGTCGTCCGTCGCGCTGGCCGAATTGCAGGGCAAGGTGGTCGACATCGTGCGCGCCAATCCGTACGTGCAGGACACGACCTCGTTCAGCGGCGGTGGCAACACGGGCCGCATGTTCCTGGTGCTCAAGCCGCGCGGCGAACGCCCGCCAATGGACCTCGTGATCGACGACCTGCGCAAGGCCACGCGCGCCGTGCCGGGCGTGCAAGTGTTCATGTCCCCGCAGCAGAACCTGCAACTGGGCGGGCGCCAGAGCAAGGCGCGCTACCAGTACACGCTGCAGAGCGTCTCTGGCGGCGAAATCGGCGGCTGGGCCGAACGGTTCCTGGAAGGCATGCGCATGGACGCCCGCTTCCGCGACGTCAACAGCGATTCGCAGAACAAGGCCCTGCAGGCCACGGTGGACATCGATCGCGACAAGGCCGCGCTGCTGGGCCTGGAAATGGACGATATCCGCACCGTGATGTACGCCTCGTTCGGCGAACGCCAGGTCTCGACCATCTATTCCACCGCCGCCAGCTACTATGTGATCCTGGAAGCGGCTGCCAGCGACCGCTACTACGATGAAGCACTGTCACGCGTGTCGGTGCGTTCGAAATCGGGCGACCTGGTGAAACTGTCGAGCATCGCCACCGTGCGCCGCACGGTCGGTCCGCTGCAGGTCAATCACCAGGGACAATTGCAGGCGATCACGCTGTCGTTCAACCTGGCCCCGGGCGTGCCGCTGGGCGACGCCACCGCCGCCATCGAACAGATGGGCGCGCAGATGAAGCTGCCGGCATCCGTCATTGCTACCTATGGCGGCGACGCGGCCGTGTTCCAGGACACGCAGTCGAGTCAATTGATCCTGATCCTGACCGCCATCGGCGTCATCTACGTGCTGCTGGGCGTGTTGTATGAAAGCTATATCCACCCGCTCACGATCCTGGCTGGCTTGCCGTCGGCGGCCGTCGGCGCGCTGCTGACGCTGTGGATCTTCGACAAGGACCTGACCCTGATCGCCATGATCGGCATCCTGATGCTCATCGGTATCGTCAAGAAGAACGCCATCATGATGATCGACTTCGCGCTAGACGCACAGCGCAACCTGGGCATGAGCCCGCAGGAGGCGATCCGCGAAGCGTGCATCCTGCGTTTCCGCCCGATCCTGATGACGACGCTGGCCGCGCTGATGGGCGCGCTGCCGATCGCATTGGGCATCGGCGCCGGCGCCGAGCTGCGCCAGCCGCTGGGCCTGGCGGTGTGCGGCGGCTTGATTTTCTCGCAAGTGATCACGCTGTACATCACGCCCGTGATCTACCTGTACCTGGACCGTTTCAGCGGCACCGGGCCGATGACCGACGAGCAACTCGCGAAGGCCGACGATGTCCCCGTTGCCCAGCATGCTTAACGCTGGAAACATTTGGTAACAACCATCAACGCCAGCGACGGGGCAGCCCGATCGCTGGCGTGATGCGTTGGCCCTGTAAAACGGTTAGACTGCGGCTCTCTGCTGTTTTTTTAGACGTCGCTTCCAGGATACCGATCTACCTTGCGTGACCATTCCCACTCCTACGACCAGGACAGCGAAGTTTGCTCCCATTGCGGGCAGCCGTTGGCACGCCCGGCACCTCATTACGAGCGCAAGGGATCCGGCCGGGCCGGCCTGATCGGCACGATCGCGCTGCACTTGCTGTTGCTCGCGATCTTTATCTTCAAGCCGCCAGAAAAAGAGCAGAAAACCGCGCGCCCGGCGTCCGACCGCGAAACCGACGTCGTGTTCGTCCAGCCATTGCAGCAGCCGACCAAGGCGCAGCGCGAACAAAAGCCGAAGCCGGCGCCGAAACCGTCGCCACGGCGTGAAACGCCGCGCCCGACGCCGCCCGAACGCGTGTTCGTCCAGCGCTTGCCGGACACGATCACCATTCCCGACGAAAAGCCGGTCGAGCGCACCCCGCCGCCACAGCCGCCGCAGCCGAAGACCGAAGTCCCGCCCGACATGGACATGGCGGCCTACGTGAAAGCCCAGCGCGAACGGCGCGGCGCACCGACCGGCAGCGAAGTGGAAACACCGGAAAGCGACGCCGCCCGCGGCAACCGCAACGCGCTGGCGAACATCGCCGCGATCAACGGCCGCGGCCGCGACGACAGCAATGAGTCGGGCGGCATCTTCTCGGTGTCGAACAAGACGTTCAACACGATGGACTTGAAGTTCCGCGGCTGGAACCCGACCTTCAAGCGGCGCTGGCTGACGGCAGTGACAGTGGAGCAGGGCAGCGAGCGCGATATCGAAACGGCCGTCATCAAGAAGATGATCGAGCTGATCCGCAAGGAAAAGAACGGCGATTTCGAGTGGGATTCGCACCGGTTGGGGCGCGTGGTCAAGCTCAGTGCGCGGCCGGCGGACGAGGCGCGGCTGACCGAGTTCTTGTATAAAGAGATGTTCCCGGAGTATCGGGCGCCGCCGGGGCGCTGATGGTCTGAGCGGCGGTGCGGACTTAGGTTCCCGCCTTCGCGGGAACGACGGTTTCAGGGTGAGCGGCCAATCGCCAAGTTAACGACACGCATCTTTCGCACGTCGTTCCCGCGCAGGCGGGAACCCCAGTCCGTCGCACACCAACAGCACAAAAAAAACCGTGCCATTTAAAATGGCACGGTTTTTTCACATCAAGCGAACCGCTCAGCCTGCCTTCAGCTTGCGCGCAATATCCAGCGCAAAATACGTCAGCACCCCATCGGCCCCGGCGCGCTTGAACGCCATCATCGACTCCATCATGACCTTGTCATGGTCGAGCCAGCCATTGAGCGCCGCTGCCTTGAGCATCGCGTACTCGCCGCTGACCTGGTAGGCAAATGTCGGCACCTTGAACTCATCCTTCACACGGCGCACGATGTCCAGGTACGGCATGCCCGGCTTGACCATCACCATGTCGGCGCCTTCGGCCAGGTCCAGCGCCACTTCGCGCAGGGCTTCGTCGCTGTTGGCCGGGTCCATCTGGTAGGTGTTCTTGTCGGCCGCCCCCAGGTTGGACGACGAGCCCACCGCATCGCGGAACGGACCATAGAATGCCGAGGCATACTTGGCCGAGTACGCCATGATGCGCGTATGAATGTGGCCCTGCGCCTCGAACGCATTGCGGATCGCGCCGATGCGCCCGTCCATCATGTCCGACGGCGCCACGATGTCCACGCCGGCCTCGGCGTGGGTGAGTGCTTGCTTGACGAGCATCTCGATCGTCTTTTCATTGACGATATAGCCATTCTCGTCCGGCAAGCCATCCTGGCCGTGGGTTGTGTACGGGTCGAGCGCGATGTCGGTGATCACGCCCAGTTCCGGGAACCGGCGCTTGAGTTCGCGAACAACGCGCGGCACCAGTCCGTCCGGGTTCGTTGCCTCGATACCGTCATAGGTTTTCACCGACTGGTCGACCAGCGGGAACAGCGCCAGCGCCGGGATGCCAAGCTGCACGCATTCTTCAGCCACTTTCAGCAGCAGGTCGAGCGAAACACGGGCCACGCCCGGCATCGAGCCGACTTCCTGGCGCACGTTCTGGCCTTCGAGTACGAACACCGGATAGATCAGGTCGGACGCGGTGATCGTGTTCTCGCGCATCATGGCACGCGAGAAAGGGTCGCGGCGCATGCGGCGCGGGCGGGCCGCCGGATAGGCGGAAGTGATGATGCTCATCGAGTGGCTCCTTGCAAGATCAGGCGGAGGTTTGATCGTCGTCCGCCGACGGCGCAGCAGGTTCTTCGTGGTCTTCTTCGTCACCCTCGTACTCGCCGGCCACACCATCGAGCCCGGCCAGCTCGAGAATCTTGGCATCAGCTTCATCGATGCCAATGCGCTTGAGCGCCGAGAACAGCTGCACCGTGAACGGGAAGCCGACGCCATCTTCATCGACATAGCTCTCGAGCACGCCGCGCGCTTCGCGCAGCGCGTTGGTCGATTCGTTGCGGTTGAGCTTATCGGCCTTGGTCAGGATGCAGTGGATCGGCTTGCCGGTGGGGGCGAACCATTCGAGCATCTGGACGTCGAGGTCGGTGAACGGACGGCGCGAATCCATGATCAGGATGAGCGCGGCCAGTTGGTCGCGGCGCTGGACATAGTCGCCCAGCAGCTTTTGCCAGTGCAGCTTCGCCGTGCCCGAGACTTCGGCGTACCCGTAGCCCGGCAAGTCGACCAGCAGCGCTTCGATCTCGTCGACCCGGACGGCATCCTTGCGGTGCTGGCCCACGTGGGCGCCGCCGATCGAGAAGTAATTGATGTGCTGGGTGCGACCTGGCGTCTTCGACGCGAATGCAAGACCCTTCTGGTTCGTCAGGATATTGATCGCTGTGGATTTGCCGGCGTTGGAGCGCCCGGCGAAGGCGATTTCCGGCACATTGGTGTCGGGTAGGTCGCGCAACTGATTAACGGTCGTAAAGAACCGGGCCTGCCATAATCTGGACATTGGGGGAAGAGTGTTAAGAGGACTACGAAATGGCGTTTGAGAAACAAAGCTATTGTACAATAAGGGGTTGATTGCTGCCTGTCGGCCCCATGGCCCGAGCAATCAAGGGCGCTGCACTGAACCTTCAATTATTGACTTTTTCAAGGTGCTAGTATGAACCGCTTGTTGTCCTCCCTGCTCAAAACACTGTTGGTAACACTAACTGTTTTCGGGGGACTCCCGGCGGCGACGGCGGCCCCCGCTACCACACCTGCGGTCAAGGTCGACCCGGCCAGGGGCGGCGCCCTGTACGATGCGGGCGACGCCGCACGCGGCCTGCCGTCGTGCGCGTCGTGCCACGGCGCGGCGGGCAATTCGTCGATTGTCGCCAACCCCAAGCTGTCCGGCCAGTTCGCCAGCTACACCCACAAGCAACTGGTCGATTTCACCACCCCGAACCGCCAGCAGCCGATCATGACGACCTACGCCAGGATGCTCACTGCCGCCGAGAAGAAAGACATCGCGGCCTGGCTGGCGGCGCAGGCGCACAAACCGGGCGCGGCCAAGAACAAGGACACGGTCGAACTGGGCCGCAAGATCTATCGCGGCGGTATCGCCGAGCGTGGCGTGGCGGCCTGTGCCAGCTGCCATGGCGCCAATGCCAGCGGTATCCCCGCGCAATATCCCCGCCTAGCAGGGCAGCATCAGGATTACACTACCGCCCAGCTTGAAGCATTCAAGAGCGGCGCCCGCGCCAACAGCCAGCAAATGACGACGCTCTCGCAGCGCATGTCGACGGCTGAAATGCGCGCGGTGGCCGACTATATCGCCGGCTTGCGCTAAGAGATCCAACCGGATCTTGCCTGAGCACGAATCAAACGCAGGAAGGGCGGCAGCATTGCGCTGACGCCCTTTTTGCAAGCGGCAGCTGCCGCAGGAAGAATTTGTAAAGCATGAGCACCACCGGAATTGAACTGAATACCCGCCGCCGTGGCTTGGGCGAGGCAGTCGAGCTGATCTCATCGATGCGTTTTGCGATCAGCCTGCTCACCATCATCTCCATCTCGTCGATCATCGGCACCGTGCTCAAGCAGGCCGAGCCGATGAGCAATTACGTCAACCAGTTCGGTCCGTTCTGGTTCGAGATTTTCAACAAGTTCGGCCTGTACAGCGTGTACTCGAGCTGGTGGTTCCTTGTGATCCTGGTGGTGCTGGTCATGTCCACCGGCCTGTGCCTGATTCGCAATGCGCCGAAAATGATGCGCGACATGCGTAGCTGGCGCGAAAACGTGCGCTTCGATTCGCTGCGCAACTTTCATCACAAGCTCGAATGGCAGGCCCCGCTATCGAAAAGCGCGCTGGCCGAGCAGAGCGCGCTGCGCCTGCGCCACGCCGGCTATGCCACCAAGATCGTCGAGAAAGATGGCGGCACCCTGGTTACGGCCAAGAAGGGCGCCGGCAACAAGTTCGGCTACATCTTCGCGCACTCGTCGATCATCGTCATCCTGGTGGGCGGCACGCTCGACTCCGACCTGCCGGTGCGCATCCAGCAATGGCTCTTCAACAAGACGCCTTTCACCGGCAGCGGCGTGATTGCCGACATTCCGGCCCAGCACCGCCTGGGCACGGGCAACCCGACCTTCCGTGGCAATACGGCGATTGCCGAAGGGCAGGCCAGCCGCACCGCGATCCTGAACCAGCCATCGGGCGTGCTGGTGCAGGAACTGCCATTCTCGCTGCAGCTCAAGAAATTCCATATCGAGTTCTATTCGACCGGCATGCCGAAACTGTTCGCCAGCGACGTCGTCGTGCGCGACCTGGAAACCGGGCACACGTTCGAATCGACCATCAAGGTCAATCACCCGCTGATCTACAAGGGCATCGCCGTATATCAGTCGAGCTTTGACGATGGCGGCAGCAAGTTGCGGCTGACGGGTTTCCCGATGAGCGGTACCGGCAGCGCCAGCTTCCCGATCGAAGGCGAAGTCAATGGCGCCACCGAACTGAAGATCGGCGGCGCCACCTATGCCGTCGAGTGGTCGGGTTTCCGGCCATTCAATGTCGAAAATACCGGCCAGGGCAACGACGTGCGCGCCGTGACCAAGGGCACGTCGTTCAACGAGCAGTTCGCCGCCACGCTGGGCAAGGCCTCGGGCGCCGCCGTCAATCCCGACGCGACGAAAGACCTGAAAAACGTCGGCCCGAGCGTGCAATACAAGCTGCGCGACGCCAGCGGCCAGGCGCGTGAATTCATGAACTACATGCAGCCGATGACGCTTGACGGTTCGCAGGTCTACCTGGCCGGCGTGCGCGCGAACCCGTCGGAAACGTTCAGTTTCCTGCGCATACCGGTCGACGAGCGCTTCGGCGTGGGCGACTGGATGCGCCTGCGCGCGGCGCTGGTCGATCCCGAGGCGCGCGCCGTGGCCGCGCGCCGCTATGCGCAACGGGCGCTGGGCGGCAACCAGGGGAGCGAGCTGGCTGCCCAGTTGCAAGAGTCGGCCGCGCGCACGCTGGGCATCTTCGCCGGCGGCGACGGTCGCGGCGGTTTTGTCGGCGTGGCCCAGTTCCTGGAAAAGATTCCGCAGGCCGAGCAAGAGAAAGCGGCCGGCATCTTCATGAAAATGCTCAACGGCGCGCTGTGGGAGCTGTGGCAAGTGGCGCGCGAGAAAAACGGTGACGCCGCCGCCGCGCCGACCGACGCCAATGGCCGCTTCCTGCAACTGGCAACCAATGCGCTGTCGGACAGTTATCTGTACGGCGCGCCGGTCTACCTGCAGCTCGACGACTTCACGGAAGTGAAGGCCTCGGTGCTGCAATTGACACGCTCGCCGGGCAAGAACGTGGTCTACTTCGGCTGCGTCCTGCTGGTACTGGGCGTGTTCGCGATGTTTTATATTCGCGAGCGGCGTGTCTGGATCTGGGTGCGCGACGGTGAGCTTGGGGCCGAGGCCCTGATGGCCATGAGCACCCAGCGCAAGACGCTCGATTTCGAGCGCGAGTACGACGACTTGTCAGCAAAGCTGCCACAACCGGCGTAAGCTGGTCGGGCCAGGAGAAAACAATGGAACTGTCACAACCGAAGACTGGCGCCGCCGCGCGCTCGACCGAACAATACCAGGAGGCGCCAGGCTATTTCCGCCGCCTGGGGCCGCTCGACTGGCTGTACGGCATCGCCCTGTGCGCCGCCGCGTTGTTCGCGCTGAACCGCTACGGTCACTTCATGGACATCTATGAAGAGGTGATCCTCGTGTGCACGGCGCCCGTGTTCGCCGTGCTGGGCTGGTACTGGAAACCGATGCGCTGGCTGCTGCCGCTGGTCGCCGTGCTGTCGCTCGGCGCGATTGCGCTGTACGACGGCAATCTGGCCGCCGCCGAGCAAAAATTCTTCCTCAAATACATGTTGTCGAGCCAGTCGGCCATCCTGTGGATGAGCGCGCTGTTCGTGTTCTCGACCGTGTTCTACTGGATTGGCCTCTTGAGCCGCGGCAAGTTCGGCAGCGGCGTGGGCGCCTCGCTGTGCTGGGCCGCCGTCGTGATCGGCGCGGTCGGCATGATGGTGCGCTGGTACGAGTCGTACCTGATCGGGCCCGATGTCGGGCACATCCCGGTGTCGAACCTGTACGAAGTGTTCATCCTGTTCGCCATCATCACCGCGCTGTTCCACCTGTATTACGAAGAGCACTACGCTACGCGCCAGCTGGGCCCGTTCGTGATGCTGATCATCGGCGCCGCCGTCGCCTTCCTGCTGTGGTACACGGTCTCGCGCGACGCCGCCCAGATCCAGCCGCTCGTGCCGGCGCTGCAGAGCTGGTGGATGAAAATCCACGTGCCGGCCAACTTCATCGGCTATGGCACCTTCGCGCTGGCCGCGATGGTCGCGTCGGCTTACCTGCTCAAGTCGCACGGCCTGCTGGTCGACCGCCTGCCATCGCTCGAGGTGCTCGACGACGTGATGTACAAATCGATCTCGGTCGGCTTCGCGTTCTTCACCGTCGCCACCATCCTGGGCGCGCTGTGGGCGGCCGAGGCGTGGGGCGGCTACTGGTCGTGGGATCCAAAAGAAACGTGGGCACTGATCGTGTGGCTGAACTACGCAGCCTGGCTGCACATGCGCCTGATGACGGGCTTGCGTGGCCGCGTCGCGGCCTGGTGGGCGGTGGTGGGCTTGCTGGTGACGACGTTCGCGTTCCTCGGCGTGAACATGTTCCTGTCGGGCCTGCACTCGTACGGCGAACTCTAGAGCAGGTGGCGCGGTAGTGTTGGCGGTCTAACGAAAGCTTAAGGGAACTTGGTGTACTGTGAAGGTTCCCAAGCTCGCGAGGCCAGCCATGCTCTTCAAACGCAATCCCAACGGACTCGATCTTCCGTACGCATCCGAGATCACGCCGCAAGAAATCTATACCGGGCGGCGTGAATTCATCACCCGCATGGCCGCCACGGCCGCTGTCGGCAGCGGCGTGTGGGAAATGGCGAACCGCGAAGCCCTGGCCCAGACGCCCGGCCAGAAGCTCGTGTCGCGCGCCAACGTGGCACTGTCGACCGACGAAAAGCAGACGCCGTTCAAGGACGCTGCCGGCTACAACAATTTCTACGAATTCGGCCTCGACAAGGGCGATCCGGCCGAGAACGCGCATACGCTGCGCACCCGTCCGTGGACCGTGCGTATCGAGGGCGAGGTCAAGAAACCCGTCACGCTCGACATCGACAGCCTGCTCAAGCTGGCGCCGCTCGAGGAACGCGTGTACCGCCTGCGCTGCGTCGAAGGCTGGTCGATGGTGATTCCGTGGGTCGGCTATTCGCTGTCGAACGTGCTCAAGCTGGTGGAACCCACCGGCAACGCCAAGTTCGTCGAATTCACCACGCTGAACGACAGCAAGCAGATGCCCGGGCTTCGCAGCGGCGTGCTCGACTGGCCGTATGTCGAGGGCTTGCGCATTGACGAAGCCATGCACCCGCTGACGATGCTCACGATGGGTATGTACGGCCAGGTGCTGCCGAACCAGAACGGCGCGCCGGTGCGCCTGGTCGTGCCGTGGAAATACGGCTTCAAGTCGGCCAAGTCGCTGGTGCGCATCCGCCTGGTGTCGCGCCAGCCGCGCACCGCCTGGAACGATATGGCGCCGCGTGAATACGGCTTCTTCTCGAACGTCAACCCGAACGTGGACCACCCGCGCTGGTCGCAGGCGAGCGAGCGGCGCATCGGTGAATCGGGCCTGTTCGCGCCGAAACGCAAGACCCTGATGTTCAATGGCTACGACCAGGTGTCGTCGCTGTATTCCGGCCTGGATCTGAAGCGTTATTTCTGATGGCGGGGTTGAACAGCAAGCAGGTGGGGTGGGTCAAGGCGGTCGTTTTTGTGTTGGCGCTGGTGCCCTTCGCGCGTCTCGTGTGGGGCACGGCCAGCGGCAGTTTCAGTGATCCGCTGGCCGCGATCACCAGTGGTAGCGGCGAGTGGGCGCTGTACTTCCTGTGCATCACGCTCGCCATGACGCCACTGCGGCGCCTGACCAAATGGAACTGGCTGGTCAAGTTGCGGCGCATGGTGGGCCTTTTCACGTTTTTCTATGCGCTCGTGCACTTCACCGCGTTCCTGTGGTTCGACCATTTCTTCGACGTGCCGGCAATGCTGGCGGACGTCGTCAAGCGCCCGTTCATCCTGGTCGGCTTCATCGCCTTCGTGCTGCTCATTCCGCTGGCGGCGACATCGACCAATGCGATGATCAAGCGCCTGGGCGGCAAGCGCTGGCAGTGGCTGCACCGCCTGATCTACGCGATCGCGCCGCTGGCGATCCTGCATTTCTGGTGGATGAAAGAGGGCAAGAACGATTTTGCCGAGCCAATCGTGTTCGGATCGATCGTCGCGGGGCTGCTGGCGCTGCGGGTGTTCTGGCACTTCAGGCGCAAGCCGCAACCCGTACGCGCTTGATCGTAGGGTTGGCGGCTTCGCCGCCGACGCGTTCAACCGACGCGTGCATGACAATTTTATGTCTGTTGAACGCGTCGGCGGGAGACCCGCCAACCCTACTTGATCAACGTTTCGAGTGCGAACGTCTCGCTTGGCGTTTCGCGGCGCCGCACCAGGTGGATATCGTCGCCATCGACGATGACTTCCGCCGCGCGGCCGCGCGTGTTGTAGTTCGACGCCATCGTCATGCCATACGCGCCGGCCGTCATCACCGCCAGCAGGTCGCCCGGCGCCAGCGCCAGTTCACGCTCGCGCGCCAGCCAGTCGCCCGATTCGCAGATCGGGCCCACGACGTCCCACATCAGCGCCGCACTGTCGCGCGGGCTGACCGCCTGCACGCCCATCCAGGCCTGATACAGCGTCGGGCGCATCAAGTCGTTCATCGCCGCGTCGACGATGCAGAAGTTCTTCTCGGCACCGGGCTTGAGGTATTCCACGCGGGTGAGCAGCACGCCGGCCTGCGCCACGATCGAGCGGCCCGGTTCGAAAATCACCTTGAGCGGCTGGCCATCGTAGTTGGCCGCGCGCCAAGCGTCGATGCGCTCGAACAGGCGGGCCAGGTAGTCGCCCACCGGCACCGGCGGCGCGTCGCCCGCCACGCCGTAGTCGACGCCGATGCCGCCACCGATGTCCAGGTGGTGCAGGTGGATGCCTTCGGCGTGCAGCGCGTCGATCAGGTCGATCAGCTTGTCGAGCGCTTCGAGCAGCGGCGCGTCGTCCAGCAATTGCGAACCGATATGGCAGTCGATGCCGACCACGTCCAGGTGTGGCAGTGCGGCGGCGGCGCGGTAGGTGTCGAGCGCTTCGTCGAAGGCGACCCCAAACTTGTTGGCCTTCAGGCCGGTGGCGATGTACGGGTGGGTCTTGGCGTCCACGTTCGGGTTCACGCGCAGCGACACCGGTGCGCGCATGCCCAGTTTGCCGGCCACGTCGTTCAGGCGGTGCAGTTCCGGGATCGATTCAACGTTGAAGCACAGGATGCCTTTTTCCAGCGCCAGCGTCATCTCGGCTTCGGTCTTGCCCACGCCCGAGAAGATGGTCTTGCCCGGGTCGCCGCCGGCGGCGATCACGCGCAGCAGTTCGCCGCCCGAGACGATGTCGAAGCCCGCACCCTGGCGCGCCAGCAGGTCGAGCACGGCCAGGTTGGAGTTGGCCTTCATCGCGTAGCAGACTAGCGCGTCGCGGCCGGCGCAGGCGTCCTGGTAGGCGTTGAAATTCTGGAGCAGCGTGGCTTTTGAATAGACGTAGGTCGGCGTGCCGAACTGGTCGGCGATGGCGGACAGGGAAGCGCTTTCGGCGTGCAGCACGCCGTCCTGGTACAAGAAATGGGACATAGGGTGTAAGCGGGCGGTTTAGCGGTACGGCGCCGGGGTGGACGCGTTGTTCGAAGGGACGGGCTGGGCTGGCTGGTCGACGACGACCGGCGCGGGCCTGGCGGGTGGGTTCGGCATGTACAGGGGGCCGGTCTGGCCGCAGCCGGCAAGGGTGGACGCGAGCAGTAGGGCGCCGAAAGGAAGCGCGAGGGAGGACTTCACGATTAGAATCAGGGTTTGATTAGCAGATTTGGAGTGTAGCATGACCGAAACCGAATTTTTGGACCTGGCCGACCTGACCCTGAAACGGCTCGAGACCGCATTTGACCGCCTGAACGACGAAGACGTCGTCGATGTCGAGTGCAAGCGCAGCGGCAACGTGCTCGAAATCGAATTCATCGACAACGGCACCAAGATCATCATCAACAGCCAGGCCCCGCTGCAAGAGATGTGGCTGGCGGCGCGCTCTGGTGGCTACCACTACAAGCGCGTGGGCGACGAGTGGCGCAACACGCGCGATGACAGCGAGTTCTTCGCGGCCGTGTCGCAGTGTGCGAGCGAGCAGAGTGGGGCGGCAGTTTCACTGTAAGCAGCAGCCGCATGATCGCGGCCTGACTAAAACCGTTAGCCCAAAAACGTCGTTCCCGCGAAGGCGGGAACCTAAGTTTGCTTGATCCGCCACTTACGTCAAACGTAGTGGCGTAGCGAGTAACTTGGGTTCCCGCCTCCGCGGGAACGACGGTTTTGAGGCAAACGACTTCGATCAGAACAACTCGTTCCTCACCGCGTCGCGTTCCTGCTGTTGCTGCGCCGGCGGCGGCTGGCCGACGTCGAGCGCCTCGACGCCGCTGCCCG
>Ga0265798_10007465_pt1 | contig 14132 bp, 8 predicted proteins | sample P3T30metagenome_FD_192430 | JGI IMG/M metagenome (GOLD analysis project Ga0265798, IMG submission 192430) | Plant litter microbial communities from East Loma Ridge, Irvine, California - P3 T30 | ecosystem: Environmental > Terrestrial > Plant litter > Unclassified | place: USA: California...
CTTTTACTGAAGCTGCCTGCAGTGAGTTGCCAAAGTGTCCACCCTGCGCGTTAACCTCAGCGCCCGCGTTGAGCAGCGTCTTAGCCGCCTGCTCGTGGCCTTTGTACGACGCTGCCTGCAGTGCATTGCCAAAGTGTCCACCCTGTGCGTTAACCTTAGCACCCTTGTTAAGTAACATTTTAACTATCCGCTCGTGGCCTTCCGCCGAGGTTGCCTGCAGTGCGTTGCCAAAGTGTCCACCCTGCGTGTTAACATCAGCGCCCGCGTCAAGCAGCGTCTTGACCACCTGCTCGTGACCTTCGTCTAAAGCTGCCTGAAGTGCGTTGCCAAAGTCTCCACCCTGCGCGTTGACCTCAGCGCCCGCGTCAAGTAGGATCTTGACTACCTGCTCTTGGCCTCCGTACGACGCTGCCTGCAGCGCGTTGCCGTACTCTCCACTCTGCGCGTTGACCTCGGCGCCCCTGTCCAGCAGCGTCTTGACCACCTGCTCGTGGCCTCCTGCTGAAGCTGCCTGTAGTGCGTTATCGTAATCTCCATCCTCCGCGTGGCAGTACTCTCCACCCTGCGCGTTGACCTCGGCGCCCCTGTCCAGCAGCATCTTGACCACCTGCTCGTGGCCTCTAGCTGAAGCTAGGTACAGCGCGTCGCCGTAGCGTCCACCCTGCGCGTTGACCTCGGCGTCCATGTTGACATCAGCGCCTGCGTCGAGTAACATTTTGACTAACCGCTCGTGACCTTTTGCTGAAGCTGCCTGCAGCGCGTTGCTGTAAACTCCACCCTGCGCGTTAACCTCGGCGCCCCTGTCCAGCAGCGTCTTGACTACCCGCTCGTGACCTTTCGTTGAAGCTGCCTGTAGTGCGTTACCAGAGTGTCCACCCTGCGCGTTGACCTCAGCGCCCGCGTCTAGCAGCGTCTTGACTATCTGCTCGTGGCCTTCAGATGAAGCTGCGTACAGTGCGTTGCCGTAGTATCTACCCTGCGCGTGGACCTCGGCACCCTTAGCTAGCAGCAATTGCACCATCTCAAGTTGGCCATTCTCTGCTGCAGAAATCAAAGGAACGTATCCCCAGCTATCTTTAGCGTTTACCGCCTCTACAATAGGCACATCTACAGTAGCCAGGACCTTCTCAGTTATGCTAGGGAGCCCAAACTGTGATGTGTAGTGCAAGGCTGTACGAACAGGATAAGCTGTACTATACCCTTCGTACTTGTAGTTGGGGACCCATAAAGCCTGTGCGACACATGGGAAAGATTTCCCCTGAAGCAACTCACAGGTACGATCGGCAATCTCTGTTTCGACTGTTCTGAGATGGCTTCCCAAGTGCTTAGCCGCATAGTCCAGGAATTGATTTTGCTGCAGTCTTGTCTCAAACTCCTTGTCGGTCGAGCAGCTACCGCTTTGGAAAGTGCCGAAACTCAGGTAGGTAAGGCATGTGGTAGTGATATTCAGCTGCCCACCTTGGTTCCATACGTCTCCAGTTCGCTCGAAGTATTCCTGTGTAGTGTAGTGCACGAGACGGATGACGGCGCTCTCTTGATCAATAACAACAAGACCAGCACATACAGACACTAGATCCCCTGGAGTAAGTACATTCTCTGGGTCTATCTCATTTTCGCCGGGCTCAACTGCCAGGGCGCAGCAGATCTCAGCGGTGGTAAGCGGCCGTTCAGCGAGCGTAATCCAAGACAGGACCTTTCTAGCCAGTTCGCGGTCACCCTCTAGCTGACCGTCGATCCTCTGAAAAGCCTCTCTGTAGGCGAAATCAAGTGCGGCTGTACCTTTCCTGAGTTTGGCGAGGGTCGTTTTCACTTCTTTTGCTGTCCTCTTGTCTAGCAGCGAGTCTGTGTGCAGACGAGCAAGAAGAAACCTAGGATCGCGTAAGTGCACATCATTATCTAAGCTCAACGAGAGGCTCACATGCCGTCCACCGCATCTGTTATCTTTTCCTGCACCATTTCCTGCAGCACTATGCTGCGCTGTATGCATGCAGGTAGTTGGTATGTCTGGCCGACCACGAAACGCTTGACGTCCTCTCTGCTAGCCTGCACCTCGAGTCTCGGCGCTTCTCTAAAGGCGTCCTCAATGTTTGGTATGAAACGCGAGGTGGCCATCAGGCAAATGTCCTGCTTTGCTTGGAGATCTCGGAGTTTGGCCAGGAACTGGCGGCGAGCAGCATCCTGGCATTCGTCTAGTGCATCGATCACTATATGTGCAGAGTAATAATGTGTAAGCACGTCTTGGAGCGCGCTGTATACCTCGTCAAGTGATGGTTTGGTTCCCTGGTCGGCATGTTTCCGATACAACCGTTCCACTGGATCCACTAGCGACTGTCGAGCCTGCACCAGCTGCTTAAGGATAGCTGCCAACATCCTCGAAGTATCCTGCTCCCCCCGAGCCTTATAGTTGCAGTACACGTAAGCAACTCCATGTGAGCTGCTCTGCACTGATTTCAACAGATGGTCGATCGCGATTGCGGCCACCATGGTCTTGCCAGCTCCCGGGATACCTGGGCAGAAGAGTGTTGCCTGGTGTCCACTGAGCCACGTGGCCACCTGAGGCGCATCTAGAAACCATTGGCCTGTTCCCTCCTGTCTGCGCTTTATGATGTCGGATTGTTGTGCGGGGTAGTCTGTGGGAGAGATCCATTCCAGAATCCTGCGGTGCTTCGCGGCGTCTTGATCTTGCCGAATCTCGTCTACGCCCGACTGGATAACAGGTACGTGCGTCCGAACGAAGTGGGTATCGTCTTTGATGGCCTGGGAGAGTTCGCTTTAGGATGTAAGCAACATTGCTCTACCGTCCCAGTGGGGAAGCTTACAAGTGGTCCATCTGCAACGCGATCTCTACGAGCGACTTCAAACGCTCTATTCGATCCAATATGCCAGCAATCTCCTCTTTCTTGAACTTCCACACGAGCGCTTCACCTACTTTCCTCAATCGACCTCCGTCTGTAATCTTAGTCTGCAGCGCTTCGAGTGCCTGCTTGAACTGGTCAAGTGGTCCCTCTCGGACTGCCAGTGTTCCGACCGCGGTACACCATCGCTGGCTACGAGCTCCTGTTTCGACATGATCGCGGAGTTTGTAAAGCAGGCTGCAAAGGTTCAGCAGTTCAAGTGCACACTGCGTGCGATCTTTCGAAGCATCCTTCACGTCGTTTAGGTACTCGAGGACTTTACCCGAGAGCTGGAGAACTGCGATGATGCTGGCTGTGACACTGAGCGGATCCATACTGCAAGGAACATCAATTCGGATCTAGATGTGTACGAGTTAGCGACGATGAACGAGCGATCAGGCTGAAGAGGGTGCGGCGGCAAGGCTGAGCAGCTGCGAGCAATCAGCACGGGTTGCGTGGCAGCTTATCGATAAGGCCGCTGCGATCCCTTAATCACAACCACACGACAATTTCCGACTTGACTGTAGAACGCGAGCGTTCTAGGTCAAGAACCATGATGGTGCACGACATCTTCGAAGACTGTAAGTAATTAGTATGAATAGCTTATGTCAAGCATCAATCACAGAACACTCTGACCCGCTAAGCACGCAATGCCAATCAGATTGGGCAAGCCAGCATCAACATCTTATGCTAACACCAGAGCGATGAATAGACAACTGTCTAGCAAGTTTGGGCAGGTATGGAAAAGATGGAAACAAGATTGTGTAGGCAGCGGTAACTGAGATGCTCTTCGAAAGCCATAAGCATGTGCCACGTTTATTTCGAGGGACGCGCAGGGTGGGTATAGCACCGTATTTTTTGCGATATAATATAGCAGACGAGGAGCGCGCTAATGCATGCTAAGAGATGCTAACGCGTGCCGACAGCCAGGGCTCGTTTCTGAAGATCTCCTGCTTCGCACAACGGGGCTCCCGGCATGCACGCTCCCACGTCGGAGCGATCTCTCGAGCATGGGAAGTTACAGTAATCATTCTTAGTCGCGCTCTCTTTACAACCCTCTGAGCACTTAATCGCTCTTGAAATCGCTAATGAACAGGGGGTAGTGTTGAAGAGCAGATTGACGGCGTTGGCGAAACGATTAACAGTACGGCCAACGTAGCAGCGTTTTATGTCGGACGCTAATAGGCTTAGATAACAATGGCCATCAATTCATGGTGGATTAATAGTAACTTCATAAACTTGCAAACAAGGCGCGCCGAAGCTCCGAACCGCCAACCTGTCTCGCGACATAGTGTGTCTTCTCACCTAGGGACGCGCCTCAACTGGAGAAGGCCGTTGCTGCAAGCACGTACAAAAGTGGAAGGGTCTGCATATCTTGGGGACACAGCTGTCGTACAGTCATACAACGAACGGCTTCTTACATGTGCACTGCAATAGCTAGGGCCGTAGAGAGGCGCTTCAGTTCGATCTCTGAGGGTGATGGAGAGTTCATGAAGATCGTTGATGCTCATGAGCGCTGGGTAATTTAGAGCAGAAATCTGACAGTAATTAGGCTCAGTAAGGTACTGCCACATATAAAGCTGCATGCCATCCTGTGTCGCAAGCCAAGCGCTATCGGAAACCTTATTACCAATAACACCGTGCCATAACCTTTAGATAGGCTAAGCTAGGATGTTACAATTAATACAACATATGTAAAGTCCCTCCCCGAGTGCTGAGATGCCCGCCGTGTTGGGACAGATGAGGGGTACTTTGACTTCTGGCACTTCGCTTTCTGCGCGCACGTTGAGAATCTTTAAAAAATCGTGATACTTATATGCTGGAGCTATCTATTAACATATTCTCAGTTAAGACATCTAACTAACGGGTGGCATCGCTGCTACAGACTGACAATCTGATCCGATCGCATTGTTGGGTTTCTGTGTACGTAAACTCCAATGTGAACCGGTTCACAAGCTAACGCAAGGTGTTGGATTCAGCTATACCAGCTTCACTGGCTGTTCATTACTTCTGTTCAGTGCTTCGCAGAAACTACTGGAGCTCTCTAGAGAAGAAGCCAGTCAAGAGCTATCGTACGCAGCTTCGCATTTGACTATCCTCACATTTTGCAGCTACGCCAACACCATGGCGAGACAGCTCTACGTCAAGCTTCAGATCATTTTCAATGATATTAGAGAAATCGCAGCATCACCAATTTATCACACAATGTGCGACATGCGCATCGTCGTCAAAGACGTAGCGCTGGTGCCAAGCTCGCATTATCAGGCAGTTGTGGGGGCGGAGGAGGTAAGTAAGACTATATTAGACATAGCAAGAAGCAGCATGGGTGTGCTCCAGGAAAAAATCAGTCTATAAGGGGCAGTGAACATGCAATTTTTGTCTGGAGATTATCTATATGAGACGAGAAGACCCAGTAGCTTATTGTTGTGATGATGACAGTGATGGGGAAAGCAACGAGTGACAGACTGCCACGCAGAAAGCTGACACCTACCTTGCCATAGACACTTCTAAGCAGTGATGTGTCCCAGTTGAATAAACTTAGAATATTGTGAAGGTAAAAAGACATTCAAACCCTTAGTTACTTCGAAACTGTGTGACGAGAGCACTCTGGCGCACACTAAATCTTCACGTCAAGACCTAACGTTAGGGTTATTGTTCTCTTCCGCACGGCAAGGGTTTTAAATTATATATCCCTAGACCTTAGGTGCCTCAACGATTAGAGTTATGTTTTTTCCGGGAACGGTGTCAATTTACAGCTTTGATTTTGACAGGTCTATAGAATGTAAATTGTATTAACTAAGAAGCATTTCGCTCGCCTTTCTATACTCTATAATTCTGTTTTACCGAGGGGGAGGGGCATGCACACCGACATCTATAACTTACTAAGTATTTAGTATATAGAAATCTCGATAATGCTCTCAGCGAGTGACATGGAAGTACAGATCTATCAACGGGGAATCGCCGCCTTCAGCTCTTGACACAACGCGAGTGAAAGCCTCGACCGCACTAACAAGGATGGCCGACCCGCACCGGCGACCGCGTTGCGATGAACGTCCGCACTGAATGACATTGCAAAGAGATGCAAGGGCCATTGTCGGTGACAGGACGGCATGCAGCCGTATGGAGCGCGGTACCTCACCAAACAAAGCTACGATCAGATCTCTGCTCTACCCTTACCAGCGCCCATGAGCATCCAAGATGCAAACTCATCATCACCCTCAGAGATCAAGCTGAAGCACCTTTCCACAGCCATAATGATTGCAGTGCTCCTGCAAGGAGCCGTTCATTGTATTGCCGTACGACAGCTGCATACCCAACATATGAGGACCCTTTCCCCATCTGAGTGTGCGTGCAATGACGGTGTCCTTCCAGTAACACTCACTCAGCTTGCCGAAGCCTAGAATCGGATCTTGGTGTTCTGTATCATGCCAGCTAGTGTCTATCTCCTGCCATGCCCGCTGTGTGAGACCTGCCCACCCTGTTCTTTGGGCGCCACCTAACTCTCGATATTCTCTTTCAACGAGCTGAAGCGATATCCGGCCAGTGTTCGGTATATGTATCGGTTGCGGTGTGCTCGAGAAGTACGAGGACGTGGTGGGTTGGCCGAGGGATCAACGGGCAGGTCTGTGGGGCTGTAGGGCGGCGCGACTTCTATTTCTATAACATGTAAGCTTTCGCATTAGCTGTAGTTGTACGTTACACTGCATCTTAATGTTGCACAATAGCTGTATTAGAAGCTAGTTGTGGTTTCGATGCTGGGTGTGGTTGTTGACACGAGCCGAACGCTGAGGGATTTCAAACCCAGCCTGCCCCCAAACTAAGCTGGTTTTAGCAGAAGCGTCGCACGGCCACACAGCCACACAGGTGTGCGGGTCTTCTTGATCTAGCACTTCTAGCAGGCGGACTTGGAATTAGCACAGAAGTACGACAACCTCTTAGGCTTAAGCGTAGTGCTCAGGATAGGATAATGATATAAAAAGCTATAAGTCGGCGGACTTTTGACAAGATACATGAGCTTTTAATGCATCTACTGCCCGATAAAGCGAGACGGTCGCGTGACGCTCATAACAAATTAACGTATTACACGGTAAGCTAAACCTATTGCTAAAAGACGTTAAGAGAAAATAGGAGTTGTAGCTTAAGGCTGCTATTCCGAGAATGTCTGTTCTTTCAACCTGTTGCTGATTTTGTTCTGTTGAGGCGTGTCTGTGGCGTCTCGTCGCGTAGGGTCTCGCTATGCAGGGACGGACGTTAGCCGCTCAGATTGTGTTGAGACACTTGCATTGTATTCTGAACATTGCCCATGCTTTTCTCGCAAGCGTCACTGATACGTCCATTCGTAACAGCGTATGTAGTCAAGTATCCTGCTGTGAGCAGTGCAGAAAACACTGGTGTGATGTCATCAACGCAGCTCATTGGCCACGGCTTTCTTCCCCGTAGGCGGCAAATCCTTGCGCCTAGCCGAACAACGGTGTACATACGCTCTCTACCTTTGCAGTACCTATTGTAACATCATCGAGGCTTGCAAGGCTCAAACAAATCGATTTTGTTACCACAGGTTGCTGCAGACCAAGCGCTGTCGTGAAGATGAACTGTATTGTTGATCGTGATATACCATGGCCTAAACATGAGCTGGGCAAAGAAGCTTCAAACATCAAAATACACTCTCTTCTAACTATTCCATGTCTACAATACCCGCACCCAATCGTGCGACTTAGGTGTATCAATGGTTAAAGCGAAAAAACCACCATGGTAAGTCATGGTAAGGACATAGTCCAGAAACAGGGCGACCGCGCGACTCGGCTGTGGAGACGGGCGGCGTGCAACAGAGGCGCGATATGCATCAAGTGTTCACATCACACTCTAGCCAGGGGCGGGGGCAAGCCCGAAGACTGGAGACTGGAGCGTCTCCGTGTCCCGCGTAGACACAAGATAGACAATGGTCTCCACCGCTAAGCCCATCCGCTACCCCCGACAGGTCAATGCTTTCCATAAGCATGATGACCTACCTGCAGTATCCTTGCAGGAGTTCGGGAAATATTTCTTCTGCCTCGTAGACCAATAAAGATGAGATATTTTGCAGTCTCCCACGCCTGGCGCTCGCCAAAACCAGCAGTCTCAATCTTCGAGCTATTTGCATTGAGTAGGACCGTGCATGAATTGCGCTAAGATGGTAGCCCACTTCAAGACCTCGAGTGGCTTCATTAACACATCTTTGTGTCTCTGTCTTACCCCTCTATAGTTCGAATTCACGCACCAGCACCTGCTGCCTACAATCATAAACCGTGCGTAATATCATCGTCACAGCTCCCATCTCTCACGTACTAGCTTCCACTTGCGCTCCGGTATCTGATTATATTGAACCATTACGCGAGCTCCGCGCAGCCGACTCAAGTCACTGGAAAAGGTGCTGGCTGCCGATGGAGTGCAGCAGCGGCCCCGGGGCCAAAATAGCCATCCCTCGGCTCAGGCGGCCAGACCAACAGACTATCCCTCCAAAGCCTCCCCATATTCGTCCCGAGACAGTAAATAAGGCAGTAAGTACCTTACTTCCCATGAGCCCGCACCATGACGCTAAGCAGAGGTTTAGTGCAATAGATGTCGGAAGCGCAGTGGGCATAATATCTAATCCTGTCTTTGCGACTGTACCTACTAGTTGCTTCGTGTGGACATATTGTGCGAGCTAACATGTAATCTGGCCTGAACTAGCTGGGCTGATGCGGATTGCGCCCTGCCCCGCTACTAGAGAGACCGGCCAACCCGCACCAGCTACACCCTTGCCATGAACGTCCACACTATCTAGTATCGCTAAGAGATAGAAGGGCTAGTGTGGATAACAGGACGGTATGAAGCCTTATGTAGCGCAGTACCTTACCAAGCAAAGCCACCATTGGATCTCTCTTCCACCTTGCCTAGCGCTTATAAGCATAGACTCCGCTTGCCGAAGCCCAGACTTGGATCTTACTATTCTGTATTATGCAGCTAGTCTCTGCCTCCTGCCATATCTGCTGTACAGTGGTGACCGGTATCAGTTTCTGGTTCCTGCACTTCGGCTGTTCTCAGCGCACAGCCACTTTAGCGTACGCTTACTACATTAGTCTTAGCTGTTTGTGGGCCTCACACCACAAAATGTGCAACGTGTTCTAACGAAAGTTTAGTAGGATGCCACCGCGACCCTCACCAGCGGCCCTTCCAGTCCGGGTTCGGGAATTCATGGATAAATTCCTCGCGTAAACATGTCGCCAAGTCAGAAACGGCGCCAACGTGGCTTCGAATACAGCCCTCTGCAATTCAATGGTTTCAGATTGCTAGAGCTCGTTTCTGGACAAAGTCTACGCGCCGATATTCATTGCAGGCTGCGTGACTATCAGTTAGACTCGGCACCGCCATACGAAGCTCTATCGTATACGTGGGGCGATGAGGAGAGTGAATGCCGGATATCGTTAGATGGTTTATCCTTTCGCATCCGACCAAACCTTCGAGACGCGTTGCGCCGCCTGCGGCAACCTCGAAGCACAATAGTTATTTGGATTGATGCGATATGCATTGACCAAAACAGCGCACACGAGAAAGGCGTTCAAGTGCCTCTAATGGGAAAGATATATACCAGAGCAGAACGGGTGATTGCTTGGCTTGGTGAAGAGACGTTTGACAGTGGGATGGCTCTTGATTTCATTCCATACTTGACCGCGGTTGCTAGATTTGACACCGAGTCCATTTGGCTATTCCACCTTGGGGATTACGAGTTTCTTCGGCGAATGATGTCCCTTGTTCACCTGTTCTCCCGTCCCTGGTGGCAAAGGATGTGGATAATTCAAGAAGTGGCACTAGCTCCGGATGTCCTCATTGTGTGCGGTTCTCGCCATATTCCTTGGTCCACATTCCAACCCTTCACTATAGCATGGATGGATACTGGACATGTGCCGCATCACAAGTGTAACATACTTCAAAAAACTGCGCTTCGAACCCTTGGCATGCTCGTCTCAGGCTTTTCGGAGGCATTAACGAGACTGCGTCTGTCACATCAGACTATCTCCTCCGCGCCTGAGTCGCTCAAACTGCCAAACTTGCTATGGTCATTCAAATATCGATTGGTAACTGATCCTAGAGACAAGATCTATGGCCTTTTAGGCCTTCTTGATGACCACGGAGTTCAGGTCGACTACGGTAAATCATTCGAGATTACATACTTGGCAATCTTCTCAATGTGCCTGTTGGAAGACAAAGGTCTAGACTGGTTTCGTTGGATGACTGGAGAGTTTTACAACGAGCCTAAAAAGCTTTGTCTTCCATCTTGGGTTCCCGATTTTGGTCCGAGATCTATAATACCAATCTCATCTTTTCTACCCAACCAAGATGAAGGAGAGTTGCAGCGAGTATTCTTTGCAGCTGGACCGGACCGGTCAAGATCATTGTTTACTATTCAGTTTGGAGATGACCCTCGTACGCTGATTCTCCGAGGCCATTTGTTTGACGTTGTCAGCCAACGCGGGCGTGTCTACCCCTTTTCTGATGATATCGCTCTTGCTGGCTGCGCAACCGGACCAATTCTTTCCCATTGGAAGAAAATGGCAACAAATACTCTATTTGAAACGTACCATTCGGGTATTGCTAGAGAGGATGCTTTTTGGAGAACAATTTTGACCGACCGACAGATCGAAGGGCTTCATTTCAAGGAAAATGCCGGATGGAACCCAGCACAGCGACTCCCGTTAGACATACAATACATTCCACCCAAAAACGCGAAGGAGGAGCAAGAATTGTTGCAAGCTATGGAGAATCGACAACTTTGCTTGAACGGACGAAGATTTTGTATAACTAGGAAGGGTCATTTCTGCTTACTGCCACCGACCGCTTCCGAAGGGGACCTGATCTGCGTATTGCTCGGCGGGGAGGTGCCCTACGTACTGAGGCGTATCGATAAACAAAGCCAAGATTTCTATACGATGGTGGGGGAATGGTGAGCTACCACATCGCTGCGTACAGATTTGATCACTAACTGGGCTATTAGTTATGTGCATGGAATAATGGATGGTGAGACTATTACCGACATTCGGGAAGGCAAACACGAGGGCGATGTTTTCAGGCTGCGGTGAGATCAAAATTGTTTACCAGAAATAATGATATCTTGTTTCATCTAATATGTAAAGCCTCTATCAGTTCTACTAGAACACACAGTATTTCGCCACGAAGGGGAGGTACAGTAGCATTGCACACTTCAAGGATAACGTTACTGCCACTTTCTTAGCCATATGTAAAGCCATGGAGCGCTAAGACCACTTTAGTAAGCGTGCATTGAAGTGGCCGTGCGTTGAAAATAACAGAAGTGCAGGAACCAGAGACTGATACTGGTCACCATTGTATAAGACCTGCCACCCTGTTCTTTAACATAGACGCCACATAACGTATGATAGTTACTGTAGAGACTTAGTCTTAAACTCTAGCAAGCCCAAATAGTATTGCCGAAAGCGGATGACCTAGTATCCGTATCATTAGCCCCACACCTTCGTTTTCTACGGTGATCAGTTTATTGGTGCGTGTCTTGAACTATTAATTGTTGTTATCTTGCCGATAACCTAGAGATCTTTACTTCTGTCTTGTTCAAATCTCCACGCTATCGACTCGAAACATACACAGCGATTTTTACCCAGTAATAGAGGAGATCGTCCAAAACAAGTCTGCAAATCATTATGAAGCTCACTGCCGCCCAAATTGCACAGAAAAGAAAAAGGAACCGAGAGAGTCAGCGAAAGTCGCGCCAGAAAACTAAAGACCAGATTGATACTCTTCAACGCCAGGTTCGAAAACGACCGTATAACGGTAGACTATCCTGTTAACGGCTGTAGAATAAAGAGCTTGGGCAAGACAACGTGTCGCTACAGGAGCGGCTACTACACGCATTAGCAACCATAGAAGTGTTGAAAAAGGGTGCGGGTTCACAACAAATTCCTCTCTACATAGAAAGTGCATACCTAACCTCTGACATAGCTCAGTGTCTGAGCGAAGCGATGGCAGTAACTCCAGCAGACATCTACTGTTGCTCGCCACCCAGTTTAAGCGATGCATCGGCGTTCCATCAATATACGTCAACCTACACTCAGTGTTTCGTCTCAAACCTAGTGCAGCCATCACCAGCGTCGCAGGTGGACTATGATTCGTCGACTGGATGTTCCTTGCCACCTTTAACTTCTTTGCACGACTCCTTTCACAGAAGTGACCGTCTAAACATAGGCAGTCTCGATGAACACAAGATCGAGTCAGAAAACAGTTGGGAGTACAGTTCCCTACAGTTATCGCCGGATGTAACCAAGACAGCGGACACCATGTTTGAAGAGCTTGAAGAGTTTGAAGAGTTTAGAACATAAGAGACGTAACTTCATTAGTTTCTCATCTCATCTTCCCTCTCGCGCTAGCACGTTCTGGGCTTAGCGCCAAGCTCACCCCTTCGTACTTAGCTCGCTCCTCCCATAGAACCAATACAATATGATTCACGTTCTACATCTAGTCCCACAGACAAAGCTGTGTTAACGACCTAGGACTATCTACTGTGTTGTGAGCTTGGAGTACTCTTAAGCAGCCAGAGTCTACCTACACACTCTGGAGCCAGGACTTACCCCTCTCTTAAGCTTCAAAGGAACACCGTGCAGAGTATAGGTAATGTAGGTGAAAATCCATCACCATGTTAAATCAGCATCTAAATTTGACTTCGTATCGCTATGGCAAGTTTTCGATGATAGAAAAACCGAAAAAGTCTGAAATTTACCCTTTCGACGGCTTCTCGCCTCCTCCTGGCCTCCTCTATTGCTTGGTCTTCGGCATGCATCCAGTGCAGCCTCTTTACCGGATATTCTACAAATAACCTTAACGTATTGATAATCTCGTGTACTGGTCTCGTAGATACACATCCGTGTAGCCGCAGCATCTCTCGACGGGAAATCACTGCTTGTTCCCTTACTCTATCATCATAGCTGGGCACGTACACTCTCAGTTCAACAGTCGCATCCGGAGTGTTCGGAATCTTATACCAAAACCCAGTGTTTCCTCTCCTAGAGGACATAATTGGGGCCCCAAAACTAATCATGAACTTTCTAATGGAATTTAAATCATACGATGCCCGCATTCTCTTTAGATGGTAAATGTCTATAAGCATGCGGACGTTGTTTGGAGCCTCATCGATACTAAACCCCATTAGTCTTTCCAATGTGTGGGAGTCCTGGCCTCGAAAGGAGAAGAAGCCGATTACAGAAATGTGAAGCTTTCGCTTGCTGTATCTCTTCAAGTAGCTGTTTGTATCGTGAAGCCTCTGCTCAAGAGCTGAAGTGTCGTTGCCTAGTAAGACAAACTCCATTCCAGCCCGCAACAGGGTTTGTATTTCGGCCACGTCCCAAAACAGATCACGCATTGGATCTAGATAGAACGCCCGTTCTCGAGGGTCTAAGACGTGTCCTAGGCACTCATCGAGTTTTGCAACATCATATGCGGATAGGTATTGTAGCAAAGACTTTCGAATCTCATACGGTATAAGGATGCCTAGAAGCTTGTCGTTGTGTATTTTAGCCTCGTGTGGTCGGCGATCTGCTCGGGAAAATGCCGCTGTTATGGGCTAGCGCCCTAGAAGCTAAGGCTTTGCCTTAGTAAGCGATTGCAGAGGCAATTGTACGGGCTTAAGTATCGACCACGCAAGACAACGTCCAGCTTTGTTGTCTTGTGCTCTGCCTTTTTGGCGCATGGATGGCGTATGTGGTCGTACGCTTGGCTCGGTGAGCCCGCCCTTTACAGCCGCCATATGCGAACGTCGTTAGTAGTAGGATCGACTTATTCTTTGCAATTGCCAAAGGTCGTTCTAGGGTGCGTCAAGCGAAGCTTTATGTAGGCATTTTCAAGAGCCTAAACATAGACTCGCCTTAGAAACAGTAGGGGCATGATTTAAATTGTTTTACACAATACACAAAAGCCTTACGTACAGTATGTCTTCGACAAGGTAGCTATAAGGCTCTTGATTTAATCTACTACTATGCATATTTGTCTACATAGAAACTGACAAGGTCTAATGTTAGTTCTGTGCTAATCTTGAAGGAGAGGGTGCCTGTCTCAAACTAACGACAGCATCGTGTTACACGGGGTTAGGCTATACTTCTCTAGGCTCGGTCCGTACTAAGGCGAGGTAGACTAAAGCGGTAGTCCGTGAGGTTTGTCTGGCGATTCGGTGGAAAAGAGTTATCGTGGAATAACTTGCAG
>Ga0265798_10007466_pt1 | contig 14130 bp, 14 predicted proteins | sample P3T30metagenome_FD_192430 | JGI IMG/M metagenome (GOLD analysis project Ga0265798, IMG submission 192430) | Plant litter microbial communities from East Loma Ridge, Irvine, California - P3 T30 | ecosystem: Environmental > Terrestrial > Plant litter > Unclassified | place: USA: California...
GCCCTCGCTGTAGCCGTAGATGGCAACTCGGGTACCGAGCACTTCTTTCTCGACCAGCGAAAACATCAAAGCTCGCGCTGCCACACCAATTAGGGCGATAGCGCCGGCACCAGCGGCAAAGCCCGTCGCCACGCCGAGACGCGATCCTTCATTGGTCATGGAAGTGACAAAGGCCACGAGCACCGTGAAGACAGACGCTTTCAGCCAGTCGCTAAGGCGGCCACTGATCGCATCACTGCGCTGCCCGCCTGCCTGTCTGGCTCGTCTGTTCCAAGAACTTCCGAAGAATGCCATAAGCCAGAACACGGTTAACAAGGTGGCGTTTTGCCGATGTGGCTTCTCTGCAAAAGCGTTCATGCATAGCACAAGAACCACGACGACGGTCGTCCACTCGGCTAGGCTCCAGAGGTCAAGCGCGGAGTTCCAGGCCATCGTGCCGCGTGACTTATTTCTTCTATGCAACGATCTTAAAACCTGAGGGTCCATTGCTATAGTTCCTCCGCGCTCATCGGCGCCAGGGACAGGCGATGTCGTCATAGGCCTGATTGAATTTTAAAAGTTCTGTATAGCACTGCGGGGCTGTCCACTTCAGGTGCGATTTACTAGCAAATAGCTTTTCGTATTACTTAGTAAGTGCTACAAGACATGTTTGCACTCAGCTTCTTGATCCTTATACAAGTTCAATCGCCAGCTTCGGTTGCAGTGGTACTGTCAAGCTACCCAGCATCTGGGCCGTTTGCACAAGTTGCTGATCCAGCGACGGTCGGCTACTTGGAACGAGAGCGAAATTTCTTTCAGAGCATAATACGAAATCATGGCTCCGTTTGCATGTCCTAACCAGATAGGAGAACGGATGCCCAATAGCTTTGGCAATGTGATCAGGCGGCAAGCCTGACCTTCGCGCCTTCCTCATCGACCAGCAGTTGCTGCAGGTGAGCGACCATGGTGTCCCCATCCACTGTGCTGAAGTCGAATCCGCTCGAGGCGGCGTAGTGCCCGAACTTGCGTCGACTAGGCTCATCATTGCCGACGAAAGCCATCGCCCAGTTCGGAAAGACGCGTGTCTCGACCGGGGCAAACGAGAGCAGCTGTACCTCCGCGTGCCGATCGTCGAGCTGTATTCGTTCAAATACCTCCTCCACGGCTTCCATCCGGCCCTCCAGAACCTGCGCAAACAGCCCATCGGTGAACATTAGCGCTCCTGTGACGCCCACGCGGGCGTTGTTCCGCTGCGAAGTCGCGAGGATGGCGTCGACGGATCCGGTTACTTCCTCGTCAAGCCCGAAGATCGCGTTGCGGCTGTAGTAGACCAGCCGATACAAGTCCGTCTCGGGCGTCATCTCGGCGACATGCGAGTTCCGGTCCGTGGGTGTGGGAACGGACTCGTGAGTGACACGGAGTGTCTCAAACAAGGCGGCGACATCGGCCGCGGGAACGGGACGGCTGATCAGATAGCCCTGGACCGAGCCGCACCCACTTAGCGCCATGTGGCCTAGCTGAGCCTCCGTCTCCACGCCTTCGGCGATGGTAGCCATACCCAGGTGCTTTCCGATCGCCGTGATCGCGCGAACGATGCCTTCGTTCTTGACGGCGTCGCCCTCCCGAACAAAGCTTTGGTCGATCTTGATTTTGTCGAAGGGAAACGAACTCAGGTAGCTTAGCGACGAGTAGCCGGTACCGAAGTCGTCCATCGACACGCGGGCGCCCAGATCGCGAAGCCGATGAAGCGTCTCAACGCAGCCCGCCACGTCGCTCATCAACACGCTTTCGGTGATCTCGATCTCCAGGCGCGATGCGGCAACGCCGGCTCTGGCGAGCGCTCCCTCAACCGAGGAAACGAGCTTTCCGCTTGCCAGCTGTTTGGCCGACACGTTGACCGCGATCATCACATCAACGGGCCAGCTCGCGGCATCCTCGCACGCCTGCCGAATGACCCACTCGCCGATTGGCACGATTAGCCCCGTTTCTTCAGCAAGCGGGATGAAGTCATTCGGCGCGACGAGGCCGCGAATGGGATGCCTCCACCTCAGGAACGCTTCCATGCCCGTCACTGTTCGCGAAGCGATGTCCATCTGCGGCTGGTAGTGGAGCTCGAACTGACGGAAGGCGAGCGCGCGGCGCATGTCCTGCTCAAGTGAACGGCGCGCCTGCATTGCCTCGTCCATGTGCTGCTCGAAGAACGTGTACCGACCGCGCCCGCCATCCTTGGCGCGGTAGAGCGCGATATCGGCCTGTTTGAACAACACATCGCTTGTGACCGACGCGGGGGCAATTGCGACCCCTATGCTGGCTCCTACATCGATCATGTGCCCTTGGATCACATATGGTCGGCTAAGAACCTCGACCAGCCGCTTTGCCAGCGTCTCAGCGCCATTTGGCTGTTCGGCGCCCACCTGCAGGACAGCGAACTCGTCGCCACCCAATCGCGCTACCGTGTCGGTGCCGCGAAGCGACGCGGTAAGCCGCTCCCCGACCTTAGCCAGCAGCGCGTCGCCGACAGGGTGACCAAGTGTGTCATTGACTGCCTTGAAGCGGTCAAGGTCAATCATCAGCAGCGCCGCAGGCCGTGAGTTGTCGGCCACCGCGCGCGCTACCTCGGGCAGAAGTGAGGACCGGTTCAGTAATCCGGTTAGGCTGTCCCGCGTTGCGACCTCGTGTGCCATAGCGTGCGCGTCTACCCAACTCGTCACGTCGTGCAGCTGGCACAACCATCCCCAGCCAGCGACCGGCTTGGTGGAGACAGAATGGTGTCCGCTCGCGAGTTTGGCCGTCACGCCATTGGCTTGCTGACATGCGGATAGTGCAGTGCCGAACAGGGACGAGAACTTGATCACATCAGTCATGCCGGGCATCAGGCCTGTTGCGGCCATAAACGTCGAATTGGCCTCCACCATGGAGCCATCGTCGTTGAACAGGGCCAATCCGGTCGGCAGTTCATTCATCAGGCGCAGATCGCTTGCGCTCAGTCCCTGATCGCTCCGCATCATTCTTCCGTACTTTCATGCAACATGAGGCTTGATACGGTCGACGTCCTAAGAGTCGCTTAAGCTGCGATCCAAACCGCACTTACAACATACCCACACGGCGGATCACCCTCTGGCGACGAGTTGAAGCAGCGGAACGGGAAGGCGGTTTTGCTCGGGATCTGCAGCTCATCGGAGCGAAGTATCTCCGCGCCGGCGGCGCTGCCACATTGGTCTGACAGCGCCCGCCGAACGGTTCGTCGCGTTCAGATGCGGTTGGCCGCATTAAGCATCCTTGGTAGAAAGTTGTTAGGATTACCGAGCGAGAAACCCTCGCATGGCGTACTTAGCAACAGTCCAGTCTCTGGAAGAACTCAAAGCCGCGCACATCACGCTGGCGATGGAGGCAACGGAGATAGACATCGTCGCGATGTATATCGACCTTGCAGAACTGATGAGCCATCAGCTCCGCGTGCTGCTGGAAACGACACCCAAAGCCGCCAATGACCCGGCCTGTGCTTCCAATCTTGCCGGCGAGCTACTCGCCGCGTAGGCGTCCCGTACGAGAGCGCGCCGGCGCTTACTACCGGCGACGTCGCCAGCAAGGCGACATCGCAGCAGAGTTAAGCATCATGTAAGCAATCGATGGTAGGCGCATTAATGATAAACGGGATGGCGGTATCACGAACGGCATTCGACGCACTGGATGAGCGCACTGCCGAGCGTCAGCCGGTCCGTCTTGCACTGCACGCGGCATCCGCAATACACAGCCAGTTTCTAGTTACGATGTTTAACATTTCTACACACGGATCGCTTGTCTGCACAGAGGCGCCGCTATTGACTGGTTCCTTTGTCACGCTGATCATCAAAGAACCGATGATCTACGGGGCCTGGGTCGTATGGCGCAAATGCGGCTTCGCAGGCCTCTCCTTTGCAAATCAGCTGCCGCAAGCTCTTGTCGACTACCTAGCTGAACTTGGCAGGCGAAGGCACTCAACGCAGCCCGTTCCGTGGGACAACGTCTGAAGACTGCACTTCGCGGATAGCGGCGGCGGGAAGTGGCCCAAAATCGCGACACCGCGTTGGCAGGATAAGCAAAGCTGACAGAGCAGCGCTTTCTGATCATCAGTAAAACGGGCCGTATCCGCCGCGAAACGCGTCCGCTGACCAGTCCGCGAAGACGTCTCCTAAGCTACAATGCCGCCGGGTTCCTATCGGGCTGGGGCGCGGAAACGGCCGATCTCCTGCTCGTCAGCATTGCCTAACCTCGCGGTGTTGTCGCCACGTTGGTCTAACAACGCCATTGGGCTTTTGCAAATCAGCTTAGACGCGGTTGACGTATATGCGAAATGCGTCTATATTCTCGGCATGACAGAGCATGATTTTATCACCGACTATGATCCAGCCGCCTTCATCCCGCTGGCGGTCGCGACCGATGTCGTGGTGTTCGCGGTGGCCGAAGGACAGCTTCGGCTACTGGTGGTCCGGCGTACCGATCACCCGGCACGCGGGCGGCTGGCGTTGCCGGGCACGTTCGTTCAGGCCGACGAGGATCTCGACGATGCTGCGCGCAGGGTGCTGCGCAACAAAGTCGGTGTCGATGCGCCGGTCCGGCAGTTCCGCAGCTTCGGTCGGGTCAACCGTGATCCGCGCATGCGCATTATCAGCATCGGTTACATGGCGTTGCTACCGGCAGATCGCATGAACGCACTTATGGCAGACGGCCGCGAACTTGCTACGCTGCGTGATGAGATCTGGCGCGGGCCGAACGGCAGGCGGCTAGCCTTGGCCTTCGACCATGATGAAATTGTCGCGGCGGCTCTGGCTGACCTGCGCGCCAACCTTGATCACAGCGTGTGGAGTTACGGGTTGCTGGAGGCGACTTTCTCGCTGCGCGAGCTCCAGCAGGTGCATGAAGCGGTTCGTGGCCGCGCGCTCAACAAGCCCGCATTCCGCAAGCGGTTGATTGAAAGCGGCTGGATCGAGCCGACCGGCGAAATGGAAACGGGCAAAGGTTTTCGCCCGGCCGAACTGTACCGCGTGGCGCGGGAGCACGTTGATGTCTGACCAGGTCCGTACAAGCATTTCGCATCCGCTGATGATTGCCACAGTGTCGGCCGGTGACGGCAGGGGCCGGGTCGGCATCACGTTTTGTCCGGGCAAGAAGCAGGCGCACGCCGCGACTGGTCGCTGGGACCGCGATCTGGCGATCGACGTGAAGGAAATCGCCGACTGGGGTGCCGTGGTAGTGGTGAGTCTGGTCGAGAGCCACGAACTTACCGCGCTGAAGGTCGAGGGCGTGGGTGAGGCGGTTCGCGCCAACCACATGGATTTGCTGCATCTGCCGATCCGAGATGTCTCGGTGCCGGATGGGACGTTTGAAGACGCATGGCAGCGGCATGGACCTGGTCTCCGCGCGCGGCTCCGCGCCGGGTTCGACGTGCTGGTGCACTGCAAGGGCGGACTCGGCCGGGCAGGGCTGGTGGCCTCGCGCCTGCTGATCGATCTCGGCTGGGCGCCGGCTGATGCGCTTGCGGCGGTCCGGGCGGCCCGGCCGGGCGCGGTCGAGACTGCGGAACAGGCGGGCTATGGTCTAGCGCTTGCGCCGCTTGCGGGTACCGCGCCGGCCCGGACGGCTGCCGCGGTAAAGGACCGTGCGGTGGGAGCGCTGCTCGGGCTTGCGGTTGGCGATGCGCTTGGCACCACGCTGGAGTTTAGCGCGCGGGACAGCAAGCCGCTGCTCACGGACATGGTTGGCGGCGGTCCGTTCCGCCTCAAGCCGGGCGAATGGACCGACGACACCGCGATGGCGCTGGCGCTTGCCGACAGCCTGGTGGCGGACCCGAAACTCAACGAGGCCGACCTGATGCGACGCTTTGTCGACTGGCATCGCCGCGGCAGCTACTCGTGTACAGGTCAGTGCTTTGACATCGGCGTGACCACGCGGCAGGCGCTCGCGCGTTTCGAGCGCGATGGCAATCCGCTGGCCGGATCGAGCGATCCGCAGAGCGCCGGCAACGGCTCACTGATGCGACTGTCGCCGGTGGCGATCCGCCACTGGCGCGACCGTGACATGCTCGTGGGCGTTGCCGCGCGGCAGAGCAGGACCACGCACGCTGCCATTGAGGCGGTCGACGCCTGTATCGCGTTCGCCGACATGCTCGCCGACGCGATTGCAGGCGAGAGCAGGGACGACGTACTGTCACGCAACCGCACCAGCCGCTCGCGTGCGGTCGCGCAGATCCTTGCCGGTTGCTGGCGCGGCAAGCGGCGTGACGAGGTCAGATCCTCGGGCTATGTCATCCATTCGCTGGAAGCGGCGATCTGGTGCGTGGCGCGGACTGCCGACTTCCGCTCGGCCGTACTGCTCGCCGCCAACCTCGGCGACGATGCCGATACCGTCGCTGCGATCACCGGCCAGCTCGCTGGCGCGCTCTACGGAGCAAGCGCAATCCCGCAAGCATGGCTCGACACGCTCGCGTGGCGCGAACGGCTGACGAGCGTGGCCGAGGATCTGCTCGCGTGAGCCGCAAGGCTCGCGCGCTGCCCTTTACCGCTTCAGACGCAAACTCCGTCAGCACCGGTGCCGGCGCGGGCACCGGTATCGCGGAGCGCTGGCGCGCGTTGTTCGGCAGCGCGCCGCCGCACATGTCGGTGCTCCTCACGCAGGCGATCGCCTGGCGCGAGCAGGTGGCGCTGCACGGCGATGTCTCGCCGGCGATCGCGCGGGATCTGGCGATTGTGGCACGGCAGGCGTCGGAAGTGCGAGGGCGAACCGCGCCGGTCGAGCAACCCGACACAGCTGCCGCCAGCGCCATCGACCTGCTGCATGGTGCAGCAGATGCTACGGTCCCTGCTGCACCCTGCAGCAGCGATGTCGTACCCACAGCACCAACGCCGATATCTTCTGCTGCACCACGCAGCAGATCGCGTGCCAACTCCGCGCCGTTGTTGCCGGCGTCTAGCCAGATCGTGCCGGGAGCGAGGTTAGTGAAGGCCTATGGTGGCAAGACCCACGTCGTGGAGGTGACCGCATCGGGCTTCCTCTACGAAGGCGTGCTCTACGCGTCGCTGTCGGCGGTCGCCAAGCACATCACCGGCACACACTGGAACGGCTTGCTGTTCTTTGGTCTGCGCCGCCGCAAGACCTATCCGGCCAAGGAAGCGCGCCGTGGCTGAGCCGATCCGCTGCGCGGTCTACACCCGCAAGTCGAGCGATGAAGGTCTCGAACAATCGTTCAACTCGCTGCACGCGCAGCGTGAGGCCTGCGAAGCCTATATCCTCAGCCAGAAGCATGAAGGCTGGACGCTGGTGCCGACCGCCTATGACGATGGCGGGTTCTCGGGCGGCAGCATGGAACGGCCGGGCGTAAAGGCGCTGATGGCCGACATTGCCGCCGGGCTGATCGACACCGTTGTCGTTTACAAGGTCGACCGGCTCACGCGAAGCCTCGCCGACTTTGCGAAAATGGTCGACCTGTTCGACAAACATGGCGTGTCGTTCGTGAGCGTGACGCAGGCATTCAACACCACCACCAGCATGGGCCGGCTGACGCTAAACGTGCTGCTGTCATTCGCGCAGTTCGAGCGCGAGGTGACCGGCGAGCGGATCCGCGACAAGATCGCAGCCTCCAAGGCCAAGGGCATGTGGATGGGCGGTGTCGTGCCGCTTGGCTATGACGTGGTCGAGCGACAACTCGTCGTCAGCGAACCCGAAGCCGCGCAGGTGCGCGAGCTGTTCGCGCTCTACCTCAGCATGAAGTCGGTTGATGACGTGATCGACTATGCAGCGAAGATTGGGATCGTCTCCAAGTACCGCGTGACGCAGGCCGGCAAGGCAAGCGGCGGCACAAAGTTGGGGCGGGGGACGCTGTACGCGATCCTCGCCAACCCGATCTACGTCGGCGAGATTGGCCACAAGGGTATCCGTCACCCCGGTCAGCATCAGGGGATCGTCGACCCCGCCATGTTCGAGAAGGTGCAGCTGCTGCTCGAAGCCAATCGCCGCAAGCGCCGCGGCACCAGCACCAGCGCGAACACGCCGCTGTTGTCCGGTCTCGTCATCGACGGCGAGAAGACGCGGCTTACCGCGACCCACACCAACAAGGACGGTCGGCGCTACCGTTACTACGCCAGTCCCAGGCTGCGCATCCCCGCCGAGGAACTGGAGAGCCTCGTCGTCGACGCGATCAAGGAGCACTACGCTTCACCGGCGAAGCTCGCCAAGCTGCTGCCGGCGCTTGATCTGCTGTCGGCGTCGATCCTCGCCAAAGCGGCTGACAAGGCCAGCGCGCTTGGTCTGGCGCGTGGCAGCAAGCGGCGCGGCCTCATCCAGCAGCTGGTCACCTCGGTTACCGTCAGCGACACCGCCGTGACGCTCGCCCTGCCGCTCGCGAGCATCGGCGTACCCGGCACCGCGAGCTTGATCATCCCGGCAGACGTTGGCCGCGCGCGTGCACGGCTGACGCTGGTGGTGCCCGGTAGCAAGACCAGTCGTCCGGATCCTGCGCTGATCGCGATGGTCGCGCAGGCGCGGCTCTGGTTCGATGCGATTGCCTCAGGCAAGGTGAAGTCGCTCGCGCAGATCGCCAAGGCTGAAGATGTCACGCCCGCGTACATCCGGCACATCATGCCCGCGGCCTTCCTCGCGCCCGATCTCGTCACCGCCATTGTTGAAGGACGGCAGCCGTCGGGGCTGAGCGCGGGTCAGCTCAAGGTCATGCTGCCGCTGCCCGCAGACTGGGCCGAGCAGCGCGCGTTGTTTGGGCAACTCAGCTAACGCCGCCGACGCTCCTTACAAAATATGTTCCGAGGCTCGGTTGCCTGAACCGCGGCGAACATATTGTGATGCGGCGGCGTCATTGATCTCGATACGAAATCCGTCAGGCTCACGCACAAAAATCTGCGTACGTGATCGGGCCGCAGTTGGGTTGCGCGCTTACCATCCATGTCGGTCCAGGACATGTGAAGGCGATCCAGGCGAACGATCATCGCATCGAGATCACTGCACGCCAGGGCGAAATGGTCCTATCGATTGTGTGGCAGGTCGGCTACGCCGCGCGCGACGATGTGCAGCTTTCTTCCATTCCCGAGCGCAAGCCAGCGTGCGGCGTCACGGGGAAAAGGAGCGCTTACTTCGCGAAGACCGAGCACCTGAGTGTAGAACACCACGCTACGATCAAGATCGACAGCTTGAATGCCCACGTGGTCAAGCGTGAGCTCAGGAGAAGCAGCTGGCGTGTCCGCCCTGATCGGGCTCCCGATCCAGACGAGGATAGCGGCGGTTAAAATGTAGCGCATCGACCTCTCACGATCCGAGAAGGAAGCGTCCGACAACACAAGGCCGTGTTACAGTTGCCGCTCGGCCGAAACGTTTCTGGTTTAGCGATAAGCGACCTTTGTAGGGAACCTCCTCGTCGGCTCTGGCACCTTTTCTATTCCGGAGTCGGCCACAAACCACTCGGACGAGGATCAAGCTCATTCTGTTCCTCTACATGCCATGCTTCATCTGACAAGCGTTCGGCAACAACCTCAAGCGTTTCCTTCTCCGGACCATCAGGAAGGGCGGCAGCATCGGACTTATGCTGCTCTTCCAGGTCATGCAGGTGCTCGGCCACTGATTTTGCGTGAACCTGATCTTCGACTTGCTGTTTATCCATGCCACGTCTCCTTGCCAGGATGAACGACGGCGCTTCCGTTTGGCTCCGTCGGGTAACCTCTGATGATGAGGAAATCACGCGATGCATTCAGAGGTGCTGATCAAACTTTGGAGCCGGGTGCAGACCAGCTAAACGGGAGTTTAGCGCGAAGCGAGCCACATCGGCAACAATGTTTAAGGCTTCATGGCGTGAGATGGTGCTTCAACGTTCACGTATATTTCGTTATAAATCATGATCTTACTTAGATAAATACTTCATTGATGCCCATTGCGGGCAATATGACGTGCCTCTGCCGTAATCTATGTTATTTCAAATGGAATCAAAATTCGTGTCTTTGATCACGATCGGGCTGATACAGGACTGTCAGCCACGTTTTGAAAACAGCAGATCAGCGGGGGAATTCACCGTCATGAGCCTGGAGCGACTTATCGGCGAACACGATGATATCGAGGTTCTCTCACGTAGCATCCAGATACTGACACGACAGGAGCCACCCGACTTCGAGAAAACGAGTATTCTGGTCGCGCAGCTTGCGCGGGACGTCACGGAGCACCTCGAGTACGAATATTCGACGGTGTACGCTGTGCTGATCGCACGCTACGCGACCGTACCCTCGGCTGGTGCTGACAGGTTCAAGCACCTTTTTGAAGATTTGCGGAGTAGCTGGTCGGGCTATTTTGCCACTTGGAACGAAGATCATGTGCGTGCGGATTGGACGGGCTTTTGCCATGCAACCGCTGAAATCTTCCCGCATCTTCAATCATGCGCCCGCAAGGAACTCAACATCGTCTATTCACTGGCGCTGAATGATGGGACCATCAAGTTGCGCAAGCCAATCTGATCTGCGCCGTGCACGCGCCGTCATGTCAGCCTCGATGATCGGCATGACGGGCCAAGTGCAGAGGGAAGGCGAGGTGATCCACGTCATCTGCAACCGGATCATCGATCATGGCGATCTGCTGCATAAAGTCGGCGAGATGTCGTTTCCGCATCGCAGCGGCCGCGGCGACGGTGCCCGGCATGCCGGCGCGCCCGATGGCGGCGACAAGGGCTGGAGCCCGGAACCCCGCAACTGCTACTGGCCGCCCCACGCCGACGGCGTGGATCCGGAGGAAGTCGTGCGCTTTAAGTCGCATGACTTCCGGTGACCACGCTCTCGCGTCGCCAACGCATCGTCACCGCCTGTTCGGTGCACATCCTTACGGGGAGGCGTGATGCGGTGCGCGGAGGGCAGGGTCGACGGCTTGGATGTGCGGTTGGCGCTGTCGTGCTAGTTGGCGCACTGCCCCCAAAAATGGCCGCTCGTGCTATATTGGGATGCGGCGGGTCAGGACAACGACATTGGCCGGGCGCAGGGTGTTACCGCCGCGTTTAACGGAATTGTTCGTCAGCTGCGACAGTCGGGCTGCCACGACGAGACTGCGCCGTCGTAAGAACGTGGCACGGTCTGGTCCCACAAACGGTTCTATGCCGTCATACGGCGAAGGCCGGCTGATCAGCGGGTGGTGAGGGCGGATAAACACGCGTCGTCGTGAGGGTGCCTGCGGGTAGATGCCCGAGCACGTTCTGAGCTGGCACAGACAGATCGAGCCAGTCGACCCAGCGATCGCGGGCGAGCGGGATGATCTGGCGATGATGATAGGGCGCGATGTCTGGACCTGCTCCGGTCGTCAGCATCGTGAACGCCTCGCCTAGGTCGGGATGTGCGTGCCAGATCTCGGCGATGCAGAACCAGCTGCGGTTCTTCATGGTGAAAAGCCATTTGTCCTGTCGCTTCTGCTTGGGATCCTTGGGCTTAGTGAACTCGTAAAAGCCGTCGGCGAGGATCAGGCAGCGATGCGCGTTGAACGTACGACCCTCCGACCGGAAGTTGTACACGGGCTTGCCGGTCGGACCCGGCCAGCTCCAGCGACGATTGACCAGATCTCCCGCAGCACGCCCGCCTTCGACGCCGCGGATGATCGGAGCCATGTCGGTCATCTTGATATCGGCGCGTGGCGGCACGTTGGGCGTACCTTCCGGCAGACCAACCTTGAAGTGCAGCGCCTCAAGCTCTTCCAGCATGGCGGCGACATCGACTTCCAGACGGTAATCGTTGCACATCGGCGATCGAAACTCCGGTTGCGTTCTGCCGCTGCGATGACGGAACTCCCGCCACCTGGATCGCCGCGACAGCAGCGCCTTGGCGTGGACTGGGGAGGCTGCGCTTGCAATCTTTACGTGCGAGCGGGTGGTCATCGGAGCAAACCGGAAGCGCCGGTAGTTCAACGAACATGACTTCCAGAACAAAAGCCGTGTCGGTGGAACGGGCCGATCGAAAGGTCAGCAACAAGGTCAATCACAAGCGCGACAGTTGGCAGATGAGACTGGTGGGAGCCGCGAGCGACATCGGCGACCAGCGCAGATGCGGTTGCTGTGTGCGGCGACCATCGCGCTTGCGGTGGCAAGGCGCGACGGCCGCCTCGCCGAGACCGGGTTCAAGATGCTTGCGGCACATACTTTAGCAACTTGGGCCAAGAGCGGCGTCAAAGCCGTTATCAACCGCACCCGACCCGACAGCGGTGATGATCCCATGGTGCAACTCGGCGACAGCGACGCTCACGAGGAAACCTCTTTCCCATCTGGTCACAGCGCCGGAGTGGTCTCGGTCGCGGAAGCTGTTGCCCGCAGGTACCCGGAGCATGCGATCGCCGCTCGCGCAGCGGCGTTGACGGTGGCCGCCGTACAGGTCCCGCGCGGGACGCACTATGTCGGTGATGTTATAGCTGGCGCGCTGATCGGCTTTGTCGCGGAGCAGGCAAGCGATGCCATGTGGCGTACAACCTCACGATTGATAGATCGCAACGTGTCCGGCTAACGTCCTCGATAACAGATCGGGCGCACTGTCTGCGCCAAATGGTAATTGCCATTATCGGAGAGCGATAGCGGGCAGGCTTCGAGGCCGGTCAGCCTGAGCCACGTTGCCGCGCGCACGCGCTAAGCCGGGCAGCGGGATCCATGACTTGCCCGCTTGCGACGTAAAACGACGTAAATGCGTCGTTTTTGCTTGCGTCCGATACGACGTCAGACGATGCAGGCGTCGCTCCTGAGAGATCAGGAGTGGGGCGTGGAAACCCCGGTCAAAGGAACTCGGTCACAGCTTTGCTGAGGCCGGGTGGCATGCGCGCATGTCCAGTCGGCTTCGGTCGATAAAGGCGCATGCGCCTGATCCTTTGGCCCAGGTTTCCAACATCCGGCTTCAGGCCGTCGCCCCGAGAGGAACATAGGGGGACGAGATGAAGCCAAGCCGGAAATCGGTGCTTGCCGCGCTCTTGGTTGCAGGCGCGAGCGGCGCTTATGGCGCATATTACGAGATCACTGGCAGCCCGTGCCTGACGGCATCCTGCGAGGTCGCGCGGATGCGCGATCAGGGCGCTGTGCTCGACGCAGCCGACTTGAAAGCACGGACGGCATGGGGTGAAGTGCAGCAAAGCCTGGATGCGCGGATTCAGATCGCAGAACAGATCGCGCAGGCTGGGCAGGGCGCGCGTGATGCAAAGGACGCCGGCCTCCGTGGCGAGATGGACAAGCAGGAGTTCATGATCTCCGGCATCGATCCGACCCTCGTCAGTGACATCACCCGACCGTTTGTAGAAAACCTTTTCGAATTGAAAAACCAACGGGCGGCACTCGCGCAACGCTACGCCGATGCCACTGACCCGCTTAACGCCACCATCGAAAAGGCAATGCTGCTGGGCCACGCAGGGATGCTCGCGCACACGAGCCGCGAAGCCGAGGCATTCGCGGTCGCGTCCAATCAGCTGGGCGAGAACGGCGAGGTCGCCTTGAACGCACTGGTCGCAGACACCTTCCTTGTGTCCGGGCAGGCGCAGGAGCTCGCGCGCTTGCTGGCGCAGAATACCAGCACGATGGCGGAGGTCGTTACGACCTATAACGCCGCCGTGGAGCAGCTGGCCACATTGCGCAAAACCTCTTCTGCCGCGCTCGGTGCGGGTCGGCCAGTCTTCGCGCAGGTGTCAGGCGTTCAGGTCAATCGCATGGGCAAGCTTGCTGGCGAACTCCAGCAGGCCGCGTTCACCGCGCCGCCCGTTGCTCCGCAGCCTCAAACGGGCGATGGCATGGTGGTGAGCCGTGCTCAGCTGGAAGCCGAGCGCGACATCGCCGGCATCAATGCGCGTGCCGATGCCGCCAAGGCGGAGGCGCATGCGATCATGGAGCAGGGCAGAGCCGAACACCTCGGGGCGGCTGCAAACGCGGCCGACGCCACCGGCAACAACTCCACCACCTAAGGGCCGAGCATGAGCGATCTCACTCCCGCAACTGCAGACGCCGGCGAGCTGCTTTATTCTGCGCTCCAGGCCCTCGAAGCCCAACTTGCAAAGATCGACTATCCTGCAAACGCGTCCACTCGCGAGATCTTCCTTCGCTCGGTGAAGATCCTGGCGGTTTGGATCGCGCAGGGCGACGACCGGCTTTCGACGCAGGAATGTACTGCGATCAATCAGATC